>Ga0137358_10000200_pt1 | contig 23606 bp, 21 predicted proteins | sample Mad1_20_16metaG_FD_105551 | JGI IMG/M metagenome (GOLD analysis project Ga0137358, IMG submission 105551) | Vadose zone soil microbial communities from Angelo Coast Range Reserve, California, USA - Mad1_20_16 metaG | ecosystem: Environmental > Terrestrial > Soil > Vadose zone | place: USA... | reverse complement strand
CTTTTCGTGCTCAACGCCTTTCGGCATCATCGGAATTCTCACTGCCAATGAAAATCTACAACCACAAAAAAGTCCTCTAGTGCTCAACGCCTTTCGGCATCATCGGAATTCTCACCAGCCGAGCCGCACAATACTTCGTGGCTTGATACAGTGCTCAACGCCTTTCGGCATCATCGGAATTCTCACCTCCCATCGACTTTCGCCACAGTTCGCCACCTAATAGTGCTCAACGCCTTTCGGCATCATCGGAATTCTCACCTTCGATGCGACCTCCAAAGTACGCGCGCGTAATAGGTGCTCAACGCCTTTCGGCATCATCGGAATTCTCACCGGAGCGTTGATCTACCTCATCCTGCCCCTCAAAGTGCTCAACGCCTTTCGGCATCATCGGAATTCTCACATAATTTTGGCATGAAGCAGGAGCCCCGCGCCAACAGTGCTCAACGCCTTTCGGCATCATCGGAATTCTCACCAGTGACGATGGTTTGGCCAGATGTAGGAATTAAAGTGCTCAACGCCTTTCGGCATCATCGGAATTCTCACAGACGCGATATTCGATAGAGAGTCAGGATTTGAAGTGCTCAACGCCTTTCGGCATCATCGGAATTCTCACTATTGGCATCACTGATACAACCGGGCAATTCGTTCGGTGCTCAACGCCTTTCGGCATCATCGGAATTCTCACCTCAGACTTAACCATCCCTTTTCCGTACTGTAAAAGTGCTCAACGCCTTTCGGCATCATCGGAATTCTCACCTTTCAACTGGATGAGCGGTGGCGTAACCTTTCGCGTGCTCAACGCCTTTCGGCATCATCGGAATTCTCACTGCGCTGATCCCAACCCTCTTGTTTGCCGGATGTTGTAAGGCCCTTTTCGGGTATCTCTTGGTTTTGTCATCATAATCAGTTCTTTCACCGTCTCGTAAGTGTGTTCGCTCGTGCCAATCCTCTAAGAATCAGATACTTAACATCGGCGCAAGTATCCGTACAACCAACTTACCAAGCTTAACTCCGGGCTGCATTTGGCTTTCGCATGGCTGTCGGGCTTTCGGACCGGTAAACAGAAGTAGGTCCTTGCGTCCTTTATGCGAAGTCAAACGGTCGCGAGTTATCAGACCAGGATTCCGGTCGGTTATGAAGTCCAACATGCCGCTCGCAGATTTCGCAAATACTCAGAATTAGCAAGCGATCCTCGCTTGCGTCGAGCATCCCTTCCAGTTCCCAACGCAGCTTCTCTATCTGCCGCCGAGTCAACCTGCACCGAAAGATTGAATACTGCAAACGGCGACCGTACCCGTTGAGCTTCTTATAGACCTTTCGCCAACGCTTGGGCTCGCTGATGTCATAACAGATGACGTACCACTGCTTTGATTCCATTGCTCAGCCTCAACGCAACCTCATTCGCGCAAACAAACCGCCCTCGCCCATCCATTCCTTCTCTAACAGCCGCACTTCAAGTTCCATGATTCTTGAGTAAGAGAGTGATCGCCGCACAACCGGATGTCTCCAATAATCACTCTTGCGTCGCTCGTAAATGCTGATCAGCTTCTTTCGTCCCTCATCAGATAACCAAACTTGCGGACCGGCCACGTCAAAGTCAGCGTCGATGTCCCACTGCTTTCGATTGATCGACGCGATGACGGGCAGATCAACAAGCGGCACGCGAAACAATTCCATCAAGTCTAAAGCGAGGGGCGGCGCTTGCGAGCGCGGTCTATGGAAGAACCCGAGCGATGGATCAAGGCCAACTACCATAATCGCGTTCGTCACATCTTTCAGCAGTAGCGCGTATGCAAACGAAAGCAAAGCGTTACAACGGTCGCGGGGCGGACGGCGGCTGCGACCATCGGGCTTCATTTCTTCGCCAGCGTCGGGAACAATTAGATCAGGAAGCGCGCGGAAATAATAAGCACCGATACTTCCTTCGTAACCCCGCAAAGAATCTATGCTCGTTGCTCGCAACATCGGCGAGAGCAGTTTGCGCATAGCTTTGATCGAGTTCTGCACTTCGGGTGTCGCCCGCTCCGTCTCTCGACTGGATCGCAGCACGAAGCTTAATTGACTTCGCGCGCGCGCCTCAGCCAATCGCACAGCCAATTGCAAACATAGTTCCTTGTCAGTCAAAGCTCGATATTGCCGAATGCGCCGTTGCACCGATCCGGTTCCAGAAACCCACGCGCCCATGTATTGACCGCCCGTTGTAATCCAGTGGACGCCGATCTCCTGCTGGCCGCAAAACCGTAAAGCTTGGGTGCTAATCTGCGAGAACCCGTGGAGGACAATCTGTCCAATCTCCTGGCCCGGATGTAACTGCGGCGGTTCTCCTGTAACTGAAACTTCGAGCCGATCACCCTTGCGACCGATACGGGCGCCGTGAGTAAGCACGTGCAGGGTACGACGGTCATCATCAGCAGGGAAGAGCTTGAGCTGCCTGACTTCTGCGGTTGCCGGCGGCAACTCAGAAAGCATCGACGCCAGTCGAGCTTCTTCCGGCAGACAGACGGGAGCTAGCGAGCACTTCACGCAAAGACGCTCATTATCCGTCACCGGCGGGCGCTCGAGGCTACTTTGCAATAAGCGCGCGCGGGCTATGGCCTTCTTGAGATCATCGAAAGCAGTATCGTCAATCGGCACTCGCACCATCGCGTTATCGGCGTGATAACGGATGCGGCCTTCGGTGATTTCCTGTCCGCTGTGTTCGGCTACCATTGCCGCATAAGCAATGACTTGCAGACGATCACTGGCCCAAGCCTCCGGCTTGTCATCGGCAGTGCGCGCCGATCGTCCCCTCTTGTGTTCGTAAGGGATGAGCATCCCATCGCGCCGCCGAATGCAGTCGATCTTTCCCGTTAGCCCCCATTTTTCACTTTCAAGGGTTAACCGCAGCGGCTCGCCTTCGCTGAGCGAACTGTCCCCCTCATTCGCGCCAGCACTGCTACCTTCGATTTCGTTCACATTTTCCGGTTGCGTTTCCCATGCTGCCTTCTCCGTTTTGTCGGTGATGGTCGATTTCTTCTTCCATCGCGGAATGTCGGGCTGCGACAGAACGTTGCCCTTCCGGGTCCGCTGGTCTTCCTTCTTGTCGATTTCGACGTGCAGACGTCGCCCGGCATACACCCGCTCGTCAGCCACACGCGTCTCTTCAACCTCTTCGAGATAGAACAACCGCTCGCAGTATGCGAGTGCGTGCAGGGACATGATGCGCAGTGGTTGGGCCATATGTAGACTCCTGGGGAACTTAGAATCCGGGGCGTTTTCGCCGCTTTGTGCTGTTCATTCAGACCTCAGTTAGGTAAAATGCCAATAGCCATGATCAAGCGAGAAAAAATCGAAGAACTCCTGAATTTGCCAGTCGATGAGCACCGCCAGGTGCTGCGACTGCTTCAGGAAAGTCTGCCTTCCCAGGACGAACGCCAGTCCCAATCCACAAATGGGGATCAGGCATCGCCCGCCGCCAAATGGTTGCTGTCAATGGCCGGTCGCTACTCTGGCGGGCCGGGGAACACCGCTGACCGCGCGGACGGGATCCTGCGCACTGAGATCGACAAGCGCCATGGTCTGACAATGCATTAGTAATGGCGATCCTCCTCGACTCTGGATTCCTCTTTGCCTCGCTCAACGCATTTCTTAGGCAGCGACCGTTTCCGGCGGACTTGGTGTCCAAGTCCATACAGCGTCAGTTAAGTCAGAAACTGGCGCGTAAATAGAACTCGTTGTCTTGCTGTTATCTGCCCGATCAATGCCAATTGTGAGCCGACAAGTTCCTTTGCGCGGTGTCTCATTGGGTTGAAAGCGCGTGTACCAAACAATCTTTGCGGGCGGTTCGTCAACGAGTTCAATGGTGTCAAAAAGATAACTATTGTCTCCCGCAAATGGGAGTCCGTAACGCTGCGCTCCAAGGTCACCTCGCAAGCCTCTTGCGACCTGAGCTTGCAGTTCCTCATCGGATGTTTGCACGCCAATCACACCTTCGTAATTAACCAGCACCTCGCGGCGAACAGGAACGATTTGATATTTAGCTCCTTTGGTTAATGCGGCCATCGCCTTTGTCTTTGCATCGGTGCCAACGCGGTAACCGTGCAATTGCTGATAAACTGAATTTCTCTCTGGCACTTTGACCAGACCAATCGCAAGTCTCAGATGTGGCACGTCTGAGCGAATCATAGTTGTTGCTCCATTCGATGCCGCACGCATTTCGATTCCAGCTAGGTTCAGTACCAGACCGTAAGCAACCGACGGGGGCATCACCGGGCTCGTGCTGCGATAAACTCCCGCTTGAAAGCCGCGAAACGCCGCGAATGGGGCATGGATGTGCAGCCAAAAGGTATTCATCATCCTAACCTCCTACTTCAAGAATTCGGTGGCAATGGCCTCAAGTAATTTTTGCGAGTTGTCAAAGAAGTGGACGCCCTCACTAACGAGACGCGCCTTTTCATCCGGCAACATATCGCGTGTGAGTTCGCCGCCAATCCAAAACTCCTTGCCCGGCAAATCATTCGCGTTAATGCGCTGCAGTTCAGCGAAGCCGCCTTTCTCGTCGAAGCCGTAAGTGTTGTAGCCCGCGACCAAGTGGGTTGTTAAGCGAACAACGATACTACTCGGTGACATCTCGAAATAGCTCCGCGCATGACCACCCGCGACGTTGCTCAGTTGCCCGATAGCTTCGATCAGTGATTTTGTCCACTCTGGTTTTCCTTTCCTGCAGTCTTCTCCAGCCAGGGCAAACGGATACTGGTAAGCCGCGTGATTAACTTCGCGGTGAATCAAAGCGGAAGTCGAAGAATTCCTCCAAGGACTTGGTTCAGCGTTGAGCGGCGATTGATGAAGAATCGCGTTGAAGCGATAGGGCGTCAACGATACCGCCATGTTCATTCGCAAAACGCTGTCACGCTTTGACGGTTTACTTTTATTCTTCTTGATGGCGTCGTTGTCTGCGACCATGAACCCGAAAAGAAAATCATCGCCAAACTTTTGCGCATCGGGAAACTCCTTGAACTCGACCGCCAACTGATCAAGATCGTGCCGCCGCTTTCGGTTGATGTTCTTGTCTGGAAGTTCCTTCGTCAGCATTTCGCGCAGAGCGTTTCGCATCGATTCAGGGCTGATGATGGTGTAATCCTTACCGCCTTTGGCGATTTTCTGTAACACCGTGCGGTTTTCTTCACTCTCACCGCGATAGTTGGAACTTGGCGCAGCGTACGTTAAGACGGTTGCGAACAGGTTCAAGTTTTTGCTCATTGTCTTTTCTTCCTTCCTTCAAGCTTAGCCGCGTGCAGAGAGAGCCAGCAGCGTGAGCGTCCGAACTTTGTCTGGGTCTGTATGCAATGCCTGCGCGAGAGTTGCGTAACCTTCCTCGTTGAGGAATTGCGGGAAAGAGCAGAGCGTCGAAACAAAATACTCTATGAAGTCGTCGCCTGTGCGGCTACGTACAGAAAGAAAGGCGTCTTTGGCGATTTTGGTTTTCTTGTCGCCGTACTCAGCCTCTCTGGATGAGCCTTGTACGCCTTTCCATTCAAGTTGGTGTTTCGACCTCAGCTTTGCTGTGATGTATGTGCCGGTCAGTTGATAAATTAAATCCTCAACCGATGACTGATTCGCGGGTGACTTTGAAGTCTCTGTGTCCACTTCGTCTTGCTCTCCTTTCGTTGATTGATTGCTCTCCATGGAATCTTTGAAAGCGGTTCTTACGTCGGCGCGGAAAAAGCGAGAGCCGAATGCTTCTTCAGAATCAGTAGTAGATAGGAGCGAACCGAAGCCACTGAACCATGCGCGGTCATTCAGCATATTCAACAGTCGTTGCCGCCGAAAGAGCGCGTAACGAAACAGCCCTTTTATCCGCGCGTATTCGTCAATCATGCTCTGTATCGGGTCAATGCGTGCCGTCCCCCACAGCCTAATGTTGTTGCCCTGTTTTTCCAGATGAACGACATCGACCCCGAGCAACAGATCGCTGACAGACTGCTTGCCAGCTTCGACGGCAAGGCGTTGATTCAATTTATTCATCAAATCAAGGGCGCCTTCAGCCGCTAAATCGATCACGCTATCGCGTGGGCGATAGCCTGCCATCTCGATGCCGCGATTGTTTTGCAGAACCGAAGGTAGTTCGTCGCAAAAGGCTTCGAGGTTGGAGACGTCAGGAATGGCCAGCGCATAGCCGATAAACTTAGACTTTGTCTGCTTGGTCTTGCTGTCATAAGCCACAGTCGCCGGTACATAGACTTGCGCAACGAACGTCCAAAAGTGGAGCAAGAACTGAAACCTCGCGCGATCTTTGAAAGCGACATTTTCGGCGTTACTGGCTTGAGCCCCAATGAAGTAGTTGCTGGGCAAGTCCACTGTGTAATCGGCGGGACGATGTAAGTCTTGCCAAACTTTATCGGCGTCCTCGCTGAATTTCCCTTCTGACCTTTCATTGAAAGGGCGGCGTGTGGCTGGCACACCGCGCAAGACGCCCCAAATCATATCGCGCCAAAGCTTAATCCAAACGCCATTGTCATCTTGTGCGCTAGGGTCGTAAGCAACGAGGAACGCGCCGCGAGGGATGACTACCGGGTAGATATAAACAGTTTTCTCTTTGCTCTTTCCTGTCTTGGGATCGACAACCGTTTTCTTTTCTTCACGCAGGGGCGGGATGACCTCCTTATTTTTATTCTTCAAAACAGCATCGCGCTCTTGCTCTTCTTTCGAAGCGGCATAAGTTTCATCAAACAGTTCCTGCATGCCCGTTTTGTCAATTCGAAAAGTTGCACTGTGCCCACCAAGCCGCGCAATTTCACAGACACCTTCCGGCTCTTATCCCTTTCAAGCCATCTCACCATCAACACGAGTCCGGCAAGTCCGGCGCGATGTTGCGAGGAAGGCAATTCGGCAAGGTTGTACTCGAGATCCAGGGCGTCGCTCATTCAATCGCTTCTCCCAATTCAGTCATGAATCCAAAATGCTCGTCATAGAATCGTTCATCAGCAATGCCCAAATACTTCGGCAACCAACCAGGGCGTTCTTCTATCGCATTCGCAAATTTATCAGGCACGTTAATTACCAGCGAGTCATAGGCTTTCTTGGCATCAAGATAGGCTTTCAACTCCAGCAAATCCTTCTTGAGAATTGCTGGCTTAGTAAACTCGTCAATGTCGCGAAACATGCCGGGCGTTGCATAGTAGCCGCCCTCTAAGAGCCGCGCACTACCATCAGCGATTCTTTGGGGCGGGCTGTGCTTTTCCAGCATCTCTGCCATCAGTCGTTGGCTGATCTCCTCGGTTCCTAAATCGCGCAAAAAGTTTTGCGCATCTAAAAAGTCTTGCTTGGTGTAGGGCCTTTCATTTTCTGGTCTATACACGATCAACCGCGCGCGAAAGTTTGGATCTCTATCGGAACTGCGATTAGCGCGTCCGAAGCGCTGTACCAAAGAAGACACGGGCGCGTACTCGGTTATCAGCACGTCAGCATCGAGGTCCAAGCTCATCTCGCAAACTTGCGTCGTGATGGCGATTTTGGCTTCACTTGTTTGTTTGAACGCCGCAACGGTTTCAGCGTGTCTGTCTTTTCTATCCTGCAAACGAAAACGGCCGTGATAAACCAAAGGCATAATTGATGGGTCCTTGTTGAGCCGGCGCGCAACTCGCTGACATCGCTTGACCGTGTTGACAACCCATAAGACGCGGTTGCCTGCCTTGTATTCGGCAGCGGCAATTTTTAGCGCAGCATCTTCATCAGCGACAAACTCAAGGCGGTAACGAGGGTGCTTTTCTTTCTCTTCGAGGTCAGGCAGTTCAATTCTTTCACTGTCGTTTGGATATACACGCAAGCCGGCGTCAATGAGTTCGTCACGACGTGAAGGCGGCAACGTCGCCGTCATACACAAGATAGGAACGTCGAAGGTTTTGAGAAAACTGATGAGGTTATCGAACATGTGTCGGTCAAAGCTGTGAACCTCGTCAATGATCACGGCGCTATCAGCCAAGGCGGGCAGCAAGCACATTCCAGTGTAGCTGTGCTCCATGAAGCCCAAAAACTGATCCACTGTCGCGCTAAAATAACGCTTCGACCACAAGCCCAAAGCGAACAGGCGTTCTTCGGTCTCGTAGTTCTTTCCCTCTGTCGCGTCGTTTGGGTTTTCCGCAATCGCTTCGAGTTCGTAGCGCGATGAGCCGTGTACCAACGCGGCTTCGGCTCCGGGCGCCCAGCCGACGTAGTCGCGGAACCCCTCCGTCGCAGTGCCACGTGTCGGATATAAGAAGATGACTTTGCCAATCGCACGCTCACACGCTACGGCCTCAGCCCATTTCCACGCAGCAACCGTTTTCCCTGCACCGCAAGCGGCAAGCAGAAGGGCTCTATCTCCAAGAGTCGCGGCTCGTTTCTGAAACGTATGCCAATCAAACTCTGGATTACCTTTCGCAAGCTGTTCTTTCTTTGGGTTAAGAATACTTGAGTTGATGTCGCTTCCCGTGATGGCAGATGAATGAACCTTTTCATTTATCCAGTCATCGATCGAGTACCCTTCGCGCACCAAACCCGAAGCCACAGCGTCGGCCACGATCAGGCCCACCTTAACGGCAAGGAGAAGCGAACGACGTTCAGAATCCTTCCTCAAATGACGGGCGAAGTGCCTCGCAGTGTTTGTTCCTTCGCTCCAGGCTCCGCTCCAGGGCATTTCATTTGTCCACCTCGTTTCGTTGATCCGAAGGGAGTTGGATAGTTCAGCGACCTCCTTAATTCTGTCTAAAACAGCGTTCACTTCTGGATGTGAACAGAAGAGTAGTAATGCCGACTTTGATTTGGGTTGACACCATTTCCAATCGCCACTTTCCGCCGCCTTGGCGTGATGTGACAATACCGCGCCAGTAACGACCTCCAGGTCAAGCGAACTGTCTTGGCCTAGCCACGCTCGAACCTCAGGCAGGTGCAAGATCAGGGCGCTGAGATGTTCATGCCGCAATGTCTGTTGAACGAACCTGCCGGCAGTTACCGCCGCATAGAATTCTTCGTTGGCCTTGCCGATGTCATGAAAGAGCGCGGCCAGACGCAAATGCAAGAGAAAGCTCGCTTGTAGTTCGGGTAGATTCAATCTAAAGAAGCGACACCAGTTCTGTCCCCATCTGCCGTTTAGTCGAAAGACTTGTTCGGCGGACTGTTCGGTTTCGAACAAGTGGCGTTGCAGAGTTACTTCCTTCCTGCCGAATCTTCGGCTCTTAGCCAACAGTTTGTCGGGAACAGAAACTGTCATTCAACTTCCTCTGATTGAACTTGCCTCTTTATCGGATTGAAGAATCCGCAGCCCATCGCGCGGCGACTGAAGATGCTTTGCCACTGGGTAGCACCGTCGTTGGGGGACACTACCTTGACTGCTCCGGCCTGAAGAACGAGCGAGTCTTCATCCTTCAATTCGTGCACCGCGACGGAGAAGCCGATGACGGATTTCCCGTGGATCGTTACTATGCGGCGACGGTAGCGTCCTTGTTCATCGCGCGGAAGTTCGACGCAGCCTTTCACACCAAACGAATCCAGCTTGCGCTTTACTGCCTCCAAAAATGCTTCAGCTTCGGTGAACTTTTTGATTGTCACGACGCGCGCGTAAAGCGAAGGCGCGGGCTCGAGCGGACGCGCGACGGGAAGGCCGAGGCGAATCTGGTGACCGCCAATGTCGAGTCGTTTTCCGGCAAGCGGCAGCACGTCGCGGTAGTGATCGACTGGAATCCGCAGACGCAAAGTCGCGTCGCGTTCCGAAAGAGCGATCAAACCGCGACCAGAAGGGGAACCGCTGATCAATTCAATCGCAAGCCAGTCGATACCGTGGAGGGAAGAGACAGACTTGGAAATCGCGGAGTAGACCAGGTATCCATGGTCCGCCGGCAGTTGATTCCCGGCTACCGAAAAACTCACATTAATACATGGCGCCTGATCTAACTGGGAGACTCTTTCCTCTACTGCTTGGATCAATTGACCGGAACCTCCTTAGCTTAGTGAGCAACTCAAGGACGGGTCGGACTAGGGCTCGGCCTCAAAAAAAGGTAGGCCAGAGTTTACAGGCGGCCAGGCGCATTTTCAATTGCTGCGGTTTGTGTAACGCGTCAACGCTCGTACGATCTTCGGTTAACTGAAATGAAGCAAAACCCTCTCGACTCCACGGGTCCGAATTCCGGGCGCTTACGCGGAACCCATTTCAATAACGACCCGTCTCCAATCCATTCCACGTTCGTTAGGACCTTACAACAGCGCAGTGGTCGTTAACATCATTGACGTCGTCTATTGTCCAAGGCTTCTCGAACTCGTCGAAGAACCAAGAAGACAAGAAGCTTTCTCATTAAGCGTTCAATGGCATATGCTTCGGCACCTTTGCAAAGAAAAACAAGCGAATCGGACGGTCATCCGATAATCGGGCATTACGTAATCGGGCGGCACGCCTGACATCAAAGGCGATGTCACTCGCGCCTGCGGCCGTTGGCCTTTTCCCTTCTTACGTAATGGCGATTATCCGACGCCCGCGTTTACAGATTCTCCCCCTTGCGCCCGCTTCGTTCGCCGGCTCGCGCACTCGCACGGCTCTCTTCGCTAATGCCCCCGCTGGGGGCCGGCGCGCTCGATCGCCCAACCGATATCGCCTACAGAGCAACAGCCGCAGTTTTGTTCAGCCCGGAGTCAAACTCGGTTGGTATTCCGAACACGTCAATCAGTGGAACTGTGAGTCTTGAACCGCGGTGACAGGCAAAGGGCGCGGAGCTCGTAGCCTGTTTGGGGATAACTCTAATTCGTTGTGCCCAAGCGTAGGCCCGCGCCTGGCCCGGACAAAGACCCATTTCGCGAAGGTGCCTCACTCCCTCATAACCGCCAAACTCCGAGTAAAGAAGCCGGGAACTCTTACTCAAAATGCCGATGGCGCAAGCGCGCCCCGTCACTCGTGACGTTGCTCGCTGGACGAGTTGCCGCAGACATGCATAGGTCAGAGGTCCGCGGGCACCACGCATCTTGGCGGCCACAAACAGATATGGATTAGTCACGTCTCGGAGTTTCTGGTTTCGCTCATGTATAAAGCGCGCCACTAAGTCGCGTATCCACGCCTCATCCGTTGGCTCCATCATAAAGCCCTCTGCTGAGCGACCTAGAAACTGTCTGTTTCTCGAGAGTCTTCGCGGCAGCCATTCGAGTTTGAGCACGTCTTCCAAAGGCTGGGGGGACGCTGCTCCGAAAGCTTGCGGCCGGCACTGCGGAGGAATGCGTACCGTTACAAGCTCTCGTGCGAAGAACCCGTGATGCATTATTAAATAGAGGACCATAGCCTCTTCTGCTGGAGTATTGGGATCCTCAATGGCATTCAAAAGAGCCGAGACTATTTCCCAATCATAGTATTGAATTGTTGCCGGTCTCTTGCGTCCGCTTTTTGCTCGCCGTTTTCGGTCGTGCTTTCGGTTTGGTGTCGGCGCGGGATTGTCTTCGATCGCTTGCTCAACATCTCGTAGCCAGCCAAAGAAAATCCGCAACACACCTCGATGCCCGAATACAGTTTGTTCCTTGCAGTGGATGGTCTTCTCAAACGACCCAACGGCACGGCATGCTGAGTTTTCGCAAGTCTGAGGCGGACTCTGGCCTCTGGTGCTGACATTCTTGGTGTAAGAACATCGCACGCACTTCCATTTCACGCTCAACGTGTACAGAAACTCTTCCACGTGCGGTGCTCTTACTTCAGCCATCAAAGTCACGCCGCGTTTGGTACAGTATTTCCAAAACTGACTTAAAGTCCCGAAATGACCGTGTCTAGAGGAAGCAGTATCATCGCGCTCCTCGCACAACCATCGGTCGTATTTCTCCATTATTTGTCGCAGCTCAGGTGGAACCCATGCAACTGGATTCAATGGATGTAGGTTGACTTCATCAGACTGTTCGTTTCTGGCTCCAAGTAGCAACTGTCCTACGTCTTCAAGACACTCTCGTACACGCCGGAACTTGTGATCTTTCAGTTGGCCGCTTAATTCCCGGATAGCAGACCAAGATCGAGGTCGCTCGAACATGTGGCTTTGTAGGAACGTGCCGAACTCAAAAATGTGGCGACGAACTTCTTCGTCAACGGTTTCCCAGTTAATTGTGTCAACAAGATTTTGGAACAAGGATCGATTAAAATCGTCCGAAATGATTATTGTTTCGATAAAGCGGCGCAGCCGAGTTGGCGCTCGATAATCTGCCGTGCATCTTTTGCAGAGTTTCTGGCGCTTGAGCATATACGCGCAATCCCTTTTACAGCGTGAGCACTCACCTTTACCACGGCTCACCCTTTCCGCGCATGAAGCGCAGTTTTGTGCGCAACGTGATGCGGGCCGCTTGTTCTTACCGCATCTGAGACAGGTTATTTCTGCCGGTCCCCATCCCCAAAGCTTGCACTCTAGACAGATACCGCCGTTGTCGGCAGTAAATCGCATCTGTCGATGGCATAAGCCACATGCTGCCTTTGGCTCTTTCCAATAACAGCGATAGCAGATCATAAAAGTTCCAACCTGCGAGCGGTGCCATTCGCCACATCGCTTACATTTTCCAACTGGTCTAGGCTTGGTTCGTCGCAAGTTCGTTAGTCCTTCCTGCTAATTTTCGCTTGTAGAACAATCGTGGATCGGTAAACGTAGCTTGTAAGCACTTTGGCTTTTCCGCGGGATTACTATCTGGCTGAGGCGCGACTATTTCTTCGAGAGAAACTGTTGTTTGGTAGAGCGCAGATGGTTTCTTGCCTTCTAAGCGGTTCTTCTCCCACTGCTTCACACGCTCCGGATTTGGAGTCACGAGATAAAACGCATCTGATCGGCAATTGAAAACATCGCATAGCAGTTGAATCATCTCTGTGCGTGGCGCCAAAGGGATTCTCAATAGCGCCCTCAGAGCCTGAACCGATAGGATGATTCCTACAGTCGCCTCAATGCAGGCCTGAAGCTGAACGGCAGTAGTGATCCCATGGACTCTTTTTAGATATTCTCTTAGTTCCCACATGATCCGGATATGTCCTCCTATCTGTTGTAGACCATTGCACTCAAACCCGTGCCGGGAACCCGGGGCCCACGAGCTTCCCTCATTGTCAAAGTTCTGGATTTGCCCCTGCAACGAATGTAGAGACATGTAGAAGCAGGGCTGACATGCCCGAGCAGTTCCATTAACTTCCAAAACTTTTCAGGGTGTGCCTCGAGATAATTCGTTGCAAAACTTGCGCGCAAATCATGAATGGTTAGCTTCTCAGGGAGGCTCACGCCGTGCTTTCGAGCGCACGTCATGAATCGGGTAAAGCGCGAGTGCAGCGCTGAATATGAGTGCCTATTACCATTACCGTCTAAGAACAGAGCCGGGTTCTCGGCATGATGGCGGAAATGCGGCCTTACGTTTCGCTCATATTCCTTCAGCGTGATCTCCGCTGGGCGCGTCAAATCAATAAGTCGTGTCAGCGGTCCAGAGGTATTGTGACCCTTACCGAAACGGGTTTGGATGATTTTGCGGTCATAGAAAATGTCCCGATTCTCTCCGACTGAGTCGAGGTTGAGTACCTCCACGGAGCGCATGCCGGTTTCCGTAATCAGTAAAATGATTGTGTAGAGCCGGGCCGCGGTTAAGGCGCGATGTGTGAGTTTAGGATAGACCTCTCGAAGGAATATTAACAGTTCCAGAATCTGCTGCTCGGTGAGAAAAAAGCGTTCCGAACGCAGGTGATCGCGCGTATGAATTGGATATTCAACGCCTGTGAATGGGTTTTCGATTGGACCATACTTTGATGTGATAGTTTGTAGGTGGTCGACATAGGGAAACTCCATTACACTCGTAAAGAACCTGTCGAGCATGCTGGCGTATCCTCGGACTGTGCTAGGCTTCAGACAGGGTAGACCATCTTCACCGGGGCTACTAAGACTCTTTAGGAATGCCTTAATCCGTAGACGGCCGCGATTGGCTTCATCGCTTCCCACATATAGAGAGGACACTTGCCACTTGCAGTGGCGACGCCGTACCGTTCAAACCAACGCTCGATGAACCCAGTCGTATTCTCGATTCTGTTGGCGCTAAGCCCTCTCGCAATCAGACTGTCGTAGTAATTTTGGAGAATCCAACCATGGTCTCGGGCCATCTCTTCATTCGATACCTGATTAGGACAGACTGTTGGGGGATTTGTATTAGACATGACGTGCCTCTTTTAATCAGTGTTCGTTCGCGAGTGTGAAACAATTGTCAGCGCGCTCGCCGTGGTTTGTGTTAGACCTTGAGAAAGAAAACCTTTCGCGGGGCACGAAATCCTTTCGCGGCAAAATCCAATCTTTCCGGAAAACACAAGCTGTCGATGTATCGTTGCTATCGGTAACGCCCTCACCAACGACAATTTTTCCATTGGAATATTGATCCATTGCGACCTCCGGCTGGGCCAACATAGCAAAACGCATTCCACAGAAATTCGCGATCCAGGTTGTCTGGTTCATCCGCTCTCGAATTCAAAGCTGAATGCGCAAGCGCCCGCACAGGCGGCAGTCTAGTCACGAATTCTTGCATCATCTTCCAGTCGACGTAACAGTTCGCAACTGTAAGAATCGTTTACAGTTGGTGTCAATCGTTTACAGTTACAGCCCGGAGGGCAGCCTCACTTTCCAAAGAATACCCAGCCCTAATTTGGAGTATGAGGTTCGACTGTAGCCCCCGCCTTTTCGATAACGATCCAAGAGCCACGGGCATTAAAAAAAGAAAGTTTACTTTCCTTTTGAAAGTAAACTTTCCGAATTCGCTTTCTCAGAACACTCAAAAACGGTTCAAAGCCGCGATAAAAACCTTCCGTGCTTCATGGCACAGTCTTTGTAGCTGCAAACGACGAACAATGCTCTCAAGCATCGTCCAGTTTCGAAGGAAACCGTGGTTACGGGTTTCGGAAGGGTTATTTCTCAAGCCGGAGTTGCCCAAGAATGGAAGGATTCTCTAACCATGCCTGACTCAGCTGTCAAATAACACCGGGATTGAAACCTGGGACGAGACCTTACTCATTTCTTGTCCCTTGGCAGTTACCGCCCCAACGATCAAGTTATCAAGAGGACCAAGCTTCCTAGGCACGCTGTGTGCCCGAACGGGTTCGTTGTTTATGCAGGAGGCGAAGAACAACCTAATTCAGCATGCCGCCGAGCTTTGGCAACCGCGAGCAGGTGATACTCTGTCCGATGAAGATGCGCGAAAAATGGCGGACAATATCGCTGGTTTCTTTACGGTTTTATCACAATGGGAAGCCGGCGAGAAAGAAAGGCAAGATACCGAATCGGATGATTCCTATTACGCGAAATCTGCGTAAGAATAACCATTAGAATCGCGGGCGTAGTTCGCTCATTGTTGTATAATCGCAGATTATCATTAACCTTTAGTTAGGCTAGTTAGAGAAATGAAAGAGTCGTTTCAACCTCAACCGGGACATCTGAAGGACGCTGTTAAGTACGGCCGCGTCTCCTCGAAAGAGCAGGAGAAGGAAGGTTTCTCGATTCCTGCGCAGTGGAAATTATTGGATCGGTACGCGAGGTCGGAAGGCCTTCGCGTTGTGCGCGATTTCGTCGATATCGAAACCGCGAAGAAACCTGGCAGGCCTGGTTTCGAAGAGATGGTCAAGTTTCTAAAACGATCGACCGTTCGTGTGCTATTGGTTGAAAAGACCGACCGCCTGTACCGCAACCTGAAAGATTACGTGACGATGGACGATCTGAACATCGAAATCCATTTCGTCAAAGAAAGTGTTGTGCTCTCGAAAGACTCTCGATCCTCAGAGAAGTTCATGCACGGCATCAAGGTCTTAATGGCGAAGAATTACATCGACAACTTATCTGAGGAAACCAAGAAAGGAATGCTGGAAAAGGCCGAGCAGTCGATCTATCCGTCGTTTGCGCCACTGGGATATCGCAACGTGATGGGACCTAACGGTAAGCGAATTGTCGAAACGGATCCCGATGTCGCTCCAATCATCAAACAAATCTTTCAGTGGTACACCACTGGCAACTACTCCATCTCTGAAGTCACGCAACGAGCTGAAGCGGCCGGCTTGGTTTCTCGCGGCTCGAAAAAGTCTATATCGAAGTCGAATATCCATAGCCTATTACGGAAACGTTTTTATACCGGTTCCTTCGACTGGAACGGTAAGACGTATAAAGGAAGTCACGAGCCCTTAATCTCAATCGAACTCTTTGATCGGATCCAGGAGATCCTTGATGGCCGGTATATGACAAAACAGAAGGTCAGCAGGCACGAGTTTGCTTTTTCCGGCCTCGTGAGCTGCGGACATTGTGGCTGCGCTCTGGTCGCCGAGAGGAAGAAGGGCAAGTACGTCTACTATCATTGCACTGGCAACAAAGGAAAATGCACCGAGCCATACGCCCGCGAAGAGGTACTCGAAAAATGCTTTGCCGATTTGCTGAAAGGACTGGTCTTCGATGACGAAGTCATGGATTGGGTAGTAGAAGCGCTTCACCAAAGCCACAGCGATGAGAAGAGAACCAGACAAGAGGCGATTGCGCGCCTTCCACTGGAACAAACCAAGCTGCAGAATCGACTTGACAAACTCTATGAAGATCGGCTCGACGGGTTTATTGAACCTGCTTTCTTTGAGCGGAAGACACTAGAGTGGAAACACACGCAAGCTCGGCTCAGTGAACAAATCGCTCAACACGAAGCAGCAAATCACGATTACCTTGAAGACGGTGTGCGTCTACTAGAACTCTCAAAAAAGGCCTATTTTCTATTCAAAAAGCAAAAAACCTCACGAAAAGCGCAGACTGCTGAATTTCGTGTGTTCGAACTCGACCTGGAAGGATCGGACACTGACCGCGACGTTCCGCCAACCCTTTGATATTCTTGCCGTTACGAACACCGCATGGCAAAAGCAGAAGGTCGCCGGAGCTTCCTCCGGCGACCTTCGTCCACTCTGGCTCCGCAGGTAGGACTCGAACCTACAACCCTTCGGTTAACAGCCGAATGCTCTGCCATTGAGCTACTGCGGAATAATTGGCGGCTGCACAGCGTTCCATATCACCCTGAGCAGGAACGGTTTTTATAACAAAACGCCAAGAGCATGGTCAAGGCGACCTGTGGCGCAAGCTGTCACTTGCGCCCTGGATAGTAGTCCCAAGCGTCATGCGAGAGTTTCATTCAAACTCGATTCAGTCTTCCGCTCGGCGGGTCTGCTGCTGCTCCATGTGGTGTTTGAGTTAGCAGCTCCTCTTTACTTTTACAACTTTCCTTTCTACTTTTGCGCTGATGGCAATTCGTCAATGGAAACTCGCGCGTCATTCGTTGCCCTACGGTGAACGTACGCTGGTGATGGGCGTGCTCAACGTCACGCCTGACAGCTTTAGCGATGGTGGGCAGTTCTTCTCGTTCGATCAGGCAATTGCCCAGGCCGAACAAATGATTAGTGAGGGTGCCGACATCATCGACATCGGCGGCGAGTCAACCCGGCCCGGTTCTGAGTTCGTCTCTGTCGAAGAAGAATTGCAGCGTGTCATTCCTGTCATTGAGCGACTGGCAGCCAAAACCTCTGTGCCAATCTCGATCGATACCACCAAAGCGCTGGTCGCGCACGCGGCGCTACAAGCGGGCGCCGAAATTTGTAACGACATTTCGGCCCTGCGATTCGATCCTTTACTTGCCGATGAAGTCGCGAACGCAAACGCGGGACTGGTGTTGATGCACTCACGAGGGACACCGAAGACGATGCAGCAGTTGCCTCCGGTCGCCGACATCATGAGTGAAGTCATCCGTGACATACGGGAGAGTATTGCCATCGCTCAACGACATGGCGTCGCGTCAGACAGCATCGCTATCGATCCCGGAATTGGCTTTGGCAAAACCGCGGAACAGAATCTCGAGTTAATCGCAAAGCTCGATCAACTGGCGCGCGAGTTTGTTGACTATCCCCTTCTCATCGGGACTTCACGCAAGTCCTTTATTGGAAAGTTGCTCGATAATGCACCCGCTGACGAACGTCTTAATGGAACGATCGCGACCATCGCTGCTGCCGTTCTGAATGGAGCGCACATTGTGCGCGTTCATGACGTGAAGCCGGCAATGGAAGCGATGCGAGTGGCTGAGGCGATTCGCAAGTTCAGTTAACAATCTGCGGTCCTGCTGTCCACACGAAGAGCGCGTGCCGTCCCTGAGTCGTGGGTCGTAACCGGAAAAGCGATCCACGAGCTCACACGAAATCATTTCAAATCAAACCTGTACTTTCGTGCCGCTTGGTGTGAGTTCGTGGATCGCTTTGCCGAGCATGCGAGCAGCACCGGTCTTCCAGAAACCGCCTTCATCTGCCGACGGGCCGTAAATTGCCGGCACTGGGACATCAAGCAGACGCAGATACACGACGAGTTGGGCACGATGAAGAATCATATGGCTCATCACCACAGCAGCGACCACTTTCTAAACCAGCTTTGGTCGCTCGCGGCGGCCAGTCCCGCCCGCGCCTGCGCAATGTTCTTGTCGAACGCGCAAGCAAGTCAGCAGTCGACTTTGCCTGGTCCAGACGAAAGGGCGGCGCGCCCGGTGGAGCGACGTCCAGCTCGGTCTTTTCGAAAGTGTGCGTGATCCAACTGGGGATGTTGGCCAGGTGCGTCGCCAAGCCTCCCAATGAACTCGATTTTTCTTGGGGTTTCCACTCAAACTTTTCGTCAGGAACTTGCTCCAGCGTTCGGCGCGTAGTCGCCATTTCCTGCTTGAACTCCGGCATTATCACCTAAGACTCATCATGCCCTCCACCTTGCGGAATTGGTCAAATCGTTGAGACGAATTGTCAGGGCGAGTGATTATAAGTATGCTACGTCAACCGTATCAAGACCCGCGAATCAAGCTGCAAGAGGAGATTGAAATGTCTACTGTTATTGACGAAACCGAAACGCTGGAAACCCCAGTCGTCGACGACTCAGCAAATGACGAAGCTGTTCCTTCCGTTCGCTACGATATAGCAAGCTATGGCGCGGATTACGATGTTGAAGGTCTCGTGAACCGTCTTAACCGAGAAGATATCTTGATACCGCCGTTTCAACGCAACTACATTTGGTCACTTTCTGAAGCTTCACGTTTTATCGAGTCGCTATTGCTCGGGCTGCCTGTTCCGGGCGTTTTTCTTGCTCGGGAACCCGAATCAAACAAACTCTTGGTGATTGATGGTCAGCAACGACTCAAGACTCTCCAATTCTTCTACAACGGCTTTTTCAATCCGAGGCCAGATGACCAAAGGAATTTAGTTTTCAAGCTGAATAACGTTCAGGAACCATTTGATAACAAGACCTACAAGGAACTAGAGGACAAAGATCGGATACGCCTGAACGATTCACTTATTCATGCAACCATCGTCAAACAGGAGGCTCCTAAGGACGATGATACGAGTGTGTATCACATCTTCGATAGGCTAAACAGCGAAGGCCGTCGTTTGACACCTCAAGAGATCCGAACTGCCATAGATCATGGAGACTTCATAAACGCGATTAAGAAATTAAATGAATATGAGGCCTGGAGAAAGATTTACGGCAAAAAAAGCCCGCGTCTGAAAGACCAGGAACTAATTCTTAGGTTTCTCGCGTTCTATTTCGAAGGAGAAAAATATGAGCGGCCAATGAAGGAGTTTCTGAATAAGTTCACACGGGAGCATCGCAAACCGACGAACGAGTTCCTCGAAGCCTCCAGGATTGAATTTACGAACACCATCGACGTCATTTTTGCTGGTATCGGTGAAAAAGCATTTCGCCCCATAGGTTCTTTAAACGCAGCTGTCTTCGATTCCGTGATGGTCGGCGTAGCTCGCAGGCTTGATCAGGGGAAGCTCGACAACTACGAAAGACTCAGACAAGCCTACGACAAATTGTTGGGCGACAGTGAGTATCTTTCTCTTATCTCTCAATCCACGTCCGATGAGAGCGGCGTAAAGACCCGCATACAAAAAGCTACTGAGAGCTTCAGCGCCATCTAAATGCAGAATCGGCAAATCACAATCCAACTTCAAACTTTGCAAAGCCTCATCCGCAGAACCAATGAAGCCTGCGGCAGCAATCTTGAGTTACAGGCTGAATGGGCTAGATACCTCTGCGTAATCTCTGCGGGCCTCCTCGAAAATGCAATAAAGGAGTTCTATCTAGATTTTGCTAAGAGGAAAGTCGCGAGGCCTTTGGCGAGCTACGTTAGCTCAACAATTTCTCCCATCCGTAGTCCGAAGTCGGTCCGATTTCTTGAGATTGCCGGAGCCTTTGACCCAACTTGGAAAAGCGAGTTGGAGGCCTACGAGATTTCAACTGGTGGCTTAGATGCGATCGACTCGATCATGCTTAATAGGCACTTAATCGCGCATGGGAAAAGCAGGGAATCGAAGATAAGCCTCGTTAGCCTTAAAGAGTATCTTTCCAAGAGTACGGGCGTCCTTGAGCTCATTGAACAACAGTGTAACCGATAGTCCGGTGGCTCCAGAGAACGGCGGTATTCGTGAATCACAGATACGACGTCATTGTAATTGGCGGCGGCCACAACGGCCTGGTCAACGCAGCATATCTCGCGCGCGCCGGCAAGCGCGTGTTAGTGCTGGAGCGCCGGCACGTGCTTGGCGGCGCCGCGGTGACGGAGGAAGTCTTTCCCGGTTTCAAATTTTCGGTTTGCTCCTACGTCGTCTCGCTTTTGCGCCCGGAGATTATTCGCGAGCTCGATCTCCCTCGTCATGGGCTTGAGATCCTGCCCCTCGACGGCACCTTCACACCGATGCCGAACGGCAATCACCTTTGGCGCGTCAATGATCATGCGAAGACGCGGCGTGAGATCGCGCGGCATTCAAAGCTTGACGCCGAAGCGTACGACGAATATGGCAAAGCCATGATCGATATGGCGCATTTCGTCAAACCGATCATGAACATGACGCCTCCCGATCCGGCTTCACTCAATCCGAAGGGCCTGCTCGATCTGCTGACGATGGGTCGTCGCTTTCAAAAACTTTCTGGGGACGACAAGTATAACCAGGTGCAGTTAATGACCATGAGCGCCGTCGACTTTCTCGATCAATGGTTCGAGACCGACGTTTTGAAGGCGACGATGTCCGCGTCGGGAATCATCGGGACGTTCCTCGGCGTGCGTTCACCGGGCACGGCTTACGTCCTCCTGCATCATTACATGGGTGAGATTGACGGGGCCTTCCGATCCTGGGGTCTGTCGCGCGGCGGGACCGGTTCGATTTCAAATGCCATTGGTGATGCGGCCCGCGAATTCGGCGCTGAGATTCGCACTGAAGCACCGATCGCGAAGATCATTCTCAAGAACGGCCAGGCGAAGGGCGTCGTGTTGGAGAGCGGAGACGAAATCTACGCTGACATTGTTTCTTCCAGCGTCGATCCTCGCCTGACGTTTATGAAAATGGTTGGCGAAAAACATTTGCCGACTGATTTTGTTGGCGACATCAAGCGCTACAAGTTTCGCGGATCGTCGGGCAAGGTAAACCTGGCGTTGGATGCTCTGCCCGACTTCAAATGCAGGCCGGGGTCCGGGCCGCATTTGCGTGGCGCGGTTTCGATCTCGCCGAGTGTTGAATACATGGAGCGCGCGTATGACGACGCGAAATATGGCCGTTACTCGCGCCGGCCATACATCGACATAGTTATTCCCAGCCTGACCGATCCTTCAATCGCGCCGCCGGGGAAACACGTGATGTCGTGCTTCGTGCAATACGCGCCTTACAACTTGAAGGAAGGAAGCTGGGACGAGAAGCGCGAGGAATTTGGCGACACGGTGATCGATACGATCGCCGAGCACGCGCCAAATATCAAAGACATCATTCTTCATCGACAGGTCTTAACGCCGCTCGACCTGGAACGCGAGTTCGGTTTGTCGGAAGGAAATATCTTCCAGGGCGAACTGACTCTGGAGCAGCTCTTCTTTCTGCGGCCGGCGCCGGGTTGGGCGCAGTATCGCTCGCCAATTCGCGACCTCTACATGTGCGGCTCTGCGACGCATCCGGGCGGCGGCATCATGGGCGCCAGCGGCAGGAATGCGGCAATGGAGATTTTGAAGGATAAGAAGTGAGATGTTAGCCACAGATTCACACGGATAGACACTAATAAGAGAGTACAGTCAAATTATTTTCTAATTGTGCTTATCCGTATGAATCTGCGGTTGTTAATAATTCACAGCCAAGTCCTCTGAGATGGCATCACGCAACGACATCGTCATTATAGGCGCCGGCCATAACGGCCTGGTAGCGGCCTGCTATCTCGCCAGAGCCGGATTGAAACCTCTGGTGCTGGAACGGCGCGACGTAGTCGGCGGCGCTTGTGTCACCGAAGAATTTCATCCTGGCTTTCGCGCCTCGACACTCGCCCAGACCACCGGGCCGCTGTCGCCTCGAGTTACTAAAGATCTTGATTTGGAACGTCAAGGTCTCAAATTCATTCAACCTACTGTTCGTGTCTTCGCGCCGAATTCCAGCGGTCGATCGATTTGCATTTATGAAGATGAGAAGCGCACGGCTGAGGAATTGACTCGACTGTCGACGAACGACGCGAAGAGTTATACCGACTTTGTCTCGACGTTTGCGCGCATTGGTCGCGCGCTCTCGCAGCTGGTGCGGATGACACCGCCGGATATCGACAGGCTCTCAAAGAAAGAGTTGTGGGGTCTGGGAAAATTGGGTTTGGCGATTCGCGGTCTGGGCAAAAAGGACGAATATCGTCTGCTGCGCTATGGCCCGATGGCTGTTGCCGATCTCGCCGCTGAATGGTTCGAGACTGAGCTTCTCCGAGCGATAGTAGCTGCGCGCGGCATTTTTGGAGCATTTGCCGGACCATGGTCGGCAGGCACAAGCGCAGCCTTATTACTCCAGGCCGCCACCGACGAACATGCGATCGCGCCGGCGACGTTCGTCAAAGGCGGGATGGGCGCGCTGTCGCAAACCCTAGCCAGGATCGCCACCGCAAGCGGTGCGGAGATTCGCACCAACGCAGAAGTTGCGAGTGTTAGTGTCAGAGATGGCAAAGCTGCAGGTGCAGTACTAACTAACGGCGAAGAGATTATAGCCCGCGCGGTAATCTCTAATGCCGACCCGCGCACAACCTTTTTGAAGTTCGTCGATCCCGCAGAGTTCGATCCCAGTTTTCTCAACAAGATGCGCAACTACCGAGCGCAGGGCACAGTTGCGAGAGTCCATCTCGCTCTCTCCGCGTTGCCTCACTTCCACGCTCTTGATAACGGAGATGCAAACGAGAAGCTTTCGGGTCGCATTCATATCGGTTCGGACATCGACTATCTCGAACGCGCCTTTGATGCAGCGAAGTATGGTGAGATGTCGCCCCGGCCGTACCTCGACATCGCGATCCCTTCGCTGACAGATCAGACTCTGGCGCCTACCGGAGCACACGTGATGTCGATTCACGCGCAGTTTGCTCCGTATGATTTGAAAGATGGAGACTGGAATTCGCGGCGCGAAGAACTCGGCGACACAGTGGTGAATGCGCTCCTGGATTACGCACCGAATCTGAAGAAGTCGATTGTAGGCCGGTGTGTAATCACGCCGCTTGATCTCGAGAAGACATACGGTCTCAGCGGCGGGCACATACATCACGGCGAGATGTCCGTCGATCAGCTATTCGCTTTTCGTCCGTTGATTGGTT
>Ga0137358_10000197_pt1 | contig 23794 bp, 28 predicted proteins | sample Mad1_20_16metaG_FD_105551 | JGI IMG/M metagenome (GOLD analysis project Ga0137358, IMG submission 105551) | Vadose zone soil microbial communities from Angelo Coast Range Reserve, California, USA - Mad1_20_16 metaG | ecosystem: Environmental > Terrestrial > Soil > Vadose zone | place: USA... | reverse complement strand
TGTAATCTTTATGCAACGAGGCCCCCGTCTACGGTGACGGCCCTAGCCCAGTTTTCAACTTGCCCTGGGTTTCCTTTTCTGGTCATATACCACCGGAACCTTTCTCACGATTTGCTTCCGGCATTTATCAGTCCCGGCCATCTATTAATTCATCTAGTTGATCCGTCCTAACATGAATGGTAGATATAACAAGGAACGAGGGCTTCTTCGTCTCACCACAACACTCGTAATGCCCGCCCTGGCCGAACCAGTAATCCGTGACAGAGATGTGACAGTTGTGACAATGTGACATAACGGGTTCAGACGCGTCTCCATTAATCGCGAGTGTTGAGCGAGTCGCGACACTTACTAGTAAGGGGCGCAATGTCCAACACAAAACCTGCGATTAATCTAGCCCATTCTCCCGGCTATACAACTCTTGCATTTTCCAGGGATGGAGCGTGAGTCGTCCCGCTCCTGACCGTATCGTTTCCCGCCAACCATTTACTCCAGTTTCTGCTACACTGGCGGTGACGATTGTATTGTTCGACTATGGAGGACGGATCAGGGAGAGGATCAGGAACCTCCAACCGCAATTGAGGCTGGCGAGTCCATTATGACGCTGGCCACTTGCGTACGTCCTCCTTTCTCCTTACTCGTATCCCATTGACCACACGGACAGAATAACGCGTGGTTTTCGGGAAGTAAAGATTCGGATGTACGACAGTATAAGGCTGGAGACCCAGATATGGAGGCAATAGTGACCAGCTGTGCCGCAGCGAGCATTCGATGCGTTGCCGTAGATCCCGCTGGGAAGCGGATAGCCGTCTCGTCTGAGTGAGCTGCATTCCCGTTTTCGATTGGTTTGCGCTCATAGAACTCTATCAGTGAGGCCGCTATCAAAGTCATCGACATTGAGAATACCGTCAATCTGTCGATTCTGCATGGCCACAACGATGTTGTGCGGAAAGTGACATGGGAGCCATCTGGCTCTTTTCTAGTACGTCCCTTTTTAATTTGTCGGTCACTGTCTTCATATGCCTACCGTTGACAAATATTTGTAGACTTCATGTAGTGCAGATGGGAAAATTATTGTTTGGGATCTCACCCAACAGGAACCCAAGCAAGTTAAACTCATAGATGGCATTATTCCTGCCGTCCGGGACAAGGAGTACGTCGGCCATTGGAACCTTAAATCTGCGATATTCTCTGATTTCTTGTGTAGCTCACGGGAGTTTGCGTATGATTGTTCTGCTGTATGGCATCCATCTGGCCAATATTTTGTCGTCGCGTCTCACACCCATGGTACGTTCTACGTGGCCCTTTGTTTAGATTATTGTCATGTGTAGTGATTATCGTCTTCAGATATTGTCACTATCGCTCGTGACTCCTGGACCAAGACATCCACTTTCAGCAGCAGTTCTTCTACTGGGAACATCTATGCACTTGCATTATCTCCGAATGGCGTATACTTAGCCTCATCCACTAACAAGGATGTGCACATTTGGTCAACCCAGACACGGAGGCTACTCTTCACGTAAGTCCTACCAGCATTTTGCATCTGTTTCGCCTGACCTCGGTTTTCAGATTCCCAAATGCGACTACAGAGTTTATAACACAAATAGATTTCTCACCCACAAAGAATCTTCTTGCGTGGACCGATTTTGCTGGCTCCCTTTACCGTTGGTCTGACCCGATCCCATCGTCTTCGCCGAGCCCTGTGGCTTCCACTTCTACCTCCGCGTTGACACGTCCCGTGCGACGAGGGCCTACGCCAACACTTTTCGATGATGAAGCTGACGGCCACGCGTCAAAGCAACAAGTGAACGAAGATACTGGCCTAGGTGGTGCGGACGATTTCGAAAACGAAGATTGGATACTGGATGATGTAGGGGATGGAAGGGAGGATGACGTCGGTGTTCAAGGGGACAATGATCATGAGTTCGTGAAGGAGATGGGTATGGAATATTTTCGCATCGCTGCAATACGTCCTGACTTCCTTCACAGTAAGTGTGACGAAGGCGCAGCCTGCCTTCCAACCGGGCTCTACTCCGATGGAGAACAGAAAGCGTTATTTGGGTACGTGGAGCTGATGTGAAGCAAATCGAGAAGCCAATCTTGTATCCGCTGTAGAATACAACATGATCGGCGTCATTGAAGTGACGGACCAAGATACGCACCACATCATCAACGTAGAGTTCCATGATCGCTCCTCACGCAAAGCATACCACTTTACCGATCACTTCAAATATGACCTAGCATCACTAGGTGAGTGTGGTACAGGTACAGGGTCAAAAGAACGAAGCTGACCCCTCCCAGGATCACGCGGTGCGGTTTATGCCTGCCAACCTGAAAATGAGCATTCAGCGCATGTCATTTACAAACCTTATGGCAATTGGGTGGCGCAAGGCGAGTGGACGTACGAACTCGGGGATAACGTCCGCGTACTTGGCGTCGCGGCTGGCGGCCCTTCTCCATCCAAATCAATGCGGACCCTCTCCGACGCGGACATGCAAGGGAATGGCAATGTTGTCGTTGCGACAAGCGATAACGAACTGACCTTCCTGACTGGAACGGGTATCGAGCGGTGCTCAGTTGCGCTGGATGGGGACTTTGTCTGTATGGTTGCTGGGACGGAGTGGGTATTTGTCGTCCAGAGAGATGGTTCCACTACCATGGATGGTGAGAGGCAGCGCTCGGCGAAGGCATTGACTATTGTTGATGACATACTCCAGGCTCGCAGAACCTGATGGGCACGCTATTCGACTTCGAAGACATGTGCGTATTGCAGAACCGCAAACTCCCCATACGAAAGGGCCACACATTAAGGTGGATTGGCATCTCAGAAGAGGGTGTACGTACTTCATCGTTTAGATAATTCTTTCCTACTCAGCTCTGACTGTTATCAGGCACCTGCGGTATACGACTCAGCTGGCGTCATGTACTTGATGCCACGGTTCAGGATCCCACTTCGGGGGACATGGCTGCGCATTCTAGATACAAACAAGCTTGAGCGGAGGCAAGGGAAGGACGAATCATACTGGCCGGTTGGTCTTAGTGAGGACACCTTCATGTGTCTCATCCTGAAGGGCCGGCAAGAATACCCTACGTTCCCGAGGCCCCTTATCCAGGAATTACCTGTCCGACTACCCTTCCGTGGCAAAGATTCGCCACTAGAGGAACAGTAAATGCAGTCCTACTTTTCAATTCCGAGACTTCACTAACAATACTCAGCTTTGCTCGCGAATCCATGCACCTCCAGATAGCCCGCGATGCCCTTAGTATCGAAGATGTACCGGACGAGATCTTCGCACGCGAGCTCGCGCTCGACAAGGAGCTCGTCCAGCTCATTCAGACCGCCTGCAAGAACGACAAGCTGCCACGAGCGCTCGAACTCACGAGCATGCTCCACCACACCTCATCATTCGACATGGCGGTGAAAGTAGCCGGTTTCTACCGTCTCGTCGGCGTACAAGAAAAGATGGAGGCGCTCAAAGATGACCGCATCACACACGGCAGGCCTCAGAGGCGCGACTGGGCGCGAGACTATGACCCTGTGCAACCACCGCGCTTGCCGCCAGCAGACGTTCCGCGCGGGGGAGCATCGAAGGCATTTCAGAATTTCGGGCCACCAGCGGCCGTGCATCGACCTGGACTGGTGCGGGCGACCCCAAGCTTGCCCCCGATCCCGAATGATGACTATGCACCAGCTATATCCCCTGTGACTGGTGAGGGCAAGCGGAAGCGGGTGGGTGATGATGACGGCTTTGATACGTATGGCGATGCTGCGCAGTTGGATGGTGTCAAGTGGCCTGCAGTCGATGACGAGTTCACCGCAGGAGCAGTGCCACCGTCAAAGCCAAGTAAGCATGTTTTGCTGTTTTTCTTTCTTTTGTTTTCCGTTGGGCTTACCTCCTCCCAACTAACAGAGGCTAACCCATTCGCGAAGAAGCCTAATGGCGTAGCGGACGGCTCGCGGAATCCATTCGCGCGAGATAACCCGAACAACAAGTCGTTGCACAAGAGCGAAAGCTTCTTCGACAAGGCCGAGGCAGCCGAAACAGGGAAATGGAAAGGTCTGTCATGTCTTTCGTTTCCAACGTGATCTATGAATACCAAACGCTTGCTCGTGCGCGTCTCTGTGGCAGCAGGCACAGCAGGCGCCGCGAACGGACGGGGACAGAAGAAAGATAACGCGAAGCAGACGACGCTCTTCGGTCTACCTGCCGTTCCCGCGCCGGAAAGGCCAGAGAAGCGCCCTCGTAAAAAGGGCGGAGCGGTCCCGTCTGAGGACCCTCACTTTACTGAGCCCGAAAACGGGGAATCACAGGACGTCGAGATGGTGGCGCCCCAAGATGTGGCGGCTACCCCAACGTCGCAGGCGGCGACTGCGACCGCCGTGGACTCGCAGCAAGAGTCTCAAGCAACTGAAGTCATTACCACACAAGTTGAGGGCGTGCCCACCTCGATGCGGTGCTTGAATCTGACAAATGACACACAGGAAGGTGGTAGTCCTGAGCCTATTGATTGGCCTCCAACGCCACCACCGATGGAAAATAACCTCCCAGATGAGATATGTGCTAACTGAGTGTCATACCACCCTCACGGACAGCTTTATTATGTTTTCATCAACTCGGCAGACACATTTCCATACATTAATATTCACATTTCCTCGAAATGAACATGACACTAAAAGTCCCGCTCGTAGGAGACGAAAGAGTCTATGTCCAAGTCCTGTGTTAGTGGAGGTGAATTCAGTTTCACGACTTTGGCACGTTGGTAAAGACATACGGATGGGGCAAAGGGCCACGCGTCAAATGCACGCACGATGAGGGCCCAGTCGGCAATGGTCAACTGGTTCACCCTCAAGCGAATATCCACGCGCTGCTCCGGTGGGAGGTTCTTGTCCGTGAGGGTCTTGAGAAGCACTTCCGCACCGGGGGCAAGTGAACTTATTGCCTTACGTAACGGCGTCGATTTCAGGACAAACAGTCGACGAAGGATATAGTCCCACTGGTCCAACATGCCTTTGTCAATGACCTGTATGCCCGGTATCTAAAATCAGTCACAGCGCGACGGAAATTGCTACATGACAAATAAACCTGCTCATCATGTGGAATGACGTTTATAGCGAGAAATGGGGACCCGCGGCGTCTATTTTCCGGGCGCATACTAATGACCCCAATGCGAGGGTCATCTATTGCTGCTGGGTGAAAGTGGTCGGGAAACGGTGAGAGCTTTTCGGATGGGAGGGAAGGAAAGAAATGAGATGATGCTTCGGCGATTACGCTCAATTTACATCGCTCCGTGGCCTTGGGGGGTGCGGAGATTCTCTGGAAAACGTGAGCGGCGGGTTGAGAACAAGCCAAAAGAAAACCCACCCGCCAGACCCAGTCGGCAAGTATGAAACTCATAGGTATGCGGCCATACTTGAACAGCCAGGACTTTTCAGGGATACAACGGAAAAGCTGAGCCACGAGTTGTTCACCAAGAGTGGTTTGGGGTATATGCGTGACGAAATGCAACTCGGGGTGTACTACACGGGTTTAAGGGTGCTTCATTATATTTGAGGCAACGACAAACGTACATTTTTCCCATGAGGCGATGTCAACGTCGAGATCTCCGCTTTCTGCCAAATAAGAATACGTGTCCCAAGAGAAACCGGTCCTAGACACAACTCGTACGCGAGGGTCTGCTCGAGCAAGCGGCTAATAAACAGAAACTTAACGATGTGAAGACAAAACAAGTAAAGACGTACGCGAAGATACTCAAGATATGGTTCGTGGTCTTCTAAGATTATTAGCCTCCGTAGCTGAGATGACGGAAGAGTTAGGAATGCCCTGGAGAGGGCCCCTGGACCTAGACTGTGTGAGAGAGAAGTGTCGCGATAGCCTTAAGGCAGCGCACACCTGGAAAGGCCTCGATAATAACTTTGGGGTTATTGGTGGAGATTTTCTTCGAGTTTATAATACTGCGCGCTACGCTTATAGCAGATAAAGGGGCACGAATGGATATTCGGTCGCGGATAAGGGGCGACGTATATGCAAACTGGGAGAGCCAGTCGTCGGCGGGCGGAAGCGGAGGGAGGCCGAAATAGTGGTTTAGTGAGGGATCCTCAGAGGTATTAGCAGCCGGCGCAATGGAGGGGAGGGGTTCCGACGCCTCTTTTGACGCATTGTCGGATTTCCGGGGTCGACCGAGCTTTCTTTTGACCTCATTAGAACTAAATGCAGAGTTGCGAGTGGAGTTGAGCGAGAGGGAGGGAGGGCGGGCAACGAGATGGTTGGCCCTCAACGGAGAGAACATCGCGCACTCGGACACGTGCTGAGACCTGCCACGGGCTTTCCATGCCCACAGAGTCCGAACAATTCGAGCTTTTCACGCGTAACAACATGGCCCACAACACACCTTATGATCCGTCCGTCCGCCTGCGTACAGAGGAAGAGGACGAAGATTTGGGGCTTTCAGAAGGCGAGAATAATAACGAGAGCACAGAAATGATCCGTGAGTGCTCGCTTTCCCTTCATTCATCGTCTGCAGTACCTTCGCGTGCGGAGCCTGTACTCGCCTAGGTCAACACCTTCCCCGCCCACTGGGTGTCTTCCCTTCCAAGGCGTCATGAAGTGTCTGCTTGTCTGCCTTTCCCGCTTTCTTCTGATCCTCTCGTGAAGCTGACTCCTCTTCTACGCTCTCAGGGCAGCGAAGGAATCCCTTCCGCCTCAGTCTATCCTTCTTTCTGTTTGGCCTGATCAATAATGGTGAGTAGCCTATCGTTTGCGCATACCAGTAAACATTCTAATGAATATATAGTCTTATATGTAATTATCCTTTCTGCTGCTCTCGATCTCGTGCCGCCCTCTACACCTAAGGGGATTATCGCATTTTGGAACATAGTCCCAAGTATCGTTGCGAAGTTCAGCTGGCCGTACATCCTCAAGGGTCGGATACGCTACGTGCGACGTATCACAGGGTGCTGTTTTCTTAGTGTCACAGGGATGATTGTAAGTGAGCGTCTGGGTATGATTGTGTCCATAAGCTGACTCCTTCAGATTGTCGCTAGTTCAGAAGGGCTGTCCTCACGCTTATTTGGCATCGGCTGTGCGTCATTAGCATCAGGTAATAGCATTTACAACATCGGCGCACTGTTCCTAATTCGCACGCAGGCCTCGGAGAATTGACGTTCCTGCAACTATCGACAACGTTCCATCCTCCTTCGGTTGCGGGGCGCGGCGTCGGGTGAGCCATCCTTGTACATTCGACACATATACCCAACTTAGATAACGAAAACCAGCTACTTTGCATCTGGAACTGGTGCCGCGGGCCTTGTAGGTGCATTCCTCTGGTGGGAGATTCGCGGGCTAGGTGTACGCATTGGTGTTGGTCTCTCTTCAGTACGCCCAATTTCATCGGTGGTGTCTCGTCACTTAACCAGTTGCGTATCCAAGGTCCTACCATTCGTCATCCCATTCACCTATTTTCTGCTCCTACCGCGCCCTCAGGCGTTCTCCACTCTTGTACTCCCGGAATTTGACGACTCCGCATCGTCTAGATCAGAATACACCCAATTACCTGTGTCCGAGGAAGATGCAGGCGTAGCAGTGGTTGAGCCTGCATTAACGACAAAGGCACTATCTATTGGGGATAAATGGCAATTACTCAAGCCCATGATACCGCGTTACATGATGCCGCTGTGTAAGTGTTCTATGAATCTGATATGTTAAGTGAAAATACTCACGGTAGAGACAATATAGTTTTTGTGTATCTAGTAAGTTTCCTAGCCCTTTGCGCTGTACCGTTTATTTCAACGTGTGCTTCGTGAAGTTTGAATACACCATCAACCAAGGCGTTGCGCCTACACTCGTTTATCCCATCCCTACACTAGATCCAGTTTTTGGACACATTATTCATTCTATTCGGGATTATTACCCTCTCTGGCAGGTGTGTAATATTTCACCTTGTTCTGTCTGTATTTCTCATTCTACCTTGTTCAGCTTGTCTATCAAAGCACTGTATTTCTCTCTCGCTCATCTCTTTCGATTGGGCTACCAGCACTTCCGACACGCGCAATACCGATACCCTCAGTCATCCAAGGGATTCTTTTAATCACACTCTTGTCAGAATCAGCATTAGGATACTTTCCTGAATCCCTGGCACCTGGTCTTGTGTTTCTTCTAATAAGCGTTGAGGGAATATGTGGGGGACTTTCATAGTAAGCACCCTGTGTCCTTCTTTCGAGGGGGCCGTCGAGTGACTTATGTTTGTAGCGTGAATGCCTATTTTCGAGCAGGACAGGAGCCTGCGGATGCGCAAGAGCGTGCGTTCAAGATGGGGGCCATTGGTTTGGCCGACTCGCTAGGAATTCTTGCTGCATCCCTTGTTGCCATGCCGACTGAGATTTCACTCTGCCGTGCACAAGTCTCACGAGGTCGTTGGCTTTGTCAAAAATTATGAGATGCTATTTTACAACACAGATGTCTCATGTTATTCTCCCTTGCAGGGTTGATGACGTCTTCGGGTCGCTGTTGGTGTTACCTTTGTTTTAACCCCGTTGCACGATGGAGTTAGACCCCGATAATATCTCACAATTTATTCGAGTTTCTATGATGTAGCGTTTACTTAGACCTCTCACAGCTATCCTGGATTTTCGCTTTTTAACTCTTGCATGTATATTACCCAACTTTGTGGTAGTAAAGAGGTTTAAGCCACCGACTTAAACCTTGGATACATCTTTTAGTCCGACTTATCCAAAAAGCGATGTCAGAGAATGGTGTAGATCGAGTCTTAGCTGGGTTTAGGGCCACAGTGTTTATACAGTAAGAAGTATCGTCTAGCAACCATCAAGATACAGTATACGTATCACATGGAAGGCTAAGCACTCAGGAGGTAGCAATCACTGGCGAAGCCAGTTAAGCAATACACGCAAAGTACGTCAGGCGATTCGCTTCGTGTTCCTGTAAGTTAGTTTACGTCGGGTTCTTTCTCGAGAGCCACGAACGATAACGAGCATCCCCCGCTCAGCGCAGATACAAAGGTATGGCATGCAGCTTGAGACGGCCGGCCTGCGCCTCCAGGCCCACTTGTTATCGGCCACGTAACAGTGCTAATGCAAGGGCCTCTTCATCAACCAGTGCCATGGGCCGAGATTCCCGCAGATCTGAGTCTTCCCGGTATTTTCTTGAGGGCTTCTGCCTCTTCTGCGGTGGAGCATCATCGTGCTCAGACTCCGACGGCGACGGTAAGTCGAATTCCGGGGAGACGTAGCCATCATCACCCTCAGCGTCAGCTTCCGCAAGCGTAGGTCCATCACCACCACCGGAATGTTCCTATTCCAAATCAGCAAAGACATGAATGGAAATGGTCAGAAGGCAGGACAAACAAACACTTACAGCACGCGCAGCCACCATTCGTTTCCTCTTCTTCTCCTTCCTTCTCTCCCTTGCCTCGGCCTTGTCCTTTATATCGACTTCACTCATCTTCAAACGTTCCTCCTCTCCAAACGACCGTCCCGCCTCCAATGCCATCCTCTTCGCATCGCCGTCGCCAAATATTTCCTCCACAGCTTTCATCTCGATTGCTTCGTGAGCGACTCCATCATCGTCGAAAATGAGATGTGTTGGCGCCCCACCGTACTTGAGCTGTCCCTTCTTGCTCTTCATCGCTCGCTGCCGACGGTTTGATGTGTTTTCTTCGATAAGAAGGGGGGTTGTCAAGGTGGAGGGAAGGTCATGGTCGGCACGTTTCAGTGTGATGAAGTCCTCATCCGAGCCAGAGGCTTCCGAGGCGTGATCGATAAGCTTATTGTAGTGCTCTGAGAGCACCCCTCGGTTCTTTCGCTCGAACATACGATCATATTTCGTGCGGACGCGGGTCTAGTCCAGATACTAAGCGCGTTCGGTGCTCGAAAGAGGAAGAGAACACACCTTCGTCACTTTTCCTTGTTCCTTTACTGGAGGAGGTTTATCTTGTAAGGGATCCATGTCTTCGACATCGCTACCACGTTCGTCGCTACCCTCATCGCTACCGGTGCTACCGCTACTATGGAAACCCGCCTCGTCTTCTGGCTGTGATGCAGGGAGGGCCTGGGGTGCATTTTTCTGCTCTTTTGCTTGGGCCCGGCTTAAGAATCTGATTTTGGGCGCGCCTGCAAGCCCTAACGAAGCTGCAAACGCCTCCACGGGTAGTTCCTCGACTTTGAAAACTGTCTTGTCGTGATGGAGCTGCACTGAGCGCACGTATGAAACAAATGCCCGCTGGGCGAGGTACTTGAGATCAGGATCTTGGAATGCAAGGCGCTGCAACTGGTCTTTGATGGAAAGCGTCTTGCTTGCACGAATCTTGATGCTCGGAATTTCAATCCCACGCGCTTTCAGTGCCTCAAGCATTCCTTGCTCTTCGCTCGGCAATAATAGAAGTAACGCATGGCCGCCTTTTGCGTATCGAGCTGTGCGACCCACTCGATGCACATAGGTGGTAGCGTCTTCAGGTGCATCGGCTTGTACAACCCAGTCGATAGAGGGGAAATCAAGGCCTCGTGCAGCCAGGTCTGTCGCGAACAATACAGCGTGTCCCATGCGACCAAAACGAGTCACCACGTCGAGGCGCGCATGCTGCTTCTGCTGTCCGTGCAAGTGTAATAATGGGGTGCCTGGGTGCAGCCGGCGGAAGGCCTCAAAGATGAAGCGAACTTGCTTAGCAGAGGAAAGAAATATTAGAGTCTTGTTTTGTAGGTGAGATTTGATGAACGACCAGAGTACGTCGATTTTGGACTCGAGAATGCAGATGGCGTAGTGTTGCTCGAGGCTAGCCGGGAGTTCAAGGTGTGAGCTTCCTTCTGTCGTAGAAGCTGCAGCATCTGTGGTGATAAATACAGGGTCCTGCAAGGAAAGTCGTGCGAGATCGGAGACGGATTGTGTCTGAGTAGCGGAAAAAAGGAGGGTCTGTCGTGATTTCGGGAGGTGACCTAGGAGCGCAGTAAGTGTACGCGAGAAGCCCATGTCAAGAAGGCGATCAGCTTCGTCAAGTACTAGACTACTATTACGAGATTGTAATGATAGTATTTGATATGGCCCGCACCTAACAACTGAAGGTTGTCACAATCAAACCCTACAGTTTGATCCATGTGTTGGAGTAGACGACCAGGGGTCGCGACAAGGATATTCATTCGGGAAAGACGGTCACGCTCGTCTTGGAGATTCTTCCCGCCAATGACAATGCCAGCGGAGAAGCTGTGGTATCCGCCTGTAGATCGCAAGACGTCAAATATCTGGACGGCCTATCGGAGGAAGTCAGTAAATTTCTGAGCGAATCATCCGAATATGCACGCACAAGCTCTCGCGTTGGTGATATGATAAGTGCACCCAATCCGTCCTGTGGGCCCCATCTTCTTCGATACAAAATTTCCAGAACCGGAATCAGAAAGCACAAGGTCTTGCCGCTGCCCGTGCGCGCAGCACCGAGAATGTCCTTGCCTTTAAGTGAAACAGGAAGACTTTTCGCCTGCACGTCAGTCATCTCGACAAAAAAGGCCTTCTTCAGACCTGCCAGTGGTTCTGCGTTCGAAAGGCTCAGCAGTGCGTGAGTGCAAAATGTCCGAACCTTTCTTTGTTAGACTCGATATTGGAAGATCAGAGAAGGCTCTCAAGTCATCTGCGGCAGTCTAGCTTCGTCGATAATAACACGAAGGTACACCAAGAGTATCACGAACAAATTGCAAGGCGGCCTGCTCCAGGGCCTTAATCTGTTGTTTTTCTGCTAATCGCCTCGCTTTCGAGGATCGAAGAGGGGCGCGAGATTTCGACCCATTTCTTGATTTTTTTTTCTGGCCTGAAGGGCCCGAAATGGGACCCATGCGAGAAGGATGAAGTAGGAATGGTCTGTCGACTTTGTGAATGAAAGTGACAACGATGACCCGGACCGGACCGTGACTTACACGGACCTGGACCTGCGTTGGCCTTTGGCCATCCCACCACAACAATCGTGCCAAAGCCGAGCTCTCCACATCTGTCTATGTATCACCCGGTCTCAACGTCTTCAGGCCACAGCATTCGTGCTAGTATCTCGGACACCAAGTTCCCTCATGTCCCGCGCTCACGGCGACGTCGCCGCCCTCGATCTTCAAGCACAAGCAACGGAAATGACATCTCACTCTCATCGACCCATGACAGTGAATCAGAGCACCGGGTTGACTCTTCGCCTGAGCCTCTCCAGCCAAAACTTATACTGCCTCTCCGCGTCCCTCTAATGAGATTGAGCGACCCAGCGCCAATTCTGCAAGACCCACGCGCGTTCCACGCTCCAAGTCCGAGTGAAGACGAGCCACTTCTCACATACTCATCCTTGCCCCCCACCCCAATACCATCGTCTCCCCCGCCCTCTACATCAAACGCACAACGGTACAGATTTCCCCAAAAACAATCTGATGTCTACGCACCTCCTTTTTCTCTCTGGGATTATTTGAGGGAGGAACTACTTGCAACCGATTTTGACTCTCATCAAGAATTAAAGTGGGAGCGCGTCAGTAACTTCCTCTCTATTCCAGTTGCGATAGAGAAGGTCAGTGCTCAGGAACTGTCCGTCTCAAAGTATGCACTTAACCATCTCGAAAGATTGTACTATTCGGGTTTATACTCTGCTTTGACTCATTCCTTTACACATTTACGGTACAGCCTATACGCTTTATCCTTGCTCTCTGGCGACTCTTTATCACCACCATCACAAGTTCAAAGGCGCCTCTACCACCTTCCCAGAAAGCCGACATTCTGAGAACGCTCTTACTCACAGTATCAATTTTAATACTTACTCCACTCACGGATGCAAGCAAAATATATCATTCAATTCGCGGTCAGGATACGATCAAATTGTATGTGATCTTCAACGCGCTTGAAGTACGCACTTCACGTGTCCCTTCATCAAGGCATTTCTGGTCTCTTTGCTGACCATGATTGCTCGTCAACAGATAGCAGATAGACTTTGCGCTTCCATTGGGCAAGACATTCTCGACTGCTTGTTCTCTCGATCGACCCTTCTCTTGCTCTCTTGGAGATTACCCTTGACCTCACATACGATCCGCCCGATCGTATTCTTCCTTTTAGCAACGTTATACACCGGTATGACCTCCAGCTCGTTTCCTACTCGCACGAAATAAATGTCCGATAAACAGTGACGCATGCATTGGTGATGGTATACCAAATGCTATGCTTGAACGTTGCCATAAATTCGTACGACAATGCGCTGCTGTCCCTTCTTATGTCCAATCAATTCGTTGAAATTAAAGGCAGCGTGTTCAAGAAATTTGAGAAGGACAACTTATTCCAGATTACATGCGCAGGTCCCCTCATTCTGATTTTACTGCTTCGCGACAAATGTACTGAGCATTTTCGACAGATATCGTGGAGCGCTTTTGCCTCGGCCTTATGCTTTTTTTCGTTGCCTTTCGCAACTTAATCGAGCTGTCAGGATCCGAATTTGATTTTAGCGGAGGAATGTTTCTTCCAAAATCATTTGGTTGGTTTGGCGGGAGCGTTTTGTGGACAATTTCTTATGTGGGTACTCCCCATAACTGCGTTGATCTTACTCACGTTATTAACCTTTACGCAGCCAGTTCTGATGGTTATGATCTCCGAGACCCTAGTGGACTGGCTCAAGCACGCCTTTATCACCAAGTTCAACCATATTCGACCATCAGTTTATGAACGCTATAAAGATGTGCTCTGTCATGATCTTGCCAGTGGTAGCCGACTCGGCGCACGTAAGCATAGTTATGTTGACCAGTCCCCTGTGGTTGCTCGTCGGCTTGGATTTGCATCGCTTCCCCTCGCGGTTCTCACTATCCTCATCGGCACGCAAGCTGCGGTTCTACTTGCGTCGGCTGCCAGCCCATCCTCAGCATCGGTACTGCGAGAAACGTCTGTGGGTGCTATATGGGGCCCAGGCTTCTCCCTTGACTTCGAGTGGTGGACAGTTGAAGGCTGGCGAGAGCTGTTTGTCTCTCGTCTGGACTGGGAACTTGTCTCCCATTGGGCGAAGTGGGGTATCATTGGCTTTACATTTTGGATGTGGTACGCTTTTACCTGCCCCATTCTTCTATCTACTTATTATTAATTCCACCCAGCTTTGTTTTGATCAAGGTAATCATGGGCGTCTACTTGGTGAGTTATGCCACACGCCGCAGAGCAGGGATGGAAGCCCGCGAGGCCGAGGATGTAGTTAATGACTATGGCCGAGACCCCATAGGTGAAGGGCAGGAGGAAAGGGTAAGCTATATCTTCACTTTCCCATTTACGGACCCTCAACACGCATTGTACTCGACGTACAGAAGTACAATCGAGAGCTCAAAGACATTTTGGACAATGCGCGGGACAACGCCGCACCAGTCCCAGAGATCGGAGAACATGACCCCAATGAGATGACTGTTATCGGATCCAGTCTACGCGAAGACGGGAAACAAAAAAGACCCAAACTGGATGAACTCACACGGTTTACGATGGTCAAACGGATCTGGTGAACTCTTGGAGCTGTCGGTGAGACTCAATTCTGGCCGACCGTGCTGCACATGAAAATGTATGTATATTACATTGAACGAGATCCAATCCTCTAGCTAAAGACTCAGCACTTGATCGACGAAGTATACATATATATGACAAGTAGTAAGTACAGCGGCTCTTTTAAATAGTGAAAATCATTCAAGGAGTGACTTCAGGACAGTTTCAAATTAATAGCCAAGGACAACCATAGTTAAACCATAATAACAGATGACGACGTTCAAACAACCTATAGTGGGAATTGTCCGTTGCTGGTGTCAGCGCTTATCTCTTGCCACGCTGCGACCCTTTGTGTCTTGGCCTCTTCCTGAATGTGCACTGGCTGTGCGCAGGCGACTGTCGCCAGAGCATCGTCCAACATTGGGAGAGGACTTTTTCGACGTCCTCTGGCGGGCTTCATGCTCCAGAGAGGTTTTGTCTGTGCACAGCTTGGCCTTGCGATGGCTCTGCATTTCAGAGGCCGACAAGAAGCGCCGCCCAAGACGCGGATTCGGTACAGGATCCAGCCCACTATCGTCCGACATACGTGTCGCCAGTCGTTGCTCTTGCCGCAGAAGTTCGTTACCGAACTCGTTGGACACTTTGTATCCGGCCAGGATGCGGGATTTCGCCGAGCTTGACAGTGGCGGATGGCTGGGCAGTTGTGGCAGAGGCGGTGTTGCCTCCTTATCAAATGCCGGGCCGTGCTTATGGCTGCTGCGTGGCAGTGATCGTGATCGGCCTGAGGTCCGGTGGCTATCTTCAGCGGACGCGCGATATGGAGGTGGTGGCGGCGGCGGCGTTTGGAACGTCTCAGCAGAATGGTAGCTTGGTAAGTGAACGCGCTCAGGTTGTGGTGCGTGGCGCAAGGGCGCGCGAGCCCCAGGACGAGATCTCTCTTCGTGGGCACTGCGAACGCTTCTTAACTGTGGAGAGCCGGAATGCAATGTGGGACCTCTTTGAGTCTCTTTTCTAGCAGATCGATCAGCCACGGCTGGTTTTGGCGGTGTGCGGGGGTGAACTTGAACAGTAGATCGTGATTGTACGACGACCGGACGGCTGGTCATTATCGCTAACCTTTCCTCACTGGGGTGGATCTGCTGCTGCGGCACTGCATGATACGTTGGTGGCTCAGGCTTGGGAAATCCTCTGATATCAGCGGACGCCTTTTGTGGAGCGGGAACGGGAGCCGTCTGACCGGCTCGAGTCACGGGTGTTTTCACACGCCGAAGAAGCCACGGCGTGACTCGCTCGGGAATTGTAGCGACTGCTTGTCGGGCCCTCAATTCGTTTTTCGGTGGCACTGGCGGCGGTAACGGTTCCTCCTCGAAACGCCAGGGTAGGACCGCGTCCACACAGTCGAGAGTGCCAGCTCTCGGTGTCGGGTAGGGATCCCTGTCGATACAAGTAAGTACGCATTCCAGTCACGTTTTCGGTCCAATTAGAGAACAGGATTGACATCCCGCAGATCAAAGCAGAATAAGACATGGCAAACTTGAACTCACTCTTCATAGAAATCATAAGCTCTTCTCTCACTGTAATAATTCATTGTGGGAAACGAATGGGTGATGGATTTGGGAAATGGCGATGGCAAGGATGGCAAGACAGTGGTAAGCGGTTGTCGTGAGGGGATCGTTCGCGTTAAAGAGGGCGTGAATCGAGTGAAATGAGGAGGACAATGGGGAAGTGAGAGGGGCTTAATATATAGGTTTGACGGCTTTGGTGCCGGTGCAAACATGACCACAAGTCACAAGTCCACAGTGGGACCCAGTGCCACAAATGTTGAGTAAACAATTTGCGCAAGGAGATTGGCGGGTAATAGGCGAGGGAACTTTCAAATCCGGGCGTGTGTCTTCGATCGACTTTATCATATCCCGCGATGCAATAAAATTTGTCATTGTTCGTACAGCAATAGACAGAAGAATGCGGAAAATATAATGCACTGTAAGCGCTCAGGAACCCACCAGGGACAATCATGATGCTGCTACTGACTCCCCCTAATTAAGCACAAAACCACGCGAGTCACCAGACCCACTAATCCCTCAGACTCCCTCTCACCATGCACCCATCCATTTCTGGTGCGTGGGATCGTACCCATAGTCAGCCATTGTGCGATACTCCACTTCTCGTTTGCGCCTTCTGGGACCCTCCGTAGCCGCGCGTCTGTGATGACGGGAGCGCTGACTCGGATCCCCGGGATCTCGCTCCCTCCGGCGTGCCTCGCGGTCCCTGACATAGCGTATGCGCTCAAGCTGTGTTCTCTCCTCGTTTATTTTACGACACGTTTTCTCCGCCTCGACTGCCGCAGTTAGGTACGCGTCTCGTTCCGCGTTCACGATTCGCAGGGGCCGGAGCACAGGAGCTGGGGGCCACACTGCTGCGTGGACAGCCGCTTCCCTATTCCGATTCCGAGCATTTGAATGACTTGGCATCACGCTATCGGCCGATTCTACCAGTTTGTGCAGGGTTTCCACACTGGGCCTTTCCAAAGCTTTGACGGGTCTGGGCGCATGGAGAGGTGGCACGCGCGTGATTGAAAGTACAACGCTCGAGCGGGTCTTTCTGAGGTTTGGAGCCGCAGTCGCCACATGGTCGCGGATATTCTGATGGTGCCCGCGGTGTGCTGTATGAGTGGAAGTCAATCCATGTCGGCTTTTGCTTTCGAGGTTAACTATTCGGGATGGCTGCAAGGGCTGGGAGGCGCTGGCGTGATGGCTAGGAACTGATGGAACGGGCGGGTTACTGAGACTTCGGGAAGAATGGGTGTTAATGTGCGTATAACCCGCGCGTTGCAGTGGCCGTGGGGCACGCCGGGGGGCGATATCAGCCGTGACCTGGCTGTCACTTGTACTCTGGGGTGCGTGGGCGCGTGGCACATGCGCGTGAGTTGCATGACGCTCTGCGGACACCGACAGGGATGGCATCGATTGCATGGGTCGGAAAGTATGTTGCAGAGGTGCGGGATGTGTCATCTCCCAGTGCCTCTGGGTCGTTGGAGTCACGTTACTAACGATGGTAGCACCGAGTGGACGTGAAAAGGGATCGACCTCCATTGGTAAGATAGGAGGAGACATGAGCCCTTGGGGATCAACAACATTCACGGCGTCTCTAGCCTTCTCTGAGGTACCTGCTAAACCCAGAAACTGAGCGACCTTCGAGTTTTTCCTGGTATGTCTGGAAGTAGGCGGAGGTCGAGGTGACGGAACTGCGGGAGCGAGTTCGTCCGGGGCTTTTCTCGAGGGAAAAGGCATTGAACGCATCTGCTTCAGTCGACCACTATCCTTGATCACTCTCTCACGTGGTGGAGGGACAGTTTCGAAGTGATGTGGCAAAACACCCCATTCGTCGTGCCAGGGAGCATCACCAACCAAGCCTTCATGAGATACTCCTGCATCCCTATTGGAACCGGATTCTCTGACGGTGAGTATCAAGTTTCTAATCAGTCACGAGGGAGGAGAAAGGAATCGAAGAACATACTTTACGAGGAGCCTGCATGCCTGTCGAAAGCGCTTCATTCTGTGCACAAGCAGATGGATGGTCGACCGGTCGGCTACGGATACTCCTGGATGATATGGAAATCGTGAAGAGAGCGTTACAAAGACAAATCGAAACATGAGGATTTATAGTGACCAGACAGCTGTGTCCAACTTCCACACTCCAATAAGAGACAAGTAGGCCATTGTAGTGCCAAAGCCACGTCTCATATCACTAATGCATCGCTTGAACCAAGCGTAGATCGGCGGAGAAAGTCCATGCTCAGGTCATTGAGCCCATCTGGGAATTTTTTTCTTGGGGCTACCGATACTTGATAAGGAAGTCCAGGACAGGCAGAGCAAGAGAAATCTCTGAGGTTTTCTCAGGTCTGTCCACATACTGTAAGAGACAAGAACTGGGCTCAATGGCTCATTCTTTCAACGCCATCGAGATACAAGGGCCTCGAGTATAGAAAATACTTAAAAGGCGATACGAGCGGAGATGAATGGAAGATAAGTAGGAACGCACGCGTATGGCCCGCTTGATGAATGTGCTTGATAAATGAGCCTCGAGTCTGCCTCAAGGTCTGGGCGGGGCTGTGCGGCCCGGGCTTCGGAGGTGCTGCGGTGGTTGGTTACCCCCAACAGACCATCAGCCCAGGAAGCGGCATAGCCTGAACAGCAAGCTTGAATGTAGATATAGCACACACATTCTGGGGTTCATCGGCATCTGAATGGAAAAACATATTTAGGCAGCACACCTGAATTGGAGTGGAGTAGGAAAAGCTGTGTTGGAGCGTGAGGCCGCGTGAGGTGCGCCGCGGACCGCAGTTCGCATGACGTAATAATGATATTTTGGATAAGTTGGTCTTCTATAAATTGAGAAGATCATTTTCCAGTCATGGGCTGAGGTTCCACCAGAGGCTCCCACTCGACTACCCTCTTTACGACCTTTTTAGTGACTACAATCTCTAGTGGCAGCATACAACATGGCCTCTCCCGCGATGCCGGGCTTATTTTTCTGCTTTTTTGCTATGGTGTTACTTATCTTTGTACGTGCCAACTTCGCGTCTGCCCTTGCCGTCAACTAAATTATTTATCACTTACGTATTTAACAGGTATCTGTATCTGTGCCAACCTGGGACAGCGTATATTTCCTTCGTGCATCTAATGGGGGGCTCAAATATCGGTTTGGTGTGGTCGGTTACACTGGAACGCAGAAACGGCTAGGATATCATTTCCCTATCACGTATGTTTTTGTTATCGCGCCCTATCGGAATTTTAGATTAACCGACTTAACAGGACTGGCGAATTATCCTCACCCACTATCCATAACCTCACCTATACCCTCATTTTACATCCCATTGCCGCCGGGCTATCTGGCCTCGCCGTGCTATTCGGCATCTGTGGCTCTTCATACCATCGTTCAGGAACTGTCCTCATGGCACTTAGTTCTTCGTTGGCCGCGCTTGTCACATTGATCGCGTTCGTTCTCGACATGGCACTTTTCAGCATCGCGCGGCATGAATTCCGCAAACTGGGATGGTCCTCGCAATACGGCAATGCGATCTGGCTCACCCTCGGTGCACTAGCCGCGCTTGCGGTCGGATTTTGCACCTCAACGGTTGGCATATTCGGTTCGTACAGGCGAAGACGTTACGCCACCTACTAAACTCTTGGATTGTTGACCGTGAATATGGACGAGGACGATTGAATGCTACGATCTAATTGTATTTGAATTTATTCTTGCGATTCATATCTCTTGGACACTTTATACGTCATCGTATGCCCATGTACTAGATTCCGTTTGACGTAACTTAATGAAATACCATGTTCTCTTCCCGTGCTGTGTCCTTCAGGTCTGTCTGAGATCATGTTTGGTCGCAGATTAGGTGTGGTGTCTTCGGGCCGGGACTAAAATATATCTTATCAGCTCGTCCGTCACTGTGCGTCGGTGCATTAGAGCATGTCTCTATCTTCATCGAACCTCATTTCCACTTCAAAAGGTCAATTCTATATCTCTTGTTCAAGTTATAGCCACAGTACAGACTGATTGGAATTCTGCCAGCCAATGTGAAACGAGAGCTCGACCTCTCGGTCTATCTGGTGACGGGGAGAGATCTCTTGCCGCACGGAAAAGTTCCTTGACCGTTCAGCTCTTTGCTCTCTCACTTATTCAGATTTAGAGCTATTTAACTTCTGTCGAGGAGGTTAGCCCGTTTATCCTGACCTTTATTATGATCTTACCACGGGGTATCCAGGCTATTAAAGGCGGAGTCACCGTCGTACAGGTCCGAGAAAAGAACCTAGACACCGGCGAGGTGCGCTGTCTGGCATGCTAACCTACACGGATGTAATCTTAACTAGTGAAACAGTTCCTCGAGATAGCCAACGATACAATCGCGTTGTGCTCAAAGTACAACATACCCGTCCTTATCAATGATCGCATAGACGTCGCGCTCGCGTCTGGTGCCGCGGGTGTGCATATCGGGCAAGAAGATATGCCCCTGAGCATCGCACGCAAGCTCCTCCCGCCAAATATGATCATCGGCGTTTCATGTGCAACACCCGAGCATGCGCGCAAGGCCGTCGAAGAGGGGGCTGACTATGTCGGCCTCGGCTCGGTATATGGGACTTGCACAAAGGATGTGAGCGCCCCGGGGGACACATGTGGCATCGCAGGCGTACGCGCTATGCTCGGCGTGCTCGAAGGAACCGGCGTCAAGGCCGTCGCTATTGGTGAGCTACCTGATTCTCCACCTCCTTTATTCTATACTTCACCACTCCGTAATATAGCAAAAGGCATGGCTCTGATGCGTGATTTCCCGCAGGCGGTATTAAATCGACGAATCTGCTACGCACGCTGCATGGTTGCGCGTCTCCCACTGGCCATACTCTTCATGGTATTGCCGTCGTGTCAGCCATCATGGCCTCAGCTGACCCGCGCGCGGCTGCCTCGAGCCTCGCGCAGATATTCCGTGCCTGGGCGGCAGCAGCGTCTCGTGGGCCTACTGGCTTCCTGGTCACAACCGAACAAAAGGCTCAGTACACGCCCGAAGGAATCGTAGCGGCGGCCGCAGCCCTCGTCGACACCGTACGACGCTTGCGACCGCTCGTACATCAGGTATTTCTCCATAAACAGATCCCACCCTTGTCCGTTTCTGCCACCGCGCACGCTCGCTTCGTGCAAGCCCTCGGCTGAGACGAAAGGTACACTAGATCACGAATAACGTCGTCAAGACACAATCCGCCAACGTCACGCTCGCGCTAGGTGGATCGCCCATCATGGCCGATGCAGTAGAGGAACAAGCTGACCTTGCGCGCATACCCGGCGCCTTGCTGATCAATTCCGGGACCCTTGGCGCGCTCGACGGGATGATTGCAGCGGGACGCCACGCGAACCAGAATGGCAAACCGGTGGTGTTCGATCCTGTCGGCGTTGGTGCGACAGCATTCCGCCGGGCTGCCGCTGCCAGTGAGCGTCTTCGTGTCTCCGTGTAGTAAAGAATCCGTGCGCTGATGAGTATGGGGCATATAGAACTATTGGATGCGTGGCAGCCGACGGTGATCAAGGGCAATGCGGCGGAGATCGGTGCGCTCGCCGACTCGAACGAGGTGTGCTGACACGAAAAATCAACAACTCCGAAATGTATACTGAAACAGGCTCTTGTGTTCTACTCAAAGGTTAAAGCTCAAGGCGTGGACAGCCTTGGAGGCTTCAAAAATGCTCCTGATGTCGTACGCTCGCTTGCGCGCACGCACCGTTCGTACCTTCGTTCTGCCGGTCATCTTTTATTGTTAGGTTCGCTGACGGAAAAAGAAACTGTGTAGGTTGCATCGTATTGCTTTCCGGACCGACCGACTACCTATCCGATGGTAGCACCGTTATCCGCTTGTCCAACGGTCATGAGCTGCTAGGCCAGATCACCGGTGCGGGGTGCGTGCTCGGCACGGCGATAGCCACGTTTTGTGGTGCCGCGAGTATGGCTGCGTTGGGATCCCGCGAAGGCTTACTGGTAAACGGGGATATGCTCCTCGCCACTGCAGGGGCCACACTCGCCTTGACGATCGCAGCTCAACAAGTAGCCGGTCGGGAGGAAGTACGCGGGCCTGGAACGTTTTTGCCCGCGCTTATTGACGAGCTTGCGATGCTGACGCCGGAAATTGTCTTGAGAACGGCGAAGATCGAGGCAGAGACGGAATGAGTAGCTACAGATAGCTCGATGGGCAAGCGTAACTAAAGCAGATTTAGATTCCAATGTAAACGTGTGATCTATCGTAGGGCCACGTGGCGTCGTCCACTACAATGAGGTAAGAAAGGCAAACTGCATACCCACGTCAAGACCCTGAAACGTACAGTAACTTACTTACACATCAATTTTGCGGGTGGATACATTCGGAGTATCTAGGATGCGTGAGAACGGCATCGCCTCGGTAGGCTGCAGCCAGTTCTTATCGTCGTACACAGCATAGGGGAGGGACTCAATCATGTGAAATGTGTATGCAAAACGTGCCTTGTCGCTTCTATTGCGTTCTGATTTGTGCAACACTGAACCATGAATAAGGACCAGGTCCCCTGTCTCTCGGCTTAAGCGCGTCCTGATCTAGGCACGCAGTGCGGCAGGTGGACCGCTCACCAGGTTTACACTCCTCAAGGACATACTCGCCCACTGGAGTTGGTACTTGGCTAGGATCGAGAAGCTGTTCAAACCCAGTTCCTCCGGAAGGCAAACGAACGAAGCGCTTCGTGATGGGCATGGTGAGATGGGAACCAGGAAGAAAGGACAGTGCGCCATTATCCCGAGTGCAGCGCTCCAATGCGATCCAGAATCCAAGCGCAGTCGACGGAGAGGTGTACTTGGGGTATGGTCAGTGGCGTTGATCAGAACAGAAGAATTGTAGGGCGGCACACAAGGAACGTACTGTGATATGACAAAAAGTTTATCAGTGACCAGAGTTGTACATATTGGACACTCACGAGTCGTTGTGCTCTGGAACTATTATTAATAAAAGCCACATGAGCACATTTTTGGTTGGATCAGGTCATCATCGTGAAACCGTACCTTCCCCGCCAATCTGGGGTTGTTTGGTGATCACCATCGACTGCAGGGCTGGGGAAGGGGTGACAGGTTTCCCGTCAGCATCGGGAATGATTAATGATTCGTAATCGCCAGGGGCAATACCTCACCTACAGGGTCATGATGGAAACGCAAGTCGCGCACGAGACTGCGGAGCTTCTCGTTTTGCAAGGTCGCGCGTCGAAAGACGGGATCTAGTTCATGCAGGCCTGGGAATTCACATGGCCTCAGGAGGGACGAGAAGCAAGACGGTAAAAAGAACAAGAGAGACCATGACCAATCTTGTTAACGGCCTCGTGCTTCTCGCGCGTCAGGGTTCCCTGCCCGTCAATGGCATCTTCCTCGAGGAAGTAGCGAATTTTGTCACCAGACGTGAGGAAGTAGTCGTCACCGACGTGTTTATTGTCTCCAGTGGTGAATTTAGTCTGCAACAAATCGTATATGAGAGTAGCGTGATGAGAATTTGACGATAATCGAGAAGCTAAATTATTAATAAGCGCACGAGGGGGTGATCCTGTAAGCTGAATTCGTCAAGGAGTGACCTCGAACGGGTCAAGAGCGTGTCTGTTTCATCAGGAGCAAGGAATGACGGAACAACGAGATAGCTGTCATGCGTGTGTCCGCGTCATGGGGCATTTTCAATTTCGTCTCCGAGTTTGGAATACAGTAAACGGCTATACGAACCCGTTTCTGTGGAACTGTAGATGTGAATTTCCGTTTGATGAGCCGTCCGGGGAGAGGAGGT
>Ga0137358_10000196_pt1 | contig 23795 bp, 17 predicted proteins | sample Mad1_20_16metaG_FD_105551 | JGI IMG/M metagenome (GOLD analysis project Ga0137358, IMG submission 105551) | Vadose zone soil microbial communities from Angelo Coast Range Reserve, California, USA - Mad1_20_16 metaG | ecosystem: Environmental > Terrestrial > Soil > Vadose zone | place: USA... | reverse complement strand
ATCAATGAGTGGATCAGGGGGTCACTAAGAGATATATGAGACACAGGACATGTGAGGATGTAAGTAATGAGCGATCGGACAATGTGAGGTGCTATGGCAGTCGCGTTTGCACATGATAGCCCCGAAAAATCCAACATAAGCACTTAAGGCGGGCCTTCCCACTAGGATCTTCAACAAAAGCGTAGTTGACACGTGGCCCTGTTGGCTGTATGCGTGTGTATATTAGTGTTGTGAGTTTCGGAGGGGAGTATGGACTCGGATGATTGGACGCAATCAAGGGCCAGGCAAGCGCTATGTCTGCGTGATCGTTCATCCAATCAATGCCAAGGTTAAATCTGAATGCAGTCTCCGCTGATGCAGCCTCGGAGTCGTTGCTCGGCATCCGGGAACCCGAGTGCACGATACTTCTTCACGAAAGAGCAGTCGACATAGTCGACATTGACTGAATGAGTGACCGACGAGTCGACGATGACGAGTTCGATACTAGGATGGAGATAGATAGAACTAAAATCAAGGGTCGTCGATGCTCAAACAGCTGGGGTCAATGTACGGCGGCTCGTCGGCTCGATACACGTCGTTCTTCGTGGGCTGGCAGAGAAAGCGAAGGAAAGTAAAGAGATCGTCCTGGGATGGCTGGCACACACACAGCGACATAGAAAGCGAGACAGAAAGGGGCATATCTCTCTTGTAGCGGAGGAACAGGCTGCTTAAATACATGAAGGCTCTACTAATCGACTAGTCCTTTTGGAGGACCAGTGGACGCGAGTGAGAGGGACACTGAATGAAAGTGAAAAAGCCGAGTCGCCCACACAACAGCAATCACACGAATGGCAATCACAGTCCCGTCACGCTATAATAACGCTAGGTATTGCAAGGTGTTGAGGCACGGCAGCTAAACCAAGTCCAGTGATCCGGAGTGAGATCGATTCAACTTGTCGGAGGAGGGATTGAGGCTGGGACGCTCCGGATAGCCCCGAGTCAGAATATGCGAGCACAGCCAAGTCGACCACCTTACACTGTGCCATCGCCGCACATATTGGTCCGGTTCTTCTATCAAGGACTTTTTTTTTTTCTTTTGTATCCAGTTTTATATCGTGTTCTCCAAATGCGAGTGCCGAGACAACAGGGGAGAGTGGGAGACGAGAGGATGAGACGAGGAATGCATATGGAGAGCGATTCCGCCTAACGCATGAGCTGAGAGACCGGAGGCGAGAAATGAGGCGACGAGGAATGCGAGTGCTAGAGAGTTGACGAAGATGCACACAAAAAGAAGAAAAAGAGGGAAGAGAAAACACACGATATCGATTGCCCGATAATGCCATCCTCGAACGAGGACAGCTGCCTCCATATATTCAAAGTCTCTACTGGGTAATGTCTTGCGCTGGTGATCGAGAGGCGAGGAGGGCAGTGAAAACCGAGGAAGAAAAAAAAGAAAACAAGTTACGACTCGTTGAACGTGTGGCTGACGGGCGCTCCGATGTGGCCATTTCGTTCCGTTCTGAGCGTGGAGAACTGGCACTCGCGTGGCACTCGGTGTTGAAACGATTGTCCCACCAGGCAGGACATTCGTGCCACTTGATATTACTGGGGATCAACATCTCACCTGATCATGATTTCGGCATTGGCTGATATTGAGGTCACACTTGATCGTGACTTCAAGCTAGGCTGGGATGAAGTTCACAGCTCATCATGATTTGGATAATATAGTGCCTGTCACCACCTCATGACAGGTCAATTACTGTATAAGTCTGGACCAGACTGGCAACTTTAACAGCATTTTCTATTATTTTTATATGGGATAGGAAAATCAGGCTATGTGCAGCACATTCTTTTTGTATGTTTCTTATCAAAAAAAAATTGGCTAAGCTTTTCCTGCAAATTTCTGGCCCACACAGCACTTGTGAGGAAGTGGTGATGAGCACTGTAGATATGATAAAGATTGTGCTGGAGTATGATTTCAACCAAAGGTGAGACTTCTCTTGTGCGTGAAAAAACAGCTCATATTGGCCATGCAAGTATTATCTAAGATTGTGAAACAGGCTCAATGGCTTGTAAGTTATGGGGGTGTGTGAAGCCTGTACTGGCTTATATTATCCAGGTGAGTGCTGCACTGCCCCACAACAATTTCCCTCATTTGCTGATGGCCACCAGCCTCGTGGGGCAGTGTGACACTCACCCAGATAATATAAGCCAGTACAGGCTTCACACACCCCCATAACTTACGAGCCATCGAGCCTGGGTGTATGAGTTGGGCGTGGCATGAGAAATTGATAATTTGATACTCGCGATCGAGTGGGCGAAAAGCACGTGACCGCATTCTCTCTCCACATCATGCCCTCCCTCAAACCTCCAAGTCTCATTCGCTCGCCAAATGTCACAGCGGGCACCTCTAAACCCTTCAAGAGACCGTCAGGTTTCAATCAGAGTCCCAAGCCACCAAGCCGTACCACAGTGGTCTCAGGCTGGCGCGGCAGGGTGCGTGCGCATTCTGGATATGCACACTACCCTCTGTGCCGCTCTGCCATAATAGGCCGATCGGGACATCGACCGCAATTGCAGTTTGATTGGTCCTCTTTTTCCTCTGTCTTGGCAGTAGACGAACGCCACTAAGGATTAGCAACAAGGTAACACCACTGGTGATTGGTTTACCTCAATATGTGAGCTGGTTTCTTCGTATTCAAAACCTTGCATTCGCTCTCTATCGAGCTCACCACACCGCGATGTTTCTGTCCGATTGATGCGATTTGTTACCCCTAGCCCCTCGCATTGCGGACTCTTCTCATTGCCCTCTCAATTTCTTTGACACTGTTTGAACTTCCTTCGTTTCTCTACACCTCTCCGATCACCCGCCATGCCACATCATCGGCCCACAATTGCAAATACGTGGCCGTGGTTACCTTACTTGGCGCTTTGGAGTCTGGACGGCTTTTCGTAGGCACCGTAAGAAAAGGTGATTGTCATAGTTACCACGGTCCGCTTTTTATTGACTATATATGGCAAGTCCCAATTCAAATTTCTTTTTTGGGCTGGGCGGCGAGCAAGAATTGATGGAGAAATCTCAAGCTATCAAACGATGGTACCTGTTATATATTTGAGGCCATTTGAGGCTTTGATGTTGTGAAAGATCTACCGTGGTTATTCGTTGGTTTATGATGGCCGAATTTGCTAGATTTGTCGAAGACATCAACGTGCAGGGAAATCCAAGTTCAGTTGACTAACCGAGCTGTTGGCATAATCATGCGTCCGACAGCATCAGTGAGTGTCTTTATAAGGTCATTGCTCAGATATTACAGTATCTCACACTTTGTGGGATCTGCAATACAGCATAGGGTTGGCGCTAATGGGTTGGCGACAGTGTCCGGAGCTGAGCGCTAGCTGAGCTAAATAAATCCGGGAGAGTCCGAACCTCTGACTGCGCGGCGTGCGGCGTTGGCTTCAATTTTCAACCTAGAAGTAGGTACCATCAGATACTCTCGGAATGCGGTAAGTATATAGTATATAAAAGGTATGTTCCGTCCGCATTTCCCATGGAGCATGGGAATTTACAGTGCAAACCAATGCGACCCTGAAAATACTGAAACCTATTGTTTCTCAGAATAATCCAATTGCGACATAAACCCGTTGAACAGCTGTAATCGACGACCTTGTTAAGGCCTAATCAGTTTCACCATGTGATCCTGTTCTTCCTTTTCTTGGTGTGCAACAAATCAATCCTCAATGTAGCTGAGCGCCAATTCCTTGACTGAATTGTCTTGTGTAATCGCCGACTCGAACGAGGCTCTAATGCAGGAACCAACTTCTGGGCCATGTTCTCGCTACACCGTATTGGACTTGGGACGTGAGACTTATCATTAGCCCCTAAGCGCTGAGTCATCGTCGCCTCATCTCTGATAAATATGGTCGCTCCGTCGAGAAAATAGTGAGACTAACGGGACCCACCTTTGCTTGATGGACACGCCTTGTTAGGTTACGAAATTCCTACTACCTTGTGTACCCCGTCTCCAAGTCAAGTTGACTCCCCGTCATGCCAGCCTTACCTCCCATTCCTCCAAATATAGCCCAAATGTGAGTACCGTTGTATCGCAGACCTTTCATGGTATTCTGACTCATATTCTAAGAACTGCACCGCTTGTATGTATGACAGTTCCTCTCTTATCATAACGGACGCCCATTTCTTCTCTATGTTAGCTTCTTGGGGTTCTCTGGAATTGGGGCCTGTTTGGTGTTCTCCTCGTCCAGACCTGTGAGCCCTCCAGTCCTCTCCTCGCGATGTTGGCCCTGTTACTCATCTGACCATAAAGACGTGTATAGCTACAACTTCCCCGAGGATAGTAGGCGCCTCAAACTATTTGGCATGCAAAGCTTTTCCGGACCTCTATCTCTCACCTACTGACATTTCTTATATAGTGTACACTGTATTCTTAATCGAGGCAGTACAAACAGCGCTCACTGGCGCAGACGTCTATTACTGGTTCGCTTCTGGTTATGGCGATCTGAATCACCTCGCTACTCCTTTTTTGTCCGCCATCGATGTCCCTATCATGGAATCTATAGTGTCTGCGATGGTCCAATTTTTTTACGCTTATCGCGTCTGGATTCTCAGTTATAAAAACTGGTGGCTTTGCACTCTCATCTGCCTGGTGGGTCCATTACAAGCGTTCCTAAATCACTCTCACCAAGTGACTTCTTCCTCGCAGTTCTCCACTGTCAATGCAGTATCAGCACTGACTGGCGGTATCCGTGTTCGTGCTTTTCTCCATTTCGTGTTGCTTGTGTTCTTGCTCACTGTCGCAGACTGCAGCAAAAACAAGGTTCGCGACCGGTGATCGAAGCCTCCAACACATTGCTATAGTATGTGCATGATGCTGTCCCGCCGAATATGTCTGGTTAATGATGCCTGCATTTAGACCTGGCTGTCCGCGACCGTGGTCTCAGACATCCTTATCGCCTCTGCGATGGTTTATTATGTAATATTCAGCGTTCGCTTTGTGTTGGATCGTCCAGTGCAAGCTGACTTTGGTCTGGATAACCTCAGCTTCTGAAAAGACGAAAAGGATCGGACTGTGTTTTTCATAACAATGCCCTAGTAAAGATAGTCAGATTAACCGTCGAGACCAACTTATTGACGAGTAAGTACACCCTTGATTGATTTCTGCGATTCACCTCTCTCACGAATGTTTTAGCTTTCGTAGGAATTGTCTCGCTTCTGGTGTTTATCATATTTCCCGTAAGTGATCCACAAATTACGATCATCTCTGTAGTTGATATAATCAAAATATAGGACAAGAACTGGTACACATGCCCGTAAGAGTCCGCTTCTCACCAGCTCCCTATTGAGCCTCATTATCTTACCATATGGATTGTATGTTTCCGCCTATGAAGGACGGCTATTCTCAGCAAATTGTGAGATTATCGCCTTACTTTCGCCCGCGCGCCATCCACATTCACTGATAACCTTGGCAGATATTCTAACACACTCCTCGTCTCGCTCAACAACCGCATTTCTATCCGTAATGCGGCGAGTAACCACGTAGCTAGTCGTAGTCCGGTCATAACCCTCGCCGTCAACCCTCGCTCAGATAGTAACATCGATATATCTTACATGGAGGGTGAGCGCTTCTCAGCTGCGTCTAAGGTTTCCGCGTAGCGGGGGGGTATGAGGTTGGCCGACCGTGGTAAGTATTAGTACGACGTATTATTACCCTACTTATGAATGGCATTAGGAAATTTTCGATCACAGCGCGATTCAATCCAGATTCAAGTAATAAGAAGCTGGTTTTTTCTTACCAGTGAATTGTATGAAATATCATGATAGATACTGTAATGATTGGCAGATTTTTGCTCGCATCGCCGCGTTCCTGGGTCGACTTCCGACCACCAAACTACTTTCGAGTCTCGTAGGCTTCGCGCCTACCAACGTATGCTTACCCTTTTTCCTTCCTTATGTATTGTCTGGCCGGTACGATACTTATTTACAATTTCATGTACGTCCCCTCCGTCAATGGGCACGCGATACTCCACTTAAATTTTCTCCTTCTGTCGACTTTCTGTGTTACTTATGACATAATAGCGACTGTCCGGCGCTATTCTGCGCCGTTGCGTGCAGTTTGTATCCCTTCGTTGTGTCTCCTGATATTATTGTTCCCACTCTCACTCAATGTCGCTCAACTCCTCTCTTGCTTGTGTACGTTACACTTCCCGATTCAACCATAACCTTCATCACTTGGCCTTACACCACGTAGTCACTATGACTGCAACGCGTAATTTGCACGGCAGTGTCATTCCTTTTCCTGGACACATTGTATTACAGACAGCTTTTGCAAATTCTATCAATTTGATACGCATTTGTTGTAATAATTGTGCTACAAATAAACAACAGCAGCGGTTGAGATCGGCCCAGAAGCGCCCCGTGGGACAGGAAACACGTGACCGCGTTCTCTATAACCACACGCCGTGCGGCTCTAACCACACTTTTGTCGTCGACTTTATTTTCCCCCACTTTCCTTTATTGTAGAGCTCGCGCGAACACCTCAAACCTCTTACCACTCTTCTCCGCACTCCAATTGACCATAACCCATCAGGCATCTCTAACTAATCATTCTACCCTCGGAGTCCGCCCAAGCGCCAAGCAGTAGCATTCCTGACTCCCCTAACCTCCGATAGCGCAAACGCTGTCTTCAACTTTCAACCCAGATTCAACATAGAAAATACGTACCTTGAGATTCTCTCGGAATGCATGGTAAGTATACGTATATCCTGTGGGCATTTTTAATGCAAACCCAATGCAACCCTGCAAACGCTGATTTTCAGAATTATCCGATCGGGGCATGTAACACCGTCTGAGCGGTGACCTTGTTAAGGTCGATCGGTTGCATCATGATGACCCTGCTCTTCCTGTTCTCGGCGTGCAACAACTTAATCAAGTCCGAGCGCCAATCCCTTGAGTGAATTGTCTAGTGTAATCCCGATTCGGTCGAGGCTCCGATGCAGGAATCAACAAGGGAACCAACTCTTCGGTCATCTTCTCGCTATACCGTATTGGATTTAGGGGATGAGCTTATCTTTAGGTATTGTGCGCTGAGTCACCGTCGGCCTCATCTCTGATAAATGTCATCGCTCCGCCTAGATCATAGAGAGCCCCACAGGTCACACTCAGTTTCATAGACCAGTCTTGAACGGCAAAGCCCTACTACCCTTGTCCGTCCCCAAGTCGACTTCCCATCATGTCACCCTTGCCTCCCATCCCTCCAAACATAGCCCAAATGTGAGTAAGGTTATGCCAAACTATTTCTTAATAGCCTGACTGGAATTCTTAGAACTGCCCCACTTGTGCGTGCGATATAACCTCCTTGATCCCTACGGATGCCTACCTCTCCTCGATGTTAGCTTTTTGCTGTTCTCTGGAATTGGTGCTTGTTTGGCGTTCTGGTAGTCCAGACTTGTGAGCCCATACTCCTCTCCTTGCAATGTTAGTTAGGTTACTCATCCGACCATAAAGACGTGTATAGCTACAATTTCCCCGATGACAATAGGCGCCTCAAGCTACTCGGTATGTGAAACATTCGCCTCTATCTCCTTCGACTTCTCACATTTCTTCTAGTGTACGCTGTATTTGTACTCGAAACGGTACAAACAGTGCTCACCGGCGCAGATGTCTTTTACTGGTTCGCCTCTGGTTATGGCGGTTTGAATCGCCTCGCCACTCCTTTTGCGTCCGCCATCGATGTCCCGATTATGGAATCCATAGGGTCCGCGATGATCCAATTTTTCTACGCTTATCGTGTCTGGTTTCTCAGTTATAAAAACTGGTGGCTTTGCACTCTCATATGCCTAGTGGGTCAATCAAAGTATTCTCAAGACCCTTATTTAGTGCCTTCACTCTCGTATTCCTCGTATCATAGTTCTCCACTGTCAACGCAGTAGCAGCATTCACTGTCGGTATCCGTGTTCGTGCTTTTCTCCACTTCACGTTGCTTGTGTTCTTGCTCACTGTCGCAGACTGCAGCAAAAACAAGGTTCGCGACCGGTGATCGAAGTCTCCAACACATTGCTATAGTATGAGCATGATACTACTCCGCCGAATATATCTGGTTAATGGTGCCTACATTTAGACCTGGCTGTCCGCGACCGTGGTCTCAGACATCCTTATCTCCTCTGCGATGGTTTACTACGTAAATACCTGGCTCTCCCTTCGCGTTTGATCGTCCAGAACTGACATCGGTATGATAATTTTAGCTAACAAGACGAAAGGATACAGACGGATTTTTCCACAACAATGTCTTAATAAAACTAGTCAGATTGACTATGGAGACTAATCTATTGACGAGCAAGTTCACTCTTGATTTCGGCGAGAAAAATGTTCTCACGGACATTTTAGCTTTCGTAGGAGTTGTTTCGCTTCTAGTATTTATCATATATCCGGTGAGTGACCCATAAATCACGATCAACTCTGTTGTTGATTTAATCTAATATAGGATAAGAATTGGTACACATGTCCGTAAGTGTCTGCTTCTCATCAGCTCCTCACTAGCTTCACCGCTCACAACTATCGTACTGTCTTTTTGGTGAATTTCGACTTCACAGAACGGCGATTCTAGGAAAATTGTGAGCTTTTCTCCTCTCCGTCGCCTTCGCATCTATACATTGATGACTTTGGAAGATACTCTAATACCCTCCTCGTCTCGCTCAACAACCGTATTTCGATCCGTGATGCGGCAAAGTCCCATGTAGTTAGTCGGACGCCGGCCATAAAGGTCGCCGTCACCAGTCGCACCCATTGTAACACTGATATATCGTCTATGGAGAGCGAGCAGTCGTCAGCTACACATAAGTCTAGGAGTAGTGGGGAGATATGAGGGTGTCGTCAGTCGTGAGTAACACAGGTTGTTGCTCTATAATGCGAAAATCGAACCTTGCTTACTGCGCGATTCATTTCAATTCCCACAAGGCTGGCTGGTAAGTATAGTACCTTATAGCGCAGAGTGATGACTGCTCGTGCAATTTAAAATGCAATTCTGTAATATGGAGACTGGGAAGTTGGTCAGTCTAAAACAACTTGCAGAGCAGGGTGGCATTACTTTTCCCGAGCAAGGTCTACTTGGTGTTTCGGATGACGATCCCAGGGTAGTGCGTCCGTGCCAAGTCAATCGACATGCGGTCGCCGCATCATCCAAGTCGAAGGTTATGCATTATGTTCGGAATCGGAATTGAGTAGAGTTGGGAAAGGCTAAGCCTCTGATAACCGGTAAGTTTTCAGAAAATAGGTGTGCATGTACAGGGACAATGGACAAAAGCTATGGGCGTTCTGGCACGGCTAGCAGGCGAAAGGGTAGGCCTGTGAGCTGCATGGATGGGTTGAAGCATTTAGTCTCAGCACCACTCTCCCACCGCTCGGCTTTTGAGCGACCAGGACGCACAGGGGGGGATGAAAGAAGTCTTGGGGCTACAAACAAAGGTGACTCGAGAGAGATCGAAACGAAAGTGAAATGGGATGCAAGGGAAAGGCGGGGCAATGCGCAAATGATGCGGTCACGTGCTCCGTGCTGAAAAGGAGTGTTGCGTTGCGCGCTCATCATCACAAATTTCTCACACCCATCACACAACTCCGACCCACTCGGTCCGACTCGGACGCTCAAAATTGGTATTTCATTATTCCATGTACGAGTAGCCTTGCTCCCACAGCGACTTGAGTGCATGAGTCACAGTAAACTTTTCAGCTGTCGTCTGCGAAAGCGATGGTGTTCGGTGAAAGATGAGCACCGGAACTTGAACATCGTAACGTTAGCCCTACCAAGTTCAGGCTCAAGTGAGTCTTGTGCGGGCTCGTACGTTTGCGCGCTTCGTTTCGGGCTACTTCATCACGCCTTGTTAACACCCTGTGGATGATGATCTTGATCTGTCAGGATCAAACACTTCCCTACTGTTCGTTCCTTGCATAAGTCCAACAGCACCTCTAGACGTGTCTGGCCAACCGATCCTAGGATGTTCTTGAGTAAAATTTTCGCCCTATTGAACTTTGACATGAGAATTATCCTTTAAACGCTGAGTAATCACCGGCTTCATCTCAGATATATCATCGCTCCGTCCAGAATGTGGAGAGTCGCAAAGCCCATCTCGACTTGATCGACCCGGCATCTTCAGTTGCCAGGATCTACTGCGCTGACGTCCTGTCTCCTTCATAATGTCATCCCTGCCTCCTATCCCTCCACACGTAGCCCGTATGTGAGTAACATTGTCTCTGAGATCCTTTCTTGGTATCCTGACTGTTGTTTTTAGAACTGCACCACTCGTACGTGCGACAGTTACTTCCTTATCATTAAGGATGCCCACTTCTTCTCCATATTAGCTCTTTGAAGTTCTCTGGAACTGGAGTTTGTTTGGTGTTCTCGTCGTCCAGACTTGTGAGTCCCTCAGTTCTCTCCTTGTGATGTTGGTTAGGTTACTCATCCGACCATATAGACGTGTATAGCTACAATTTCCCCAGAGACAGCAGGCGCCTGAAGCTACTCGGCATGAAATCTTTCCTCCACCACCGCCTCGTCCAATTTCTAACAGTTCTTGAACAGTTTATGTTGTATTTTTACTTGAAGCAGTACAAACAGTGCTCAGTGGCACGGATCTCTACTACTGGTTCGCTTCTGGTTTTGGTGATATGACTCACCTCAAAACTCCTTTTGCATCTACCTTCGATGTACCGATTATCGAATCGATGGTGTCCATAGTGGTCCAGTTATTTTGTGCCTATCGTGTCTGGGTTCTCAGTAAAAGGCAGTCCCGGTGGATTTGCTTGCTCATTTGTTTGGTGGGTCGATCATAAGCGTTCCGTAAACACCTCATTTAGTACCTTCCTCTTTACAGTTCTCTATTCTCAATGCGGCAGCAGGAATCACGGGCGGCATTTATGTCTGTTATTTTCTTTCAACTTTGCGCGCATTTCGGCTCACTGTCGCAGGCTCATATACATTCCAGATTTGCCCCCGGCGATCGAAATATTCAACACATTGCTATAGTATGAACATGGCGCTTAACGTTTTCCCACGGCTGACTGTTCCTGCATATAGACTTGGCTATCCGCAACCGCGGTCTCAGATATCCTTATCGCCTCCGCAATGGTCTATTATGTCAATATTCGGTGCTCCCTCTGCGCTGTATCGATTAGAGCTGACTGTGGTTCGGGTAATCTCAGCTGATCAAACGACGAAAAGAAGCGGATGGATTCTTCCATGACAACGCGCTAGTAAAGGTAGTCCGATTGACCGTCGAGACTAACTTATTGACGAGTAAGTATTCTCTTGATGTCAAAAGGACAATCATTTTTACGCAGGTTTCAGCTTCTGTTGGAATCGTATCGCTCCTGGTAATTGTCATATATCCCGTGAGTGACCCATGAATTATAATCAGCTCTCTAGTTGATATAAATCCAAATATAGAACGAAAACTGGTACACATGCCCGTAAGAATCAGCTTCTCATCATCTCCTCATTAGGCCTCACTATCTTACTATCTACTTTGTGGGTGATCTCTTCCTAAGAACGGGGATTCTAGGGAAATTGTGCGATTTTTTTTCTCTGTCGCCTTCGCATCTCTGCACATTCGCTGATAACGTTAGCAGATACTCTAATACGCTCCTTGTCTCGCTCAACAACCGTATTTCGATCCGTGACCAGGCGCGCACCCAAGCAGTTTGTCGACCACCGGCCATAGCCGTCGCCGTCACCACCAGCACCCATTGTACCGATGATAGCATCACTGACGTGGGGGATGGGCAGTCTTCAGTTGCAGAGAAGTTTCCGGGTAGCGGGATGGTATAAGAAGGTCGACCGTCGTAAGTATTGCCTGGCTTATGGATGACGTACGAAAGCTCCAGTCCCAGCGCGGTTCCGAGTTGTTTCAGTTAATTATTCGATTCTGCCAGTTGTATGAGATGTAACGATTAATAATGTACCGTGACTTGTTGGTGGTCTTTTGCCCGTGCTTCTGGTAGGGCCAGTGTCTCACACAGTGGCCAGGGCGGCATCCGCATACAACGTGGTGGAGGGTTGACTGTCCACACCAACTCGCTACCCCTAACTGCAAATGGCCTTCTTTGTCATTAGCGGGCACGTGATCAGACACGTGCTGAACATTATTTTCGTCCACCTGAGTCCACCATGACCACCATGAACGAATATGAGCTCAATTGCCCTATCGAAGGTGAAGAAGATACTATCACTGTTTCCGGGGCTGCAAAAGTCAAGGAGTTGAAGTGAGTTGTCCATCGAGAGGGAGAGCTCGACGTTTTGCAGCATCGTCTCCTAGATCTGGCTCTTTGGAGGGTCTGCCAAGAGTTTTATATGATTATCAAAGGTGGTTCATCTCCCGTCTGACATGTTAGCATCACAAGCTGATATAGACCTCAAGCCTCTCCAAGGCCATATCGCCGTATCTCTAAATTCAAATTCGATGACCATCAAGGCGTTCGCTTAGATGTTTCCAATGAACTCTTGTCCGATTTATGGGGAGAGCAGCCTCTAAACCAACATCTCCATATATTTGCTAGGGTACGTCGTAAAGGGGGCCAACTTTACAACCTTTCTTTTCAAGAAAGTGCATCTTACTTTCCGTAATATACCGTATCATTGGCCACTCATTATACGTTTCGGTCCACCTCGAAAACATCTCTGCAGTGCGAGCGGCGCCTGTGCCATCAAACGTCGCAAACAACGTTGGAACTATAAAGAAGAACTAGTAAAGCGACCCATCTACAATGGATGTCCTGTCAAACCGGACGGGCCACCCGTCGAAATCTATGATGAAACCATTGCCAAACTCAAACGTGACCTACGCAACCTCTCCAAGGTTCCAGAGCCGTCCGCTGATTATATTTCCCAGACTGCAAACCTGTTCCATGCCTCCGTGCCCATATTTGACTCCGAGCCTCTTCGGACAATGGCGGTCTATGGGCTCCTCGATGACTCCTGGCTGCCGACGTTCGACTTTCTGTCAAGGCATCTGAGGAAAAATCCAATAGGGCGAGCACGGAGGTGGATGCTGCTATCTGTGAAATTCTTGAGGACGTCGATTACGAAAAGAAGGCCGCTGTTGTGGCTTACTTGGAACGAAAAAAATGAATTCGGATTGCGTGGAGAAGCTGGGCTCCAAGCTGCATTGTCCCTACGCAAATATGTCTGTCAATAAAGTGTTAGGTTATTTGTGATCATTATTGACATACAGCACCTTATCATGACACTGCGGGCATTCAGTGTCACTGACTTACAATCATTCACAGTAACAGGACGGAATTCAAAAGCCACGTTTTGTTCAATAAAAAAGCTCAGAAATAACGGTCGACGATAGTTAGGCTGACTATCGTTGGTCGCTATTTCTTTGCCAATCATGGCGACGAGCCTGTTCTTGTCAAATTTTGTGAGACATACAGCGAATCTGCTCACAGAATACTCGCCCCTGCAGGTCTTGCCCCGGCATTATACTATTGTTCTCAAATCTTGGGAGGCACTTGTATGGTGGTAATGGACCTAGTCCAATTTGAAGTCATGATACGCATCTTGACCTTCAAGATGCGTATCACGAGTTCAAATACCGTGGTCTTCCCTCGACGGTGTTTGAGGACATCCAGCTGGCACTGAAGACACTGCATGACGTGGGACTCGACTTTGGTGACGTGCGACGTCCGGACATAATGGTATTGAAGACTCGGAACGAACATGGCGGCAAAGAATGGCATGTTCGACTGGTCGACTTTGATTGGTCTAGGCCGGTCTGTGATGCGAGGTACCGACCAACCCCAAATAAGAACACCAGATGGGCACGTTCAGTGGAAGTTGCGCATGTGATTGAAAAGCTTAGACTTTGTACGGATGGGTGATTTCGCAGGTTCGTGCCATTTCTGGAGCCGATGTCGTGGGAATGTGACCGGGGGTCTACGCTGATGACATGGCTATTAATGCAAGCTTCAGGTTGTATTATGATTCATAGCACACGATCATCCTATACGCATAGCCAAGCCACAAGAACAGCTACCATTCTCGGATTGTGTGGCTGACTGTCTGAACGCTGTCTGAACGCGTAGACGGATAGAGTTGAAACTGGTTCCTCGGACGTATAATCATGGGTCGGGTGAGAACTCGATCATCCCTGCGAATATCCTTACATAGACGCCCGCGTAGGTAACGATGTTGTCGTGAGAACGTTCTCACGCCTCTCACGTCAGATTACCAACTTCCGACGGACAAGGACGCCCTTCCGTTGGTCGGTCATTCTCGACTCTGCACCTCGTTTGTCTTCAATCCTTTGGTTGTGAAATCATATAGAAGGCTCGGTTCTATCACGCCTTGTCAAAAATTTGTAAATGGCAACGCCGTCAATAATATCAAATGGTCCCCCCTGCGACGTGCCAGTGGCTGACCAAATCGATCCCAGCCAATTCCTGGGTCATGTTCTCACCTCGCACTATTGGGACTGTGGGCTATACTACGCTACGAGACTTTATTTCCAGGTGCTGAGTCATTGTCGGCTTCGCCTCTGATATATGTCGTCGCTTCGTCGGGAACCAAGATTCTCAAGACCCATCTCTGCCTGATAGACCCGACTTTTTCGGCTGCAAAGTCCTACTATATTGTACGCCTGTCCCGAGACCCCTTCATGTCTTCCCTGCCTCCCACCCCTCCACACATAGTCCGTATGTAAGTTCCGTAATGTCCGAGGTCTTTCCTTGAATCTTTGGTTTTCTGACCGTTTTTTAAGAACTGCACCACTTGTACGTGCGACAATCTCTTCCTTACCATCAGGGTCACCCAACTTTTCGCCATCTTAGCTTCTTGGGATTCTCTGGAACTGGTGCTTATTTGGTGTTCTAGTAGTTCAGACTTGTAAGCTCTGCAGTCCGCTCCTTCCAATGCTGGTCAGGTTACTTATCCAACCATAAAGACGTGTATAGCTACAATTTCCCTGAAGATCGTAGGCGTCTAAAGCTACTCGGTATGCAATCCTTCTTTCGCCTCTATCTCTTCGACTTCTGACCATTCTTATATAGTGTACATTGTTTTTGTACTCGAGGCAGTACAAACAGTGCTAAGTGGCGCAGACGTCTTCTACTGGTTCGGCTCTGGTTATGGTGATGTGGCTCGCCTCGCTTCTCCTTACGCGTCTACTTTCGACATCCCGATTATTGAATCCATGGTGTCAGTGATGGTCCAATGTTTCTACGCTTATCGCCTTTGGGTTCTCAGTAATAAGCAGTCCTGGTGGTTTTGTCTGCTCATCTGCCTGGTGAGTCGATCACAAGCGTTCGTAAGTACCCTTATTCAATGCATTCTTCCATGTAGTGCTCTACTCTCAATGCAGTAGCAGGGTTCACCGGCGGTATTTATGTTCGCGTCTTATCCTTCCACGTTGCTCGTATTCTGGCTCACTGTTGCAGACTCATGTAACAAGCAGGTTTGCCGCAGGCGATCGAAAGCTTCAAATCATTGCTTTAGTATGCGCATGATGCTTCTGAGCTTCCTGCCGAATATGCCTTGTTAACTGTGCCTGTATTTAGACCTGGCTGTCTGGGAACGCGGCCTCGGACATTCTTATCGCCTCGGCGATGCTTTATTACGTAAATATTCGACTCCCTTTGCGTTGGACCGTGCAGAGCTGACTTTGTTCTGGACAAACGTTAGCTGACAAAGAGACGAAAGGAGACGGGCGGCTTTCATGACAATGTCCTAGTAAAGGTTGTCAGATTGACCGTCGAGTCTAACTTATTGACGAGCAAGTTCACCCTCGATTCGACGAATAACCGTACTCACAACGTTTTAGCTTCCGTAGGCATTGCCGCACTCCTGGCGATTGTTATATTTCCCGTGAGTTAACCACGACAGTACGATCAGCTCAGCGGTTGATATAATTTAAATATAGAAGGAGAACTGGTACACATGCCCGTAAGAGTCCGCTTCTCTACCACGGCCTACTAGTATTCACCACTGTCTTACTATCTGGTTTGTTGGTGTCCCACGCCGAAGAACGGGCATTCTTGGAAAAGTGTGAGTATTTCCCTTCTCGATCATTTTCGCATCTGTACATGTTCACTGATAGCCGAGGCAGATACTCCAACACACTCCTCGTCTCACTCAACAACCGCATTTCGATCCGTAATTCGACTGGCGCCCATGTAGTAGTTAGTCAAATTCCGGCCATAATCCCCACCGTCGCCCCTCGCTCCGATCGGAGCACCGATATAACGGGCACCGAGAATGAGCAGTCTCCAGTTGCGGATAAGTTTCCGGGTAGCGGGAAGGTATGAGAGGATCGACCGCCGTGAGTAAGGCCGGTTATTACTCTGCTTATAGGTGACATTTACGAAATGTTTAGTTGCGGCACGATTCGTTTCGGTTCATATGAGGCTGGTTCTTGCTTTCAGTAGTATGTATCATATGAAATAATCATTTTGCATTATACTCGTTACGCCTTACAACGCCGCCATGTGTAACTGGCATCGCTGGGCGGGATTTATTATCTCGTGCAGGGTTGACAGTCTCTACGAATCCTATTATTAGTTATTTAAAATGGAGACTTCGGAAATCGTAGAGGAAGAGTTTGTTCCCGCTGGTACCTGGTTAGGACCTCGAATTGCTTACAGTATAGTATGGAACCTGCCAGTGGCTTCCTGTGCCCTCAGGGTTAGATAATCTACGTAAATATCCCCGACCGCTCGGTATAGTTAGCTGATGCACTAGGGCGCCTGCTGGTATCCGCTCAATACGTATCGGATTCGCCGTGAACAGCCCCTCGCGTTCCAGACTCCTGCCTTTGTTCCCCTCTCTTTCGTATTCTACGAGCTTTTTTGGCAGCCTATTGATTCTTTTCCGTCATTTCCTGGGCCCTATGCTTCTTCCATCACCCGCACCGCCATGCCACCTCGATGATCCATATCGTTGACCGGTTGACCTCTCGTAGCCCGTGATTTCAAATACTTACTGTCCGAGGTTTTTAGCGTAGGTTTGAAAGCACCAATGGTGGTTCCTTGGTTGAGAGTGGCCAAATTTGCCAGGTTCGTTGAGGACAACGTCATGAACAGGCAGGGTAAGCAAAATTTAAGGGACTGCCCTCTGAGCCATCGCAGAATCGTGCACGGTCAGTAAGCATCTTGAGATCGTGTGGGCTTGTGGGTTCTATCGGTTTTTTTGTGGCTCTACGATACTATTGTTGTATAGGCTTGGCATTGATGAGACGACAGTGGAGAAGTTGAGAGCTAAGCGCTGAGGCCACGGAAGAGGCGGTTGCCAGTGAGCAGCGCTAGTGAGCGCTGACTGTGACCCAGAGCGTCGGAGTGCCTTTGAGCCGGAGTTTAATAACCCCGGAAGAACCCGAATCTCCAACAGCACAATGACCGTTTCAACTTTCAACCTAGAAGGTACCATCAGAATGCAATGTAAGTATGGCGTGGGTATTTCGTATGCAGCCCAATTCAACCGTGAAACCTGATTTATTGAATTGAACTGTAACATGTTGTTAAATCATCGGGGCGGGGTCTTCATAATTTCAAATTTTCTTTCGTTATCCAAAGTCAAGTAGGCCGACTCGGACTTGAACGCAACCCTTCAGGCCCGAACTCCCAAAATGCTTCCGTATATCCAAGTTCCTGCCTTCGAGGACAAATCAGCAACGACGATGAGGGCCGAAGGACCTTGGGAATTTAGTGTCTTAGCCTGAAGAGGTATTTTGGGCAGACGGGTAAGTCTGACACTTGCTTGTCACGGGTGTACGCGGACGGATCATGGATTGGGTTTCATCTATCAATTGTGACACCCTGTGAACTTGCTAACCAAATGGTTACCTCTTGCTCCTTCCTTTTCCAATTCTTAGGTCAACAGTATTCTCGCCCATCGGCACTGAGTCATCATCGCCCTCATCTCTGATTATGTCGTCGCTCCGTCGTCGTCGAGTATGTAAGGCTACCCCACAAGGCCTATCTCTGTTCTAGAGCCTTGTCTTCTTTTGCCTGCTAGGTCTTATTGCCTCGTCCGCTCCATCTCGATCCTCTACTTCATGTCAGACTTGCCTCCAGTTCCTCCGCACATCGTCCGAGTGTGAGTACTACTGTGTATCCGAGATCCGTTCATAAAATATCCTGATTCCTGACTACTCGTCTCAGAACTTCACCACTTGTACGCGCAACAATTTTCTCCTAATCGTCAGACACGCCCATCTGTTTTTCATGTTAGCTCCTGGGAGGTCTCTTCAACTGGTGCTTGTTTGGCGTCTTACTGGTCCAAACTTGTGAGTCCCAGTACAGTTCTCTCCTTCACGATGCTGTCAAGTTACTCACCCGACGATAAAGACGTATACAGTTACAACTTTCCCTCTGACAAGAAGCGCGTGAAGCTACTCGGCATGCGACCTATTCCTCGCCTCCACCTCAGCATTCTGACAGTCCTCATGTAGTTTACGGAATTTTTTTTCTCGAAACTGTACAAACGGCGCTCAGTGGCGCGGACCTCTTTTACTGGTTCGCGTCTGGTTATGGCGATTTGAATCACCTCTTCGCTCCTTTTGCGTCTCCCTATGACGGGCCGATTCTCGAATCTGTGGTGTCCGCGATAGTCCAGGGTTTCTACGCCTATCGTATTTGGGTCATTACCAATAAGCGGTCCTGGTGGCTTTGCTTGCTCATTTGTCTAGTGCGTCAATCACCAGTGTCCCTAAAGCACCGGTTTTCAGTGCTTTTGTCCCGTCGTAGTTCTCCGCTGTCAACTTAGCAGCGGGAATTACCGGTGGTGTTTATGTGAGTGTTGTTTTGTTTAGTTCATACTGAGTTGCTTGCATTCTAGCTCATTCCCGCAGGTGCACATACATCAAAGGTTTGCCACCGGTCGACACCTCAAAAGCATTGCGATAGTGGGTACTCACCCCTCAGGTTTCCCACAAATCTCGTTAACGGCGCTTCATCTAGACCTGGATGGTCGGAAACGTGATGGCAGACCTCCTTGTCACTACTGCAATGATTCGTCACGTAAATATGTGGCGCTCCGTTTGTGATGAATTACCGAGGCTGACTTCGGTCTTATTATCCGTAGCTAACAAAACTACGGAAAGAATCGAACTGTCCTATCAGGGACCACACCCTAGTGAAGATCGTGAGGTTGACTATTGAGACTAACTTCTTGACGAGCAAGTACACACTTGGTTGACTGCGCGACTGTTCTCACGCGGCACATTTCAGCCACCGTGGCATTGGTCTCACTCCTGGTGGTTGTAATATATCCCGTGCGTGATCCCCAAATTACCATTGGCCCTAGTAGCTGACATAATCTTAATCTAGAATGACAACTGGTACACGTGCCCGTAAGACAGTATTTCTCCTCAGCTCCTCACTACAGAATCTCACGATCTTTGTTTCTGGGTGTCCGCTTTGGAAGGGTGGCCATCCTTGGGAAACTGTGAGAAATCTGGCGGGCTCCACCCTTCTCCCATCTACGTATAAACACTGACATCGTTGGCAGATACTCCAACACACTTCTTGTGTCTCTTAACAGTCGTATTTCAATCCGTGATGAGAAGAACCCACGAGCTTCAGCCCTGACCACGTCAATAGCCTTCGCCGTTGTCTCCCGTCACGCCCCTAGCCCTACCAATATAACATTGAAGGAACTCGGGCCGCCTGAGGTTGTATATGAGCCATCGGAGTCCGTGACAATGGGAGAAGGTTGAGCATTGGTGGTGGTGGTTTGCCGTGGACTGTACTATATATTGGATGGTAATTCGTTGATATTTGGTGCAAGAAGTCGTACAGAAATGACTGGGGAAACCTCAGGGACCCGTGAGAACTGAGAAGGGGGGTCCCTTTGATGCCATACGCCTTTGCAAGCTCTTCTTGTTGTATTTCTGTGGGCACAGACTCCACTGCTTTGGCCTGCGCCATAAACTGGTCGTGCGAGCGCAGTGGTAAATTCTCTGGACGATACTCGACAATATCGGTTGGTGTGGGATGATTGCGGCGGGACAGCGGCACATAGAGCGTCTTGTTTCGTGAGTCCAGGATGCGAATACCGAGGATCCTGCACTTCGACAGGGACACAGGCCATTGTGTCCCTTCATGTGCATGAGTATGGAAACAGCGGGAATTTCGCCAAAGCCAGTGATGACGTAGGCGTGGAGGGCAAAAAGGCTTCTCGAGAGGGCATCATATGTAGACACGCCCAGGCTTCGGCCCACTCACCTCCATCAGTAAATCAAGGAAAATCTCACGACCTGCTGGCTGTGAGTCACAGCCAGCAGGTCTCCGGCGATCGGAGCGACCAAAAAAAGCAAGGTTGGCTGTTCCGTCGAGACGGTCTTAATCACTCTGCTGACTGGCCATCATGATCTTGATCCAACACAGGTACTTCAAGTTGGGCAACTGCTTGCTAGCATTTCGTTTCTCAGATGCGATGCTTTTTATATCTGACACATTGATCTTGTTTGTATCCGTATCCGCCAATGACTTCTGTCCACTGTCCACTGCCTTCAAGTTGGCACATAAATACGTGTCAACTCTCGATGTTCCATCTAGCTCCTTGTTCACCTTATCGTTACTGGGTACTGGATAGTGCGTGTGCCTTTCCCTTCACTTTCATTTGCCAATTCATTCCCTTCTCCGATTTTCTAGCTCACTTTTGTTTGTTCTGGACTTCGCAACTCTATTTTTCCTTTTGGAAACTAAACATATTGAACTCAACCGGAAACGCCATCTAATCCACTTAATACACCAAACGAAAATGCGTCGGTGCGACGTAGTCTCTCAAATCTTTATCATCCTTTCCATCATCAACTTCGCTCTTGCGGCTCCTGTACTGGTACAAGAGAAATGTCAAGCATGCCTTGATGTGGTGTACAACCACGAGGATGCGACAACTGTGTTGGGAAAGCGTATGGATGAGATAGAGGAGATTTGGAGGGTCATCGATAACTATTTCCCAAAACCGGAGTCGTCGGTCTCAGCACCGTTGAAACTCGACCATGGGGCGACGAACGTCGTGGATGGGCCACCGCCGAACCCAGCAACGTCGACACCCGACCATGGAGCGACGAACGTCGTGGATGGGTCACCGCCGAACCCAGCAATGTCGACAGAGTCCGACCGTGAGTCGATGGGGGCGCATGGACCATTGTCGACCCCAGTGTTGGAGAATTGGTTTGACCCGTCTCGTGGATCGATGGGGGCGCATGCGTCGATGCCGAACTCAAGACCGTCGACAGAGTTCGACTCGAACGATAGGCTCGTGGTCGAGGAACCCCTACCGCCGATACCATCGTTGCCGAAAGGGCTCGAGATGGGGAAACCGTTATCGTGGGTACAACGGTCGCAGACAGAGCTCGACTCGGGCCATGAGAACGAGATGGTGCATCCGCTGCCGGGCGCAGCGTCATCGACAGAGTCCGAACATACGCCTAGGTCGATGAGCGCGGAGTCTCAGTTGAAGAATCTTCAAATTGTCGGCGATGCAGAGAAAGGAAAAGCGAAGGACTCGCGTTTCTCTGGCACTTCCAGGGACGTTGTGAATGGGGCCCAAAGGGAGTTACAGCCTGAGACCGTTTGATTCCGAGAGTAAGCTCCTGTCTCGTCCCTCACTCTTCTGCCTACCCTCAAACAACCATTCTAACTTTAGGATCTTAGTTTAACGGAGTTTTTTGAATACTCCAGTGACCAGTGAGCTCTACAACTGGCCACTAATCACGTCTACCACTTCGAAATTCTTCTCTTCTCTTTCATCTTACTTACGTTTACCCATTAGATGACATCAAATACGTGCATCGCAAAGCTCTTGTGTCCTCGACTAATCTACTTGTTTCACCTCCCTTTACTTGACATTATACCCTACAGGCCAAAAGAACTCGTTTCATGCTATCGCCTAACTCGTAGTACAAAACAGTAGTTACTTTTAGTGCTCGAAATGAATAGACTGTCGTAAGTAAATGGAAGATAGATTAGCGTGGTAGTAGAAAACTTGTCTACTGTACGAGTGCGTTCGGGGAAATTTGTCGCAAGTTGCCGCTGTCGCCAGTGCGTGACAGCGGCAACGTTCCATGATTTTTCGAGAACGACTTTTTTCCCGAACGCCCAAACATGGAATAGGAATGGATTTTTTTCTGACCTGAACCGTCTCGATTATGACAAACACTGGCCTCTGGCTTAAAATAGAGGGTCGGCCAACCGGTGTGTGTTGATGTTTGTCTCTCGACATCAGCAACTACACTTTGACTGGCCGTCATGATCTTGATTCAACACACCTACTTGGGTAACTGCTTGCTAGCATTTCGTTTCTCAGATCCGATCCTTTTTGTATCTGACACACTGATCCTTTTTGCACACGGTATCCATCAATGGCTTCTGTTCATGGCCTTCAAGTTGGCGCGTGCGAGTATAAATACATGTCAACTCCCGATGTTTCGTCTAGCTTCTTGCTCACCTTAACGTTCTGGGTACTGGATAGTGCGTGTGCCTTTCCCTTTACTTTTCATTTGCTAATCCATTACCTTCGATATTTTTTAGCTCACTTTCGTTTTTTCTGGACTTCGCAACTCTATTTTTCCTTTTGGCAACTAAACATATTGAACTCAACCAGCAACGCCATCTAATCCACCAAACATATCGACCAAAAATGCGTTAGTATGACTTGGTCTCTCATATCTTGTGGTTCCCGTACTTGTACAAGAGAAACGTCAAGCATGTCTTGATGTGGTGCACGACCACGAGGATGGGATAACTGTGTTGGGGGAGCGTGGGGGTGAAGAAGTGGAGTTGACCGATTTCCTCGATAACTGGTTCACAAAACCAAAGGAGTCGTCGGGCTCAGCACCGTCGAAACGCTTTGCTGTACACTGTTGTGCGTCCAATGTGTAATGAGAGATGATCGCTTGTATGAGGCAGTCCCATTCCTCATCATGAAAGTAGCCAGCAGCTGGCGCAAGCGGTGGTTGCCACGGCAACCTCAGCGTTCCTCCTGTAGCCGTGGCCCGTCCGCAAATCGCAAGGCGGGCAGAAGGATCTCCTAACCATAAGCGTAGGGAAAATACGGACCTATGAATTGGCAACATGCAACATACGGTCGGAAACAACCAGCGTACGAGTTCAATTGAAATTCTACTGTAAAAGGGGTAATATACTATAGCGGACGATGGAACACTGCCACGTGGCACCTGAGTGTAAGTCAAATGGCCGTCGTTCTCGATGATCGCTTCGGCCATGACATCACTTTACCCCGTTACAAAGGCCTCGTTCATCCGGAGGTTACTGCCAGTGATGGATTTCGGGTCGGACACGTTTCTATTTTTTTTCTCTTTGACTCGGATGACACTCGTAGGCTAGAATGGGGATACAAAGGCAAGCGTGTCTGCACCCGAGCATGCAGCTCGATGCACTGGAGATGTCACCAGGAATACGCCGTACGCCACATGTTGCTTGTGAGACGTCCGCACCTCTTTCTTTTAGCTGCAGACTTCTTTTTATCTACCGTGCTCGTCTCCCTTGGCCCTGCCACATCACCATATGTTTTCCCCCTTTCTTACCCCGTTTCAGGAATCGAATCGGGCGGACATGGTTCAGCTTCTGCTCCATCAGTCCTAAATCTCGTGCCCCAGATAATGTCGGCCCTTCCTCCCTCAGGAGTCCTAGGCGAGCTCGAGGCTGGCGGCCCCTCCCCCTCATCAGATGCAGACAGCACGCCCTTTTAGCAGAATCATTCACAGTAGATAGAAGACTACACGCCGTGTTTGATAGATCATCCTTGGGAGGAATCTTCTCTGTTCTCGAAAATCTCTCTCACGTACTTCGT
>Ga0137358_10000190_pt1 | contig 24093 bp, 29 predicted proteins | sample Mad1_20_16metaG_FD_105551 | JGI IMG/M metagenome (GOLD analysis project Ga0137358, IMG submission 105551) | Vadose zone soil microbial communities from Angelo Coast Range Reserve, California, USA - Mad1_20_16 metaG | ecosystem: Environmental > Terrestrial > Soil > Vadose zone | place: USA... | reverse complement strand
CGAGTGAGAGGGGAACCTTGGAAATAGGCGCGGACGTCCGCCATTATTTCGATCGCTGGGTCCATGGGATCCGGTGGGAGTAGTTTAGCTAATGACGAGGCGTTGGCTTCCAGCCCCATCCTAGCCAGAGAGCAGATTGTTTCGGTCGTGGCTGCCATTATATTTCCGTCGTCCCTATTTTCGAGGTTCCGTATAAACTGGCTCTTATCTCTTCGCCGAGCTTCTTTGTAGTACGCTAAGAACTTGGAACGATATTCCCTGAAATAGTGTTCGTTCATTGTGAATGGCTCTTGCTCTTCCTCAAGCAAGGAGTCAATGTGCCGTGTCGCAGCATCGGCACATTTCTCTATGTGGTCTTTCATAATACTCCTGAGCTATCGTAAACAACGGGACATCGGCAAGAAAAAAAACACGAAGCGTACCAGATGCGCTGCTTCAGTTGCCCATATGTATATTGTGAGAATTTGTCTTCAATCTGCAATTTGATGTGCTTGGTTAGTTCCCTCCTCGCAAAATCGAAGAGCTGCTGCGATGGTCGATTCCAATGATCCACGAAACGTCCAATATATTGCCTTTTGATAATATATGGGAAGTTGTTGGGTAGCTCCCGAGTACGAGCGCTGACAGGATGGAAGTCATAACTGAGCATGATAGAGAAAAGGATCTTCACTTACAAGGTTGCCCTGTCCATGACCTCGTCAACAAAAATAATTTCACCTCCGTCAATCGGCTGCCAGTCCAGTTCTGCTTCTTCATTCGAGAGGAAGCTTGGCTCTGGGAGCACTGGCGCTGAGTTAACATCTCTGGGTTGCTCAAATGGTCGGAAGTCAGGTGCCGTCTGGCGGATTGCCCTTTTGAATTGGTCTCGCGGCTTATTAAGGGCTTGTAGGAGACCATGCTCATCGGGAGCACCAGCGACAATATGCTCGATAGAGCGGATAAAGGTACCGATCCGTTTCATAATCTCCACGACTGGCTCGGAGGACGGGGGATCCGGAAGACCCGAGATATCATCATTCACCTGTCCGAGCAGCCTGTCGAGCTCACCCTGCAGCTCTGGGAGCCTAGTACCAAACAATTTGTAATCAACCCCAAAGGTTGTGATGTATTGCAAACTTACCGCTTGGAAATCAAGTTGGATAGAACTTGTCCTAAACGTCTCGTTAGCTTGTCCGTGCCCAAGCGCCGCTTGTAAAGCCATTCCAGGTCCGACCACGGAGCCTTGGTCGAAAAGAAATCGGCTTCCTTCTCTCGGGCTTGCTCATACGTAATCCCATTTCTGATATCCTGCGAGTCGGGATTCTTTACTGAGTAATACTCCACACCTCCGTCGTTGCCACCACTCTGGATCTTGTTTATCCAAATCGCTTCTTCTCCCGTAGGTATCCGGTCAGGTTTGGTAAGGACGCCTGCAAAAACAGCATTAGCAACTCGAAAGATCATTATGCAAAACCGAACTACCGATTGTCCGAGAGCCACGTGGGTCAAACTTCTCTGCGAGGCGATGTGCGCTTTGATTTTCAAAGTCGGCTGTTCACACTAATGATGCGGGGAATACACAGGGAGTAGAAGGTTGGCGTACTCTCGCATGCGATTGTCAATAAGATGATACAGCTCTCCTTGCGAATGTGTTCTTCCGCAAGTTGTTGAACCAGGCGGGCGTCACGAGGCTCCCCTCCGACAATCAGACCTGCCGTAGCTTAATCCACTATTAACTCAAAGCATTTGTATTACATACCTGGGAGGTCGACAAAGGACAAATCCTCGACATCCTTTCCGGTTATCTCCAGGCAGACCGAATTGGAAGAAAACGACAATTGCTTCTGTTCTAGGTCATCATCAGGAGCGTCCAGGAAAAATGTGAACGAAGTGTCAGGATTCAAGAGTGCGCATTGAGCGCGGCGAATCCGTTCTGTGACAAGGGACTTGGAGTAGATGGGGTCGCCAAACTCAAGTCTACGCGGCTGTGGAAGCATGGTGCCGTCCTCCGTGACGATGCGCAAGGAAACCACACAACGCCAGGGCTCATTTGAGTTTGAGCGCGACAGTTGGCATTCCGTCGGACACCTACGCACAGTGCATGAGATCCATGGCGCAAATAACAAGGTAGTGATCAACTACGACTTACCTAGTACAAGTGCCCGAGGCACGAGGTAAAGTAATACCTGAGATGGCCTCTATGAGCGAAGATTTTCCAGCGCTTTGAGATCCCAGGACCGCGATGATGGGGATGTCGAGTTCCAAGTGAGCTCTGCAAGAACGAAGTCGAGATGAGTACTGGTCATCCTAAAAGGAGGGTAAACTCTCACCCCGTCACACGAAGACGATTGACAGTATCAAGCATCTTGCGTCTCTCGGAAACGTATTGCGGGTCTGAGAGGCCGACTGGCAATTGTGTGTCCGCGGCATCGGGAAAAGAGCTCTCAGGCTTGGCCTCTATGGATGACTGTCTTCCAACGCTCCGAGAATCCAGGACAACGACATTAGGAATGCTTCAAGAACAAATAAAGTTAACACCGGCGATGGGCTATAATAATGGGGATACTTCTCACCTCGTCGCACGAAGGCGATCCACAGCATCAATCACTCTGCGCCTCTCCTGCGGCGGTTCTGAGAGACCAGCTGGCGAGTTCGTGGTGTCGGTGAGGCTACCGGGAATTCCAAAGTCACTATCCAGGTCTGTGCCGATATCAGTATAGGCCATAGTTGTTAACGTGTAGAATATTGAAAGCGCGAATATTGTGTCCTCTGAGGGAGACGAGGCCTGCAAAGATGGGGCATTTATAGATTTCCTGTGAGAAAAAGTGTGGCACAATTACGAGACGTCTGAAAGTGATTCGAGTGTTCTCTTGATCACGTTGGCGAAGCCTACAGTGGCGAAAACCATTAGGCAGACAAGAGGCCGTGCTCATGAATGGGACGCGGAGCGCCAGATACTATAAACGGTCAACTCCTTCAAAATAGAACCCACATAGAGTAAGAAGGAACGGCGGTGCAATGACTAGTGTGACAGAAGCAACCTGATACGAATTACTGATGAAATAGCAAAGAAAGGCGCATGCAAAGGACGCGTGGATGCCGGGATACGCGAGCGCATCCTGTGCCAAGACACAGACAGTTAACCCCAATCAGTCCAGGGCCTAAAGGAAACAAGGGCATATCGGGGTGCCACATCTATGCAGCTGAGAGTAAAGATGACGAAAACAGTCGATTTGGTAGGACTCGCCACAACCTGGCAGTTGTTGTAAAAAGAAGTCGCGTATCTCGAGCCGTCCGAGTCATTGATGCGCTGTCATTGATGCGCTGGCGACAAGCCTGAGTCGATCAGAAAACGATGCAGTGCTTTGTTGCAACCGTGACCAAAGAAACTCGACTTGCCGGCCGGCGTGTCGCGGGGCAGGGAAAAAAGAAAAAAGACGGCTCGTCTTATCGAGCGACGGCCAGAGGAGCCAAGTACAGCAAGCGATTCAGACGTTTCCCTTTGTCTACTCGCCTTCCCGTTTCTCCACTCAGCGCGCGTTCACCTCGTTCCCGATTACTTGTCTCAGATTCTCTTTCACGGTCCAGATACCATATACATCGCCGTATTACTCACGCACGATAGCTCCCCTTTCATCCCTCGACACACATGATAGCAAGCCCGTCTTGCCCAAAGAACACTCTGGCCCTCGCTTCATTCCGTCTTCCTTATTGTTCTGTCAGCGCTGTACACCTACCTCATCCCATACTATACTTCATCTGTAGTTACAAGGGTTCTTGTATGTACTTAAGGAGTTGTGATCTCGCCGAAATATAATGGAGTTGTCTCCGTTCTTGTCTCTCCTCGATATAAACGGCGTCACCGGAACTGGTCTGGTGCCGCTCTTCTTTTTCGTCCTTGAGGAAACTAGGCGCGGGAGGTCTTTCCGGCTGCTTTATACAACTTTTCAAATTTCTCGGGGCGAGGAGCGGACGGAAATCGGGCGCTGTTTGACGTATTTCCTTCTTAAAGCTCTTTCCTGGTTCACGAAGCGCCTGTATCAGACCATCCTCGTCTGAAGTGGCTGAGAAATTTAGACCTTCATGATGCCCACCTGGGAGGTCAACAAAAAACAGATTGTCGAGGTCCCTTCTGCTCATCTCTAAGCAAACAGAGGATTGCACACTGGGCGCGGCAAATCCGCTCTGTGAAGTGAAAGCGGCTTGTCGAATATGGGATCGCCGATGCCGATTCAACTCTGTAGGGTTGGGGTAGATCGAACCTGTTCTCTTTTGGCTCGGTTGGGTGCGGAAGCATTCTTCGGACACTGCGGGTATGCAGCAGGGTGCGTGGGATGCATGCAAGCGAGGGTTTGAGGACGCGTGCCTCGTGTACGTGCCGGATGCTCGAGGGAGGGTAATACCCTTCTATGGGGGACGACTTTCTGGCACTCTGAGATCCAGAATGATAGACAAGGGGACTGATGCAGGAATGGGCGTGAGTGCTCCCCGGCCCGGAGGCTGTTGACACCGCGACAGTCGAGTCTTTGACTTGACGCCCTCCCTCTTTTCAGAAGCCATGAATCTCTTCTGCTCTCTTTTCTTCTTCTTCCTCTCCCTCCACCCCTTTTTCTCTCCCACTCTTTCTACTGCACAGTCCCCCTCATTACCCGACACGACAATCAACTCTCCAAGTCCCGCGAATGATGTTTCCAGCAGTCCAGCTACAACGAACAGCACGCCATCCACTACCCCCACCACGTTCGCGAACCTTACCACGACTAACGCTCAAGGCTCAGCGATCGTCACCTCCATCCCCATCACCATTAGCCCTAGTACGACTCCATCGACGACCTCCTCGGCACCGTATCCAAGCCTCACAGGTTACCCCACATGCGGTACGTTTTCATTCCGAGCCAAAAACATCATAACCGTCACCGCCTCTTCAACACGAGCTGACTTTTCTTTTCTTAAAATTTCCTCCACACGCTTCCAATCGCGTAGTAACGAACTGCCTAACCGACGCGGTTGCGCAAGTGAATTGCACCAGCATCACAGCAGTCGCCTGCTATTGTACAAACCAGTACGCCAAGCGCCAAGCGCTCTCACCTCTCATACGTGTATTCTCACCAATAATTGCCCACCATTACCACCAAAACAGGACATTCCCAGCCGCACTCTACACCTGCGTCGCGGCCAGTTGTGGCGCAAACGTGCCCTCAGCGGAAGCCCTCGCCCAACGATTTTGCGCGATCGATAACGTCACGCTCTCCTTCGCATCTACCGCTGCGTTGACCTCATCATCACCTTCCTCCCCATCAGCAACGAAGTCCTCGTCCAGCTCGACGCCATCTAATGCAGCGCCCGCAGGGGCTTGGATGCCCGTTGCGCGTGGATGGAATGGAATGATTCTCGCGGCGTTTGGCGTCGTCTTTGGCGCCGCGCTCTTATAACCTCGTCGTTTTGATCCTGACCGCACTCTGACATCAGGACTGGGTTTTTTGTATCTCCTCACCACTTTTTGCTACGTGATTACGCACGGAGGGTTTATGGAGCTAATTGGACAGCAGATTTAGTAAAGTGTCGCCATACTATACTACGGACCTGAAAGGCGTAATGCAGTCGTCGTCGTCGTGAATACTGTCCGCATTCTCCTTTTGTATTGTCCGACAAAGAATATACCCTAGCAACGAGTGATTGGTGATGACGATGATGAACTGCAGGGGCCATGATGCATGCCGCATGATTGCGACTGTAGTCATCGACATGGGGATAGAAGTAATCCCCGGTCGACGAGAGAGAATAGGAATTTATCCCGCCGTGGTAAATGAATAGGCCACAAACATAAGATACACGACTGGAGTTCAAGGTTAAGAACGAATTTGAATGGCTAGGTGTAAAGGAGATTGCCGGGAAGTGGCAGTACTGTATGATACACATACACAGACTGGGCACCCAGCCGAAAGAGTCGGTGAAAGAGTAGACACTTCTTGATCGCTGTGGGCTCCCGTCTCGTCTCGTCTCGATGACCGTGACATACAACGAACGCTATGTGCGACACGAAGAGATCGGAATTGGATACAGTGGTTACAAAGAGACAAAAGCTTAAATCGAGATAACGGTCAGCACATGCCCAAAGGAGCAGGGAAGCAACTCACATATCTTACATTCAACAAACGTCCTGCGTTGCGCTGCGTCGATCACGTCTCAACACCCACGCCCTCCCTACCTGTTATCGTCTGCGTCGTTTGTTGCAAGTGTATCTCCGACGATTCGCTGCTGAGCGTGGTAGCGTTCCCGGTATCTGGCGTTGTCCGGGTCGATCCTTCATCGCCCTCAGCTGCTTCCCCATCCGCGACGCGCGGTCGTTTCCCCGCAGCAACACTCGACAACGCAGCCTCCTCGGACCCGCGTTTCGAAATCCTCGCGGCTGACACTTCGGCAGATGTCAGCGGAGAATATTCGCCTTCCACGCGCGTACGTTTCGGTGGGGTTCTTAAAACGCCATTCTCTGTCTCCGCTTGGGAGCGAGGGTCATGACCCCCATGCTCATAGTCCCGCTTCCGAGACGTGAGTCCGACATCCGCATCCGTCCCTTCGGCACATGTTACCTGGTCCCCGTCCGAGTAGTCCGAGTACGTAATTTCCTCATCGTCCTCTTCTTCCTCCTCTTCCTCTTCGTACACGGCCTCTTCTAGGCGAATGGTATTCCCTAATGCAGTTCGGTGCTGCCCTCGTTGAGGGTATGATGCCGGATGTGAAGGTACAACGTAGTTGGTGTCGTTGGGGCGGACGGTGTCACCAACATCACGATGAAGCATGGCACGCTCGCAAATTTTACAACTGCAAGCAAACAAAGGAGCGTATGATTCTCGCCAAACCTGATGGATCCATGTTAACCACTGGTACATGGGACCTTCTGGAAATACTCACCTCTATAATCGCCCTGAGGGAGAACGAGGGCATTTCTTGCAGCGTTGTTGGAACGTACGGTATATCTCGAAGGAGGTTGGACGGCTCGGGTGGGCCTAACTCAGTAAAAAGGTTCATCCGCGGAACCTCGCTAGGTGATTCTGCGTCCTTCTCCCTTTTGTCGTCACTTGGCGGAGGAGACGGTGTCGTTTGCAACGTCGCGGTACTCAAGACTGGACTGGTGGTGTGCGAAGCTTCTGATTTAGAGCTCGAACATGCATCGTCTACCGGGGTGCCAGGGTCCGGGTCGTTGTTCTCGTGCGCAGGAGGACGGCGGAGGTCCTTACTCCATGCCCACGCTTGTTGAAGTGCACGTAGCACATCTTCCAGCTCCATGGTCGCAACGACCTTCATTGCTTCGGCAGGACCTTGGAACATAATTCTCTTGATTATGTTTTGCATTGCTGGGAGGATAATTTTGCGTAATTGACGCTCGAAGGCACGGTAAAGCTGATCGGCGAGATGGTACGTTGGCGCAGGGGGTACGCGGAGAGTTGCCGGGACAGGGTGCACTTGCCCGTCGGAGGTGGGAAGTGCCCATGGTATGGGATGTTCTGCAGATGGGGTGTGTCGGGGACGATATCCGTACCAGTCGTCCGCTGGGGAGAGCCAGAGTCCATCAAGGATTCGTGTGCGCGCCCAATCCGATTGCGCCATGTCGCGTACACTGTGCAATTCCTCGGCCATTGCAAGTGTTTCGTAATCCTCTGGATCGATCTCCCCGGCGGTCGTATCTTCGTCAGCATTTTCGTAGACATAGCCACTGGTACGCATGTCAAGTCTTTGCTGGGCGAGTGCATGCTCCATATGCATTCTGACCCGGGTGTAACGATTCAACCAGTGTTTTTCTCGTGTTATCTGGATGATCTCGCCAAGAGTGCCCTCCCCCGCTTCGACGAAAGCATCGATGCTCTGTCGTACCTCCCAATCGAGTGAGGACCAGTATGATGACCCACCGGAAACGACCTCACGGTCGGGTGCGGCGACATTCATGCGTCGCCAAAGCCATTCACTGCGACAGCTACGACACGTTGCAGCGACGGCCGGCCAGGTCTCCAAGTCTTCGTTCTCGATGCAGCCAACGGCAGCTACTTCCGGTGTGAAGAGATCGCAACGTGGAGGTGCCTCGCGCAGACATAGGCCGCAATATGTGCTTTTTCGGTGCTCGCGACAGGTGAGGATCGTGCCCATTAAAGGGACGGCCACGGCGCGTTTTGCCGATGCAAGACCAACATTGCTTCCGGGATTGTTGATTCTACAAACATAACAAGAGCATTGGATGATTAGGCGAAAATGGTGATACGGGGAGACGCGCTGGGGAGAGGACGAATTGTCATTGTGCTGGGTGACGGTATGCTGTACGAGCGTATCAAGGGGGTCGATCGCACAGCAGGCATGGGTCCAAAAGCGATGCCATTCGACTGGAGACAATGATCAGGGTGGTAGCACGCGCTAGGACGCGATTGTGGCTCACGCGCAGAACCCCAAGATGGACACACTGTCATCAACTTTTCTAGGGCAAACGCGTCGCGGAAGAAGGTATAGACGATGCGGTGTGGCCAGTGGTCGCGGAGGTCCCATGTGGACGGACAATAGGCAGAATTAGACACGTCTAGGATATACTGTGTGGCGATGATTCTAGAGGTGTATTTGGGTGAGTTTGGGGAGAAGATAAGGCCGATTGGACAGACCTGATTATCTCTTGGGGCAGCTGGGACCAAGGCTTTACGCCAGTCGAAGATTTGCCCTTGTTGGAAGGGAGAGAGGAGATTGGTGTGGTGAGCATTGATTGCTTGTGTCACGGAAGAGCGCGGCGTTGGTCACGGCCTCGGTTAACCCATGACACTCCACACGCCACACTTGTCTCCGCTCAAGTCGCCGCTTCAATTTCAGCCACTCTGCCACATTTACTCTTTATATACAATACATACTGGTACGTGGGTATCTCCATCTGCGCAGGCGGAAATAAATCTATTGCCCCAGGTTTATCGCAGAGGCTTACCGTCTGGAAAATCGTCAAATCGTGGTCACGTAGATCCTGTAGGGTGTGCTGTGTAGAAACGCTTGCAGCCATCGAATGTCCGCCTCCCGGTTGATCTCCAACACTCTTCCCTCCATCCCCGCGACCGGTCCATCCCACAAAATGCGGCCCCGCTCTTGCAGTGTCGCGAGCGCCTGCAGTAGCCACGTCGGCCGTACGCCTTCTTTCTTCCCGCTCAACGCTGCATTCCCGACTTGCTCAAACTCGCTCCTGTTCAAGCCGCCAGCGTACGCTCCGATTTTGCAATAGCCCAACAACTGGGGACCCCCGCGGGGATTGCCCATGCCGTTTGGCTGGGCAGGCACAGCAGACGCATGCGACTCTCGCTGTGTGGTGCTGCAGCCGCCATGACGAGATGTCGGCCTCGAAGTTGAAGTCGAAGTCGAAGTCGAAGGCAATTTTGGCGTCGGTAGTCGTGTGACGGCGCCTTGTGCGTCGATATAGATGAGCGCCCATTGATACTTTCCTTCCTGATGCAAAGAGTGTGTCTCTATGTAAAGAGCGTCGCAGTCGAACTTGAAGGACTGTATGCTTAACGTCTCCTGTGTTGAAGAGGGTAAGCTCGAGGGAGATGTGCACGCCGGGCGCAAGGCAGATGCTCACCATGACACGGATTAAAGTGAAACAAAAAAGAGAAACGAAGATGCAGAACCGGCGAGGATATGGGGGAAGAAAGAAAGGAAAGGCGAGTGATGGTCGTACTTGGAGCAAACGGAACTGCTTCGCTCGGATTAGCGATGGCAAACAAACCGAATCCGTTGATTCACTCTCCCCGGATCACACACGCCCAAGCCAACGAGCAGGACCAGGAGGCAGTGGGTCAGATTTCTAGGTAATTCTGACACGACTTTGGCACGAGGTCTGACAGGAACGAATCACCCCTGTCAATGCTCCGAATTTTCCCCCTCGAGGCCAGGTGACGTCAAAAACAGCCTCCCCTGTGATCTGAGCGAATTATCTGTGCCACCAACACAAGATCCGTGCCCACATTATCCTCCCTCTTGCCTCTCACCACAAATGTCGGGCGACTGTCGGGGCTGTCTCGGATCTGCGGCGGAAGCAAATCCTTCTAATTGGGTGTCGGACCTCCCTGTCGCTCCTGCCTCTGTTGACGTTGCACTACAACTCCCATCAACCGACCAGCTCAAATATCTCGCTCCCTCCTCGTTCTGTCGCCACCAAAGCTTATACACAGGCTAAATTGACACGTCCAGGCACCTTTTATTTATTTATTTAGAATTTGAGCTGTGTTTGTGCCGCGACGGAATTTGATTGCCGACAAGAATGGCAAAGTTTGCACGACATGAGGCGGTTTCTGCAGTGACATACTGTACTGCAGTGGTACTACACTTGTTGGCACCTGGAAAGTGGACGTTCCATTGGTCTCAGAGGTTCTATCTTAGACAAGGGTCCTCTGTAGTCATTTACTCAATTTTACTGTGCAACAACAGCAGATCATGAGGCGACCCCAGCTCAAATGCGCCCTTACCCGCACACACCGGAGCGCGTCGCACATAATAGACGTAACCGGCCTCCGCCTAAAGCCCGATCTGTCGTGCCAGTTGAACTCGTTAACTGCGGCGGATAGTGCTGAGTATAGATGACCGGCTACTCTCGTGTTCACCCTGCCTCATTTTGTCTTTTTGGGAGATGCAATAGGGTTGTACAAAGTTGATGCAACAGCATTTCAAAACGACATTTTGAGGCCCGTTTTAAATTTAATCAGACAACTTTGACACTGCACCCCAACATCAAAATGGTTGCAGTGCATCGTCGGGTCGGTATGCTTTGCTCAAGCTCGAGTTTCTGAGCACATCACATGGTGGCATGACTACTGTAGGTAGCAACACTCCTCCTTGACACTATGGTGATGGAAGCATAAGAGCAAGTATACGAAACGACGATGTGTACATGGTGTAAAATGTGGAGGAAAAGCAAGTAGGAATGTAAGTGAGAACGACAGCGCTCGGGTGAAAGAAATCCCTCCTACTCCTCACGTGGGACACGCAGAACCTCACGGAACACGTGGGGGGGTACACATAGGAAGCGCCGTGAGAACTGCGCGAGAGCGAGACGTCTCCGTTCGCAGGAACGTCACCCTTGGTCCCCTTTTTGCCTTGTTTGCCTTTGCGATTTGCAGAACAGTGCAACGGGTCTTTGCAACGTGAGAAAAGGTTCAATTTGAAAAATTGTTTTGAAACGCCGTTGCGTCAAATCTCCTAAATGTCCCGGCGTTGGCGCCAGGAACCCACACCCGATGTCCCGCACCGTCATCTCCAGTTCCTTTGCCTTTTAATCCCCCGGACAGATAACTCGAGCCTTCTCTGTCCTTCCCGACCCATCCGTGGGCCAGTACCACTTCTACAGACTTGGCTTGGCTGGTCCTGGCGATTCTCCGCTCATTGTCTATATTGTCCCGGGGGTGCCGGTAGCCAAAAATGGTTAGGGCATCACAATCTCTAGAAAGTATGCAATCGATTCTTCAGATAAACACAAAACGTTGACATTCCGTGGAAGCAGGCAGCACGGCCCCTCCCCACGTGCGCGCTTTGCTCTACGTCTGGTTCTCCTTGAACATCATCGGCGGCCATTTCTTGGTCCCTGTCCTCCTCCTCACATTTCTGTTCAGCAAGGCCAAGCGTGATACGACCCTAATCAATTTTGGCGTTATTATTACTTTGACGAACATTTTCAACTGTTTATTGTCAGTTTCCTTGTGTTCCACCTCGCCCGCAACTGACGCACTTATTTCAAGACTCTATGCAAATGAATACCTCGGACCTGAACCAAGTAAAGGATTATGTATTTTTCAGGCTGCTGGCTTTGGCGCCAGTGCCCCCACGTTCGTCCTTCCTATATGTTGACCTATTAATTAATCATGCCCTTTCAACGTTTTCCCGTTCACCAGGTGGGCAGTCGCCACGTTGACCCTGGTGGTTCAAATCCGGTCAAGACTCGAGCTTAAGAGCGTCCCGTGGCTTCTCTTTGTACGTCTCTCCCCGAGTCATTTATGTAATTGGTCACAAAACATCAGCAACGGTGGAACAGATGATCATGATGCCGTACATCGTCTTTATCACCTTTATGGTATTGATCCTAGTGGTACGGACGTACCACGCAATGCGCGCCTCACCGTGTAGATTAATTACCATTCATCCGCCACCTAGGTGGGTTTCGAGCGACCGGACACAGTAACACGCACTCGGCGGACATTGTATTGTTCCCTAGAGTCGCGCTCCATGTACGCACTCCCCGTGATGTCTCTATGAGGTAGCCGCTTATATGAAACCGAAGATCGTTATTTTCCATTGGTTTCACATTCACACATGGTCTTATCGCATTTGGCCTTGGAGGTATCTCTTTGCCCGATTAGTCTCAAGCTTTTGTCTGACAGTGTTGTGCTTTTTTAAGCGGCGATGTGTTACCAGATATGCAACGTACTGCGCATGGTCCGTCAAGTCCAACCAAGTCAAATCCGCATCATTCCGGGGGCCATCAGACTTCTCGTCTTCTTGGCATACGTCTTCTTTGGCTTGTTGTACGGTTCTCCTCTCGCGGTTTATTCCCGCACATCACTCTGTCCTGGTCCTATCTAACACCGGTATCTCGTCTCATCTTCAGAACTGGCATCTTGTCTATATGGGATCGGCACACGTTCCCACGAGATATCTATACATCTACATGTGCGTGAGAATGCAACCTTTCATTCGGAAAGGCGCCGCATGGGTCTTCCTTTCGCTCGCTAATTCACTGCACATATATAGTTGGTATAGCATTTTTCATCGTTTTTGGCTCACAGCGCGACATTCTCCGGGTATGGTGCTTCTGGCGCAAGGACGAGATGACATCGAGGAGTGCAACTGCCGACTCGGGAGTACTAATCATCGAGGACCCCGTGGTGCCGCTCAAGAACCGATCGCAACCGGACAATACGGAAACGCACCAAGTACGCACCAAATACTCTCACACCTTCTTTTTTACGTCCCCTCGGAGCTCACTCAAGTGGACAGATTATCGTCATTTCGCCAGAGACCGACTCGGAGGTCTCGCGAACGGTCTGAACGTGTACCACCACCACGCAACCCGAGTGTCGCGTTCCCATCCTGATCCGGATCTGGCGGAAGCGCCCTGATGGGGGCCGGTCTGCCTATTTTTTTTTCTTATTTCTATTTTACCGTATCCCCATTTAATGTCTTCAGGGGTTTTGTTTAGAGTAAATGAGGGGGGATGTATGCCCTATTTCGAATTGGTTTTTGGTGCTTAATACTTACGCTAGTATAGTACATCCGGTTGATAGGACACTGGCAAGGGTACGGCACCGTTTTCGTGTACACGTTTTGTCATTTATCAGGGGTTGGGCATGCAAGGCGCACTGTATACTTTATTTGTCAGAAACACCCCGCTGGCGTCAGTCCGAGTCGCGGTCAGGGACGCCCTTGCCAAGTCAACCCTGTCAGTCTCTTACTCTAAGGAGTGGTGATGCAAATATCATTAGCTGTGCTACGTAAAATGTAAAATCCCCAACTAGTTGGATCCGTCTAATGTACCTACTTTTCCCGCCGCACTTCCATTTCCACCCTCAGGTTCAGGTTCACCATCCTTCTTGCCCTCACCCGGCGAAGGTGGAGGGGGAGGACCACCACCAAGCGTTGCCGCGATACTAGCCAACAGCGGACCGCTCATTGCGTTTGCCTGAGCCTGACGGTCTGCCTCGATGAGAGCGTCAAATTCGGCTTTGTGCTCTCGGATGTACTTCTGCTCCTCCCGGTAGAAGTTTTGTGCCTCACGACGCTTGGCTTCGAGGTGAGTCAGAGGTAGCGTGGGCGAGTGCTAGAGTTCAAGAAAATTGAAGGGAGGGTGAGTACGAGAGCTTGGATAGCGGGGGAAAGAGTGAGGTGAGAGTGCTGACCTTCTCTGTGTTGCTGGAGAAGAGAGAACTGACAGTAAAGCCACCACTACTCAAACCCTGACAACCACTGTTAGCTGCGTACATGATGTCAGACGTGCCCAACCACACCTTTCCTCCTCCTCGTGCTTTCCATTCCTCTATGAATTGCCGCTTATTCTCCGCCTCCTTCTTGGTATACTCGAGTGGGATGTTCTTGCCCTCATACGCCTTAATAATCGCACGGACATCCGGAGGCTTGTATATACCAATGGCTGTACAATTTCAGTCAGCCTCAGGAAAGGACGGCGGTCGAGTAAGCCTCACATTCAAGGAAGGGTATGAGCTCGATGAGCCCTTTATCGCCAGATTCTCCTTTCCAGGGCTTCACGACAATAGCATTATCGGGGTTAGTGGCCACATGTTCCGGATGCGTGTCGAGCTATACGAATACATGACGTCAAGTTAGTGGTTTAGTCAAAAGTATGTTTGCGCACTAAGATAACACGATCAAGCGGCCTATTGAGATACGACAAATCCTTCACAGGGCCGTTCTCAGTGCTGCGCGTGGCCTCGCGGAAGAGCTTGTACATAATAAAGAAGTTGTATGGATCCAGCTTTTCGAGGACCGGCATTGCAGTCTATCGTATCGTTCAATAGGTGTGGTGTACTCTGAAGTAAGAAGGATCCGTACATAGTGATGTTGAGTTGTGAATATGACAATCTCATAAAATTGCGAGAGATATGCGAGGAAGTAGTCGACCCCGGGCCGTTTTGCTGTACGCCAGCCATATTGGCGCTGTGAGAGATAATGGGTAAAAGACTTAGAAAAGGACTATAAAACTACTCACGTCCCAAGTACTTGTTACCAATAAGTCATCGATCGACAGTAACAACGTATATGGCTTTTGGTGTGGAGGTGGGAGCATGGGCGGGAGAAGTTCCTTCCAAATTGGTTTTGAGAAATACTAAGAAAGCGCGGTCAGCTACTATTAACGCGACATCATAACGGGGCTATACGTCAAACATTGACGAGAATCGACTAGCTGTACGGCCCCACCGCGAATCTGGCACATCTTCTCCTCTCTAAACGTAGATCAGAACGATGGTCTATGAAAACTATGAAAGGGCGCCCGCACCGATTTTCTTGACACGAGTTCGTCATCTGTCCACTCGCGACCGAGGTAGACGCAACCACCGACCAACCCGAGAGCAAAAAGGCCAAAACTAACGCGGCCCAGCTGTCGACGACGGCGCTCTATACTCGACAAACTATCCTTGGAGGATTTTGCGCCCGTGCGCACGCGTTCCGTGCCCGGTTCCGGCGGCGCAAAGTCGAGCGAAAGCGTCGTCGGGGTGGGTGTGGAAGTGGCGGATGAATCCGATTCGGACACGTTCTGGGTATCTTTTGGAGTATTTTGGGTAGAGGTGGGGGGATGAGTGGGTTTATGGATATTTTCGGATGCCTGTGAATGAGGTGTTGAGTCCGAGGCGCCTTGCGCAGCGTTTTTTGGGGGAGTCGGCCCAGGAGTCACGGAGAATGTGCGAGTGAAATGAGCCGAGGGTAAAGCCGTTGCCAGGCGGCGGGAGAGAAGAGTCGAGTACATGGGCTGGACAGCTGGCGTTGACTGACCTGAACACTTTCCCTCACTTGTGAAAGCCGTGCCACTTCCCGGGCCGGAAACCCCGTCGTTGGCTTCTCTCACTAACACGTCATCATTCGCTCAGCAGGCACCCGAGTCGCTGTAGAGCCCATCAGAAGCGGGAGAGACAGTATCACAGTAAGGGCCGAACACCAATGGCCCAACTATTTCAAGAGCCGAGCGTCTCTGAAAGTAATTTGAAGTCGCTGAAAGGCGATCACCGCTGGCATGGGCCTAGAGGATCCCATCCAAATGCATCTGAAGCTGCCTCAGACGGACAGTCACAGTCTCTTTCTCAGGCCCACCACCTTCCCCCGGAATGGTGTGCCTGCATCCTGCTTCCAAGTCGATCGAAACACCGCATTCTGTTTTTCCAGGAACAGCATTGACTGAAATACCGTATTATACGTCGAGTTTGACTGGGATAACGTCGACTGGAGTGCCGTAGTCTGCCTCGCCTGGAATGGTCCCAAACTTTTCTGGGATCCCGCTTACTCATCCAAGGCCGAATTGCGTCCACGTCGTACGAGGCACAGGACAAATTGCATTCAATTCAATCCGATGACCTCTCGTCATAACATTATCAGGCTATCAAAATTCTGAGAAATCACGCGGGCTCCTTCTTGGACAGTGAAACATGATGCCGGGGTGCTAGGGCCATCTTGCACTTTATCAAAAGACCGTGTTACGTTCAGAAAGTCCCCGACGGTCATCACTCAACATTCGCATAAAGGGACTCCCTTTTTGTGCTCACTGCAGAAACTTTTGCAATGCTCTGCTCTCGGGCTTTGTCCCTGGTTGATGATTTGCGGTTCATGTTTACGCATCAGAGACACCCCGCTGGCAGCCATGGCCTGGCATGAAGAAAATTCTTGCCAGTGCACTTTACTCTTCAACTTTGCCGTTTGTTTACCTTCTTGCCAAGCTGTGGCGATGATGGACAAGTACGCATCCCCACAGCCCACAAGTCTTCTGTCTAATCGCGTCCTTCACAACCTCATTTGCCCCCACAGCCACATCCCATGTGGCCTTCTGCCCATCGTTTCTCTTCTAGTCACTAGCTGGGCTCTACTTTCTCGTGAGACAGAATTTCCCTGCGGATGCGTTAGGCTGACTCTGTTTTAATTGGAACCAGAATTGCCTGCTGCTTACGTTTCTCCATTTCCGTCTCAAATCGACTCGGTTGGAGAAAAGCGCTGTGTTACGCTGGCTTGCCGAATAGCAGACGCTGTGCGGACTTCCCCTTACTCTAGATTTATAAGCCTGTTTCCGAACAGTCCTCGGACACTGACATTAAAATACACTACTGAATTCCAATAGATACGTTTGATTTGGCTACTCCATAAGAAACTGGAGTAGAACCAGTACAAGTTGTAGATGTCCTTGAGTCATCTCCCAGCAGTCTGCCTGCTTGTCTGTCAGTGTTGCCGGCCTTTCCTCGAACGAATTGCACAAACGTCAATTTGTCTAAGCACAGACAAAACTGAAAGGAAACATAAACTCTTCGGAACTCGTTGTACAAGCGTTCTCCTACTGCCTCGTACTAGTCGTACTGTTCGCTAATCCCCCACTGACCTCGCCACTGCCACGCGAGGCATTGGTGTTAAACCAAGTGACCGTGCCGCGTGGGCTCGGAGGCAGGGGTCCGAAGAAACCATTTCCGTCACCTTTCTCCGGAATAGGGTATTCTGCTTTCGCTAGAACAGGGTCGGGTGGAATGGCTTTTTCGACTTTGTCCGGAATAATCTCAGGCTTGGCCATAGTAACTCCTAAATTTTCTCCGGTCTTGTACACTACACTGTTAGATGTCTTCTTCGACGTCGACGTCTTTTTCTTTTTTACTTTCACCGCCAACTCTGCAGATGAGTCCCTAGTTGTTCCCGTCTTTTAAATGCGGCGTCTCATCAATGGTTTTACAGGCCAAACCGCACATGGACTGACCGAATGTTCATCGCCACGACGATCGACCACCTTGGGTGTGGTGGTCGAGGTGGCCGCTACCTCCTTGGTGCCATTGTATCCGTCCTCCTTGGCGCCGGTGCTAGTACCAGTCTTCGCCGAAGGGTGCATGGGCTCCCTCTCATCAGCCTCACTCTCCGAACTGAATGGATCGTCGTCGTCATCCGCTACATGGGTGACCATCCTAACTTGCGCGGCTCCTATCCGGCGTTTGATCTCAGCCGTGTCAACGATAGGCCTCTGGTTACGGATTTCCTCCCGCACAGTGGCAACGAGTACGACGTCCTCAATGTTCATTTGACAGGCTTCCTTGAGGATAATAGGCTTTGTCCGTTCGCACAGCGCGGACAAAGCAGGAAGAACCCAATGGTCCACGCTGTAGGTGCGCGCGAGGAGCAGTCGATCGAATGGAGTCGGGGGATAAATCGACTTTAAAGCCAGCTTGCGTAGCGAGGCAAAACTCCAGCGCGTGGACAGGTGGAGAACAGATTTCCACTGCTCGTACGAGAGACCGTGTTCCTCAAAATTTCTGGAAGGTGCGGGTGTGTGAAACTCGGCGATAGGGCGAAGGGTATTTGGTAACTCACTCGGGATATAGGGCAGAGAGAAAAGCTTCAAAATCCTTGCGTTCGACGTCACCCAGTGATATGATGGTATTCAAATGTTCGTGATCGCGGACGTCAAGCTGGCTGAATTTGGTGGAGAAGTAGACCGAGTCCCGAGAGAAAAAGTACCGATGAACGCAATACAGTGTGCCATCGACCTGCAACTTTTCTTCAGCGAGCCGTGCGCACAATACAGAGCGTTGCGGACCAAAAATGTGAGATTTCCATCCTTGAAGAAATATACGTCATGCTGCACGAACGATTCGTCAGTTGTCGGGTTTGCGCTCCCATGCCAGTTCGTGAGCTTGGCTCCAAGTTCAGCAGGTTGCACTCCGGCAGCTCCAGCGGTCTTCATGTCTGAAGCGATAGAGTTGATGGAGACAACGGAGACACCACTCGCACTTGACACGGCTGGTGAGACGCGGGACTCGTTGACCTTCCAAGATACGATACGACGTGACATGGGAGAGGGTGTATGATCATGACCCTTATCGTTTCCTGCTCTTTATGTGTCGTGCGCGATGTGATGACGTCTTGATACTTGCGTATGTACAGTAGGGTTCTCAGGCTGGCCTCGACCCTGATTGGCACGCACAGGCCGCCTCGCCCACTGGCACGTGTCAGCACTTCTTATTTTCCAGTCAGTAGTAGGGTGAACAGCGGAAACGCACATTCCCCAAAATGAATTTTGCATCATACATAACCTACTACGAGAACCGAAAGGTGGTGACCAAATTTACGCCAGCACCGCAACAAATAAAGAGAAAGCAAATCGGAGAAAGCAAAACGACGATAAAGAAAAAATGAGTGCGGGTCCAGCCCCAGAGTAAAACTACGGGAATCCTCCCCGATGTCACGGCGCGATCTCGCTGGGGACCATTGGCTGACAGTCAGGAAGGCAGCGGACCCACCGACATGTATCGGCCAGTAAGTCGGCGCCAGTACAGGCCCGGGGGAGTAGCACGTGCTGGAGGTTGCGGTTCCTGCGCAACTGAAGGGGTTCGAGAGGGGGCAGAGGGGGCAGAGGTCCCATCGACACGTTCTGGCTTCTTAGTCTGCTCCTGCGCCTCCGGCTCCTCTGTAAGAGTGTTGGCAATGCGTGGCGCCTCGCTTGGGGCGGTCTCAGTCTTGACGTCAGCTACGAGGTCGACCCCTGTTTCGCGTGTCTCTTCTTCCGTCTTTTTCGACCCCTTCTCCGAGGCCCCATCCTTTGATTCTGAGGGACGTTCTTCCTCGACATCGCCTGGTCCATTCTCTGACGTGGCCTCCCGAGTATGTTGTTCAACTTCCTGTTTGCTGTTCTCGCCTAGTGACACCACAGATGCTCCTGCCTGTGGCGGCTGTGTCTTATCAATTCATTGCGTCCCACTTAAAAGCCAAACATCGCTTGAACGTACCAAATGTTCATCGTCACCACGCTTGTCTGAGTTTTCTTCCTCAGGTGATGTCGCTACTGTCTTTGACCCGTTGTCGCTATCCCCCTCCGTTCCTGGACCAGCCTGAGCGCTGATAACCTCCGCAAAGACGGGCTCTTTTGCAACTGCTACACTCTTCCAGTCAGCGGGATCGATGTCACCACCGGCATTCTGGGCGATCCTAGCTTGTGTGGCTTCTATTCGGAGTGGGATCTCGGTTTTAGAGCCACCATTACGGATATCCTCCCTCACGGTAGCCACGAGCACGACATCTTCAATTCTCATTTGACGCGCTTCGTTGAGGCTAATCGGCGCTGTCCTTTCGCATAGCGCGGACAAGGCAGGGAGAACCCAATGGTCGATGCCATAGGTACGCGCGAGGAGGAGTTGATCACATGGAGTTGGGGGGTTCACCGACCTCAAGGCCAGCTTTCGGAGCGAGGCAAATCCCCAGCGCGTGGATAGATGGAGAACAGATCTCCATTGCTCATATGAGAGGTTGTGTTCGTCGAAGTTTCTGGGAGATGTGTAAGTTCGACGACAGGGCAAAAGGGTTTGTAAGCTCACATGGGATATATAACAGAGAGAAAAGCTTCAAAGTCATTGCGTTCGACGTCACTCAATGATATGACGGTGCTCAGAGATTCGTGATCACGGATGCCGAGCTGGGAAAACTTAGAGGTGAAGTAGACCGAGTCCCGAGAGAAAAAGTAACGATGGACACAATAAAGTGTGCTGTGGACCTGCGATATTGTCAGCGAGTCAGGTATCATACAAGAGGGTGACGCGTACTAAGAACGTGATATTCCCATCCTTGAAAAAATATGTGTCATGTCGAAGGAGCGAATCGTTGTTTGCTGGTTTGGCATCAGCGGACACACCACCAGGGATGCTCGCATGCTCAGCCTGGGCTTCAAGTACAGTGGGTTGGCCGGGGGCTTCGAATGTAATCTGAGACATCAGGGGTGGATTTTTCTGGGGGGATATTCTGTCAATGGCAACAACGGGGGCGGAACTTGTTCTTGATACTGGCAGGGGAGGAGATGTGCGGTTTTTGCTGTCTGCCCAAGAGGCTGTCCGAGCTGCCATGAGGAAACAGACGTCTGATCCTGGCGAATGCCGCCCTATATATGAACGCCGCACACACGCAAATTGCGCCTTGATAGACACGAGGGCCTCGAACTTCAAGCTCCAAAACCCGAGCTTGATCAGCCGATGCACTACAGCTGTACGCACGGCGCGCGTACGAGTTTACAGAGTTTGCACCTCATTTCACCCCCGACGAGTCGGGAAATTCACGGTGGTGGTTGTATCTGTTGTCATACGAGCACAGTGGGTGCGCACAAAGGCGAACGATGCGAAATGTGTTTGTAGGCGGAGACCCGAGAACCCGAGCGGCCTGGGCAAATGGTGCTAAAAGGTGGCGCTCGCCGCAAGCGCCTCACGCATGCGGCATTGGCATGCTCACTAGAAGGCCTCGCTACTTCACACCCTCTCAAGGGCCCAAGCCTCGTTGCTTAAAGTTTTACCAGAAATAACCGGCTTACCCCGATAGCTCCACTACGCCGTAGACCGCAAATCACGTCAGTCGGATTCACAGTGGAGCCACCGAATTAGCTGATGCTGCGTGAGATGTAGATTCGTGAACTCAGTGGGGTGGAAGAACTCTAGAAGCCTCAACGTTGACTTTCACTGCTCACAATAGCCCTCTGTTCCTATCACCCGATGCCACTGACGAGGAATAACTAGCCCGTTCAGTCACCCTTGTTGCAGACAAAGTTTGCAAGGAATTCGCAAATACCGGTGGGATCCGATGATGGGAACTCTATCACGCGAATATCAGATACGTGCTTGTAGGTTCAGGATACCCATTCACCCCATTCGTTTCTCTCATCTTTCGGAAACGTTCGATTATCGCAGGGCAAAGGAAAGACGGGTGCTCGCACGTTAGGAAGACGCGATTGCAAGGGATATATTTTACAAGTAGATATTACATGGGGTGAATAAAACCACGTAGAGGGAAGATTGGGAAAACGCGATGCACTTTCTGGCGCGGCCGGGAAGCAGCAAAGAAGGCCTGTGAGCGCTGAGCTGCCCGCGCTGCTATGCATGTGCGACCAGACTGCGCCGAGCGAGGAATGCGGGTCCCAGAGGCGACTCAGAGGACTGACCGGAGCGGAAGTTGATGCAAGAGTAAATGTAAGGCAGAGGGAGGTGGATGCACGAATAAGTGGCGGGTAGCGGAAGTAATGGCCACGTACTTTGCACCCTTTTAAAATGACTCGGCCGCTCCGAGTCGTTTCCCCGCTTTCGCCGCTGCTCTCATGGCCTTTCTGGCCTCATCTCTTGCGACTTTTGCCGTGTTGCATGCCGCATGCCTTACCTCGCTCGCCGCTGCCTTCTCAAGCCCTGTCGCTGCCTCGAGTATTACGACCTTTGCCGCCTCAGCCTCAGCCTCAGCCGCCTCAGCCTTGCACCTTGCCTCTTCTGCCTTAGCCTTAAACTCTGCCACTCTTGCTTCCTCAGCTGCACGCTTTTCCGCCTCAGCCTTCCACTTCATCATCTTTCCTTCATCTGCGTTGAGCATCGCTGTTTCCACCATACGCCGAACCTTTTCAACCTCAGGCTTGCACCTCGCTTTTGCTCCCGCCTGGCTGTCCTTTATGGGCTGTTCTAGTTCCTCTGTCCGCCCGCCGACGTCCTCTGGTACCCCTTGTATTTCCTGCAGGCTCTTGTCAACTCTATTCATCCACGCTAGCTCCCAACCCGGAACGCAACCAGACTCACCGGAACATCGCCAACACATTTGTCAGAGCCCCGACCCTTCGAAGCTGGTTCTTGGTCCACGGATGACGATGTATGTTCAACAGCCATTGGAACAGCTGGTGAGACATCAACACCATCGATATAGATAAGTCTTCCCTCTTGCGCAGCTTCCACGCGGCGCGGAATTTCAGTCGCGTCAACTTCAAGATTGCGACTGCGGATATCCTCCCGTACAGTGGCGACAAGCACTATATCCTCGATATTCATCTGGCGGGCCTCTTTCAAGCTAAGAGGCGCTTCCCTTTCGCAAAGCGCAGACAGGGCAGGAATCACCCAGTGATCGACTGAATAGGTACGAGCAAGTAGAAGTCGACCATGTGGCGTTGGGGGCAGGATATTATTCAGTGCCAGCCTACGGATTGAGGTGAAGTCCCAGCTAGTGGAAAGGTGAAGCACCGATCTCCACTCTTCGTAAGAGAGGTCGTGTTGCTCGAAGCTTCTGTGGGTAGATATTTCGGTAATGACACTGACGAAAGATGGACTGAAAAGCTTACTCTGGATATAAGATAGAGAGGAAGGCGTCGAAGTCCTTTCGTCCAATATTGCCTAGTGATATTGTGATAGGGAGGGCTTCGTGGTCATGGATGCCGAGCTGGTCAAATCGGGTGGAGAAGTAAACAGAGTGTCGGGAGAAGAAATATCTGTGGACGCAGTAGAGTGTGCCATCAACCTGCATAGTCTGATCAATGAATCTGGTAGGCACGCCACTGTCATGTCTGACCCCACACACCAGAAAGGTAATATTTCCATCTTTGAAGAAGTATTTATGATGTCGTATGAATGAACCATCAGCTGTATCAGCCCTTGGCGGGTAGGTGCTAACTAATGTCGACGTCTCACTCCCACTTGATTCAGCCGATAAAGAACCCATAAGCTTAGCAGAAGACCCGGGGGCGGCTCGTTGGACAGCTGAGGTTGTCGTACGTTTGTGTAGAAGTATGGAATCGATAGAGACGATAGATGACGCACTTGAAAGAACTGGCGAAATGATGTGGTCGTTGCCTCCCCAATTGAATACGTGAGTTGCCATGAACGAAGGTGAAGAGATAAGAGATGGACGAAAGCGATCCGATTCTTCGATCTTATCCGTCACGTGGCATGTGAAACTCGACAGTACAAGTACTAGCAGCGGCGCGAAGAACTTGGAAACCTGAAGAATAACTTTGTCGAAGGCTTTACACCAAGGCAAATAGGGAATCTTCTGTAGTACCGCACTACAACCACAAGATACATCTAGTGATGCTCGCAAAGGTGCGGGATATCCTAATCTCCTTGCCCGGCCCACTGGCACTGGCAGTCCTTCGGGCCACTATATAATACTGTACTGCAATGTATCAAGATGTATTATTATTGTAAGGTACAATAGGTGTCAGAAACAAGCCGCAGTACAAGCTCCGAGTAAGCACAGGCCATTCATGCAATCGACCTTTACCGCTTCGCCATCTCTTAAGGTTGGTGGACTTAGAGGTATAGTATGAGGTGAGGGTGGTTGAAAGAGGAGGTGAGTGTATATCTTTTTCCCTCTCTCGGATGCACTGTATTTGTTGAGGCGAGGCGGAGGCACATCCTATGTATGCCCGGACCGTCGCTAGTCGCTAGTATCTAATAACATACCTCTCTTTTCTTTTTCTTTTTCTTCAAAGCCTCACGCACTGTGGCCACTCTTGCCGCCTCAGTCTCAGTCTCAGCCTTGCGCCTCGCTGTTACTTCTGCCTGGCTGTCCTTCATGGGCTGTCCCCACTCCCAACTGTCCTTCATGAGCTGTCCCCACTCCCCTCTGTCCTTCATG
>Ga0137358_10000181_pt1 | contig 24503 bp, 28 predicted proteins | sample Mad1_20_16metaG_FD_105551 | JGI IMG/M metagenome (GOLD analysis project Ga0137358, IMG submission 105551) | Vadose zone soil microbial communities from Angelo Coast Range Reserve, California, USA - Mad1_20_16 metaG | ecosystem: Environmental > Terrestrial > Soil > Vadose zone | place: USA... | reverse complement strand
TGGACGGGTATCTCACGAAACCGATCCGACCGCAGGAACTGGACGAGATTCTGCGGAACTATCTTGAGCGCCGAGAGGGAACTCTCGAAACGCACGAGAGCACTCTGAGCAAGAAATAGGCCGAGGCAACAATGCGCGAAAAAAGAAGCGCGAGGAATTTGAACACGGGAGCGAGAGTGCAATCTCGACGGCAGATCACTTTGATCCGATAGACGATTTTTTGTGGCCCCCGATGGGGCGAAGGAGCCGCTTGGGTCCACTAACGAAGGGATTGCCGCGCTCGTAAAAACGAAGGATCTCGTCGGCGGCGCGCGAAATGCCAATGCGGACACTTTTTCCGATTGGTCCGATTGGACGGCCGGTTTTGCCCAGCCAGAGCGGGCCGGGGGCGCAAAGGTCGAGCCCGTCGTGGCAGCGATCGATTTGAAAAGCGGCGGCGAGGCGTCCCGGGCCGCTCGTGAGATTAAGAAGTTGACTGGTCTTGCGGTGGCGCTGCATGAGCTCGATACCATCGAGGGGCTCGAGTGCGCGGATCAGGATGGCCGCTGCGATTCCAGCAGGCTCGCTCACGACATTCAGCATGAAGTGCGCGCCGTAATTGAAAAAAATGTAGGCGTGGCCGGGGGTGAGATACATCGAACGAATGCGCGGAGTCGGGCCGCGGAAATGATGTCCGGCGGGATCGCCGGGTGGATAAGCTTCCGTTTCCACGATGCGGCCGCTCAGGCGGCCCGCGGGAAGATCGTGGACGATGATCTTTCCGATGAGGAAGCGAGCTAGTTTGACGGTGTCAGGCGGGAGTTCGGAGCGGCGGAGGCAGTGGATTGAGAATTTCGCCGGGGAGGATTTCAGCGCGTTGCGAGTCAGGGACATGGAATGCTGAATCAGCCGGGCAGCTTCTGCAAGTCTTCGGCGGAAACGAGATCCTGATACTCCGCGTGCATGCGAATGAAACTGGAGACGTACGGGCAGCGCGGGACAACGCGAAGATGATTGGCGCGGGCATAGTCCAGCGCAAAGCTCGTAAGTTTTCCGGCCAAACCTCGGCCTTCGAGTGACGGCGGCAGTTCCGCGTGGAGAAAAACGATGCTGCCCGGGAAACGGCGATACGTAAGCAACGCACGAAGGCCATCGACGAGTATTTCGAAACGCTCTGCCGTTTCGTTGTGGGTGACGGTCACATTATCGAGATTCACGGCCACGGATCACCTCGCGGCCCAGCCGGATTTGCGGTGATTTCGCCCTTCGTGCAGGCCTTTTCGGATTCGCTCAAGAAGATCTCCGGGTCACCGTAAAAGTCTATCAGGGAATCTGGAAAAACTAGGGGACGGGCGAGTCGGGAGGCTCGTTGTTGAAGAGGCGGGCGAGCTCGGCGTGGTCGATAACCACCGCCGGGTCGCGCTGGATGGCGTCGAAGTATTTTTTCTGGAAGGCGTCGCCGGATTCCGTCGGAACAAACATTTTCCGGGCGAGAGCGATGGCGCTGCTGGTGTATTCCTGGGTGACGGGTTCCTTGGCCGTCAGTGTTTCATCGATGCGGACGACGAATTCAGAAATGTTGTGGAGCCAGGCGAACTGCGCGTGGTCGATAACCAATTGGAAGAGCTCGCCGGTGTTGACGTGGCCGTGCTCGCGCTCGTATTCGCGGCGCTCCATGTTGATGAGAGTCTTGTGGAGTCGGAGAAGGGCGAGACGCAGGGTGAGCAGCTTCTCGCGGGCGGGGGAATCGTTGTTCGTGGGATACAGATTGGAGTTTGCAGAGTCCATTTTCGAATGACACCTCTATTCTCCAATAGTCGGCGAGCAAATTCAAAACGAATGCAGGAAAAAACCTTTGACACAGAGTTCACGGAGAACACAGAGCGGAGACAAAGAGAAGAAGCCAACGATCAATCGTGATAGCGCTGCTCGCCGACGGGAAGCGGGATGCGGAGCCGGTTGCCGGGAGGCGGGAGCGGGCAGGTCGCGTAGGGAGTGTACGCACAAGGAGGATTTTCCAGGCGATTGAAATCGAGCACCAACTCACCGGGTTTATCGAGACCATTCGTGGGGAAGCCGGTGTAGAGAAAGCGGCAGGCCCCATAAGTGCTGGTGGCGCTGGTCGTGTCGCGAAGAATGAAGAAAAGCTTTGCGACGGCGGGATCTTCAAGCACGGGCTCCAGCCGGAACGTTAGTCCGGCGAGCTTGAATTCCGCGGCGCCGGGAACGGGCTGATCGTAGCTGGTCCCGACGAGCGTCGCAAGCGTGATGGACTTCTGAGGAGAATAGGGAATCCATCGGGCGATGACACGAAAAGCGAGATCGGGCTCGAACCACTTGAGCCCTTGAAAACCGGTGATGGCAGGAGAATGAGAATCCTTGATACGAAGAGCGAAGCGGGCCTCGCGACGAATTACGTACATGTTGAGAGTACGGATGGTGAGACGAGGAGAAACTTTGTCCTTGTTCGCCTCGGCTCGCAGAGCCTGCGATTTTGCGGGAGCACCGGCGACGAGGAAGTCCGGAGGGAATCCCCCCGCGGGAGGATTCAGGGTGACGGTCTCGCCTTCCAGGTGAAAGATGGCAAGATGTGCCGGTCCAGTAGGGAGATGAATTTTGTTGTCGGGCGCTGAACCGGCGGAATTGTCTCCGGGCTGAAGCCACTCGAGGCCGACGAGAGAGAGCCAGCCGTCGGGCTTAAGGAGGTCCGCTTTATGTTGTTCGCGCCAGGAGGCGGTCTCTTTTTGCCAGGAAGTTTCTTGCGAGACACCACTCGCGGGCAGCAGCGCCAGCAGAAGAGCGATGAAAGTCAGGCAGGCCGAACGATTCCTGAACAGCATGAGAAAGTATACCGCGGAAGAGAAAACACCGGAAATGAAGACCTGGTGATGAAGCATGCGTGCGGCATCACGTCCTTGCGTCTAATTGTTTACAACGAAGTACACGATAAGTCATTGAAAGGACGGACCTTAGAAAAATCGATTTTCTAATGCATTCATGCAATTCTTTTGTTGATGGAAATGCAACCTGAAGGTCCCTTTTCCTATCAGATGAATGTAGTCAAATCATGCTTGCCTCCGAGGAAATGAAGGATCTTGATTTCCTTCCGTAAGGCAGGAACAAAGGAAAAAGAGACTTATGAGAAAGACGAAATTCACCGCAGGACTCCTGACATTTTCTCTGTTGCTTGCTGCTGGCGCCATCGCTGGTAATTCCAACAGGGGTACGCTGAATGTCGCAGAGTCCGTTACTGTCGGCGGCAAGCAGCTCCCGGCCGGTAAGTATCAAGTGGAATGGGCTGGAACCGGGGAGAATGTTGAAGTCAGCATTTCCAACGGCAAGGACACGGTAGCCAAGGTGCCGGCGCAGGTTGTTCCGGTAGCGAAAGCCGAGCGCGAGAGTGGCTATTCCACCAACACCGACCAGGCTGGCAACAAGTCGCTGACGGGGATTTTCTTCAGCGGCAAGAAGTATCAGCTGTCCATTGGCGAAGCGTCAGCGACAACGGCTACGCCTTCAGACAAAACACAAGGGAGCAATTAACCTCGGCATTTCTTCGCTGAGTTCACAGCTGCAATGGGGGGACCGCAGTGCGGTCCCCTTTTTTTTGCCTATGTGCAAGTAGATTATGAGAAATCAAATCTTGGCCATCCGGTGCTGAGGAGACTCCCGATTCGAACCAGTGATGTGATCTAACAGAACCGACTCCGTTGAGTGTATGATTTTGGAGCGTTTGGTCTTGTAGTGGTTGACCTTTTCTTGAAATTGATTGAGTTTGTTACCTTGACCGAGTGCCATTCCCGACAGCAGTTCTGGCTTTTAGCATTGGAGGAAGCTTCATGATTGTAGGTGTGCCCCGAGAGACATTTCCCGGAGAACGCCGCGTGGCGCTGGTGCCAGCAGTTATTCCGAGTTTAACCAAAGCGGGGCTGGAAGTCGTGGTGGAGACCGGAGCCGGTGCCGCAGCGGGCTATCCGGACGCGGACTACAGTGCGAAGGGCGCAAAAATTGCTTCTGATCGCGCCGAAGTGTTCCGCGCCGCCGACATTGTCGTGCAAATTCTCTGCTACGGTTCCAATGACAAGACCGGCAAAGCCGACGTTCCTCTTTTCCGCAGCGGCCAGATCCTGATCGGATTTTTGAGGCCGCTAGGCTCGATCCAAACCATTCAGGAAATCGCCGCCAAGGACGTGACTTCGTTTTCCGTGGAACTGATGCCGCGAACGACACGCGCGCAGAGCATGGACGTGCTTTCCTCGATGGCCACGATTTGCGGCTACAAGGCGGTCGTGCTTGCGGCGGACACCTCACCGCGCATTTTTCCCATGCTCACCACGGCTGCGGGAACGATCACGCCGGGCCGCGTTTTTGTGATTGGAGCGGGCGTTGCGGGTTTGCAGGCGATTGCCACGGCGCGGAGACTTGGTGCTGTGGCTTCCGCCTATGATCTGCGTCCCGCGGCGAAGGAGCAGGTGCAGAGCCTCGGCGGACGGTTCGTCGAGCTTCCGATTGAAGCCAAGGACGCTGAGGATGCGCGCGGGTACGCGCGGGCTCAGGATGAAACTTTTTACAAACGTCAACGCGAACTCCTCGGAAAAGTCGTAGCGGATAGCGACGTGGTGATCACCGCGGCGGTCATTCCAGGGAAAAAGCCGCCGATTCTCGTGACGAAAGAAATGGTCGCGAGCATGGCGCCTGGCTCTGTCATTGTCGATCTGGCCGGCGAGCGCGGCGGCAACTGCGAACTGACTCGTCCGGGAGAGATCGCCGTCGAGCATGGAGTAACGATCATCGGATGGTTCAATTTGGCCAGTACCGTGCCTTATCACGCCAGCCAGATGTACGCGCGAAACGTAAGCGCCTTCCTGTTGCATCTCGTGAAAGACGGGAAATTGCAACTAAACATGGATGACGAAATCATCCGCGAGACGATGCTCACGCGGGGCGGGGAAGTGGTAAACGCACGTGTGCGGGAGTTTTTCTCGCTCCCACCTCTGCCGGCCGAAGTGAAGGAGGTGGCGAAATCATGAAGCTGGATCTGCTTACCAGCCTCTACGTTTTCATGCTTGCCGCATTCATCGGATTTGAAGTGATACGCCGTGTTTCTCCGCTTCTCCACACACCCCTGATGTCATTGACAAACGCCCTCGATGCTATCGCCGTAGTGGGAGCCATCCTTCTTGCCGGTGAATACCACGCGCACCGGGCCATGCTCGCGAAAGTTCTAGGAACGATCGCCATTGTCGCCGCCACCAGCAATATCGTCGGTGGATTCTTAATCACTGACCGCATGCTCAAGATGTTCAAAGCCAGCGGGCCAAAGAGACCATGACCAATTTGCCCGGTCTGGAAACCATCATCGAAATCACCTACCTGATTGCCACCGCGCTTTTCATCCTATCGCTCAAGTGGCTGAGTTCTCCGACGACCGCCCGCCGCGGAGTCTTCGCCGGTGAATTGGGCATGCTCCTGGCGATCGCCGGCACATTACTGCATCACGATATCGTTGAATACAAGTGGATCGTAATCGCCCTGGTGCTGGGAACAATTATCGGCGTGCCGCTCGGCGAAGTGGCGATGACCGCGGTGCCGCAGCGGACGGCGCTGAGCCACGCGTTTGGCGCGCTGTGCGTAACGCTGGTCGGCACCGCCGAATTTTATTTGCGCACGCCCGATGTACCGCGCTTCATGATGGGCGTCTTATCGCTGGAGGTTATCCTCGGATCGCTGACGTTTACGGGCAGCTTGATGGCTGCTGGCAAACTACAGGAAGTTCTGCCGCAGCGGCCGATCACTTATAAAGGACAGAACATCGTCAACCTCGGACTTCTGGGCGTGGCGATCGTTGTCGCAGGCATGCTGGTCGCCCATCCGGATAAAACGCAGCTCTTCCCGCTGATCGTCGGTATTCCACTTCTCTTCGGCGTGATGATGATCATTCCCATCGGCGGCGCGGATATGCCAACGGTGATCTCCCTATTGAATTCGTATGCAGGACTCTCCGCCGCGGCCATGGGCTTCGTGCTGGACAGCAAATTGCTGATCATTGCCGGCGCGTTGGACGGCGCTTCTGGCCTGATTCTTTCCGTCAACATGTCGAAAGCCATGAACCGTTCGTTCACCAACGTGCTCTTCGGAGCCTTTGGCCAGGAGCAGACCGCGGCTGTCGGCAAGCAAGAAACGCGGCCGGTACGCAGCGCCACCCCGGAAGAAGCGGCGGCAATTCTCGCAGCGGCGAACAAAGTGGTCATCGTTCCCGGCTATGGAATGGCCGTGGCGCAAGCACAGCACAAAGTGCGTGAGCTGTACGATGCGCTGACCAAGCGCGGCGTCGACGTCAAGTTTGGAATCCATCCCGTCGCCGGCCGCATGCCGGGGCACATGAACGTCCTGCTCGCGGAAGCCGACATTCCTTACGACAAGTTGCTGGACATGGACGAAATTAACGGAGATTTTCCGCAGACCGACGTGGCGCTGGTGATTGGCGCGAACGACGTAACCAATCCGGCAGCACGCACTGACGCGAGCAGCCCGATTTACGGCATGCCGATCCTTGATGTGGACAAAGCGCGCACGGTGATGGTGATCAAACGCAGCATGGGCGCGGGTTTTGCAGGAATTGAAAACCCGCTCTACTACATGGACAAGACGCTCATGCTCTTCGGTGACGCCAAATCCTTTGTAGGCGCAATCGTCCGCGAACTCGGCGGCGGCCACGAGTAGTTGCGCGTTCCCTGAAGTTGGCAAGCGCAAATCCCATTTTCATTTCGCATCGTGAAAAATAATGCCCAGCGTGTAGCGCGTGCCGCGGTGCACGCGGCTGACGCCGTGCCGGAGATTCACGCGGTAGTAGCTGCGCGAACCCTTCACCGGCCGGTAGCGCGTCGTAAAAATAATCGCCTGCCCCTGGTCGGCAAGAACGACCTGCGGCTTGGACTGCGCGCGTGGCTGCTGCTCAACAAGGATAAATTCTCCGCCTTCCCAATCGCGGCCCTGCTGCCCCAGCAGAAATACCATTTGCAGCGGAAAGCTGACCTCACCATACAGATCCTGATGAAGGCAGTTGTAGCCGCCTGTCTCGTAGTGAAGCATCAGCGGCGTGGGCTTGGTCTGCCCGGCTCTGTGACAAATTCTCAAGAAAGCGGTATGGTCCGGAGGACAAGGAGGAGTGTGCGCGCCAAGCGCCTCCGCCCACCGATTGGCGACCACCGCGAGGCGCGGGTAAGCGCTGCTTCTGAGCTCCGCGACCAATTCCGGGAGCGGATTGGCAAAATATTTGTAGTCGCCGATGCCGAACCGGTAGCGCTCCATAATGATGTGGCTGCGAAAGCGGCTTGCATCGTTATAAAGCGCGGTGATCTCCGCACATTCCGCTGGCGACAAAACGGGAGCTGTAACGGCATAGCCGCGCTCCGAGAGCGATTGCTCCGCGCCGCTCCAGTCCAGCGCCTCGATTCGTTCGGTGACGGACGCTGTGACCGTGCTCGTTTTTGCTGCTTGAGTCATGCGGCCTCCGCAATTCGCAATAGCTCTCACAAAAGGAGGAGTCTAAAGCGCGCCACGCTCTGAATTCTATCCGATCCTCGCCATCAAATTTTTCGGTGATTGCCATCCAAAATGCAAGGGTCCTTGCCGATCCGACGGGTCTTGCAACTGGCGCTTAAATCCTCCCCGAATTCGGTGCTATAGTGAGGCGCATGCCGGATGGACCATTCCGGTTACATTTGCTGCCGGACTCAGGCAGCACGATTTTTCAAGGAAGACTTTCACGAGTTTGAGGAGCGCCGGATGAACACCAACGAAATGCTTTCAAAAGGTTCGCGAAGGACGTTTCTCCAGTTGTCGGCTGTGGCCACCGCGGCCATGACCTTCCGCATCGCCACCGAAGCATCCCTCGCCGCGGAGGAGCGCAACGTCTATCATCCGGGTGCCGTGGTAATCGACGCGAACGAAAACCCGCTGGGCCCGTGCGACGCCGCGCGCAAAGCCATCGTGGATATGGCTCCGCAAGGCGGCCGCTATTCCTACTGGCTGAAGGAAGAATTCGTCAAGACCTTTACGGAAATGGAAGGCCTGAAGCCGGAATACGTGCGCGTTTTTCCTGGATCGAGCGAGCCGCTGCATTTCTCGGTGCTGGCTTTCACGTCGCCAGCGAAAAGCTACGTTACCGCCGATCCTGGCTACGAAGCCGGAATGCGCGCCGCAAGAATCTCCGGAGCCCGCATCGTCAAGACTCCGCTGACGAAAACATATGCGCACGATATCAAGGCCATGCTCGCGGCCGCGCCGGACGCCGGCCTTTTCTATGTCTGTACGCCGAACAATCCGACTGGAACGATGACGGCACACTCTGACATCGAGCAACTAGTGGCAGCAAAACCAAAAGGCTCAGTCGTGCTCGTGGACGAAGCCTACATCCATTTTTCCGACGGCGTCAGCGCGCTCGATCTCGTCAAAGCCGATCGCGACGTGATCGTGCTGCGCACCTTCTCCAAGATTTACGGAATGGCGGGCATCCGCTGCGGATTGGCCATCGGTCGCCCCGACTTGCTGGCCAAACTGGAAAACTTCAGAGGCTGGAGCGCCATGCCCATCACTGCCGTGGCTGCCGCCACTGCCAGCCTGAAACACGAGCATCTCGTTTCCGAGCGCAAACAGTTGAACGCGTCGATCCGCCAAAAAACTTTTGATTGGCTCGGGAGCCACGGCTATTCCTACGTCCCGTCCGAGTCCAACTGCTTCATGCTGGACACCAAGCGCACCGCCAAAGAAGTCATCGACGCAATGGCCGCCCGCAACGTGTACATCGGCCGAATCTGGCCCGTGTGGCCGACTTATACGCGCATCACCGTCGGCACCCAGCCGGAAATGGAAGCTTTCCAGAAAGCCTTCCACGCCGTGATGAAAGGCTCGACCACCACAGGCTATTCCCCTTCGCCGTCCTTTAGAACGCGCCGCTCCTATCCCGACGGCCAGGACTGGCCCAGCGCATAAAGGACACATCAAAGTGGAAATGAATTCGAGAGAGCCAGATCGGCGAAAGCTCAGATGGCTCATCATCGGTTTCTTCTGTTATTTCCTCCTCATGGTGTACGCGCTCCCGCGCGCCTCGGTGCTGCCCTATCAGATTTTCGCGCTTTTCGGTCTTCTCAACTTTGCCATCATCGGCTCTTTTGTGTTCGGCATCAGGAAGGTCCATCTGAGAATGAAGGGCCTAACGCTCTCCGAAGGGGTCGAAATTGATGAAACAACAGCGAAACTGAGATTAGATTTCGATCGCAGAAGACTCAAAGGGCTCTGGATTGGCGCAGTGCTTTATTCTCTGATCTTTCTCAATGGCCTTCGACTGGGTTTTGCCTACGTGGGCAGATTGCCCTTGGTGGCAATAGTCTTCGGCGAGATTTTCAACGCTTCGATCCTCACAGTATTCCTTCTCGAAATAAGGAAAGTGTACCGCCGGTTCGAAAATGGCAAGCCCCGACAGTCGTAGATCTTGGCGTTAAAGCGCTCTATTGACAGGACGCTGCCTCAGGCGTGCGCTTCGGATGTCTGCCCACTCGACGGCGCGAGGGGAACGGCGGCGTGAAACTGTTCGGCTTCCGTCGAGCCCGCCAGCGCGGTAGTAGAAGAATTGCCGCTCGAAACGACTTGGGCGATTTCGTCGAAATACCCCGTGCCGACGAAGCGCTGGTGCGTGACGGCGCAGTACCCGAGTTCCTGCGAGGCGAACTCTTCCTGCTGCAGTTTCGAATAAGCCGTCATGCCCGCCTGCGAGTAGCCACGCGCGAGGTGGAACATAGACATATTCAGCGCGTGGAATCCGGCCAAGGTTACAAACTGGAACTTGTAGCCCATCTTGCCGAGTTCCTGCTGGAAGTTGGCGATGGTCACGTCGTCCAGCTTTTTCTTCCAATTGAATGACGGCGAGCAGTTGTACGCCAGAAGTTTGCCTGGGAATTTCGCGTGAATAGCTTCAGCGAACTTCTTCGCTTCGGCGAGGTCGGGAGTCGACGTTTCGCACCACAGCATGTCGGCGTAAGGCGCGTAAGCCAGCCCGCGTGCGATGGCCGCGTCGATGCCTCCGCGATACTGGTAAAAACCTTCGGGCGTCCGTTCGCCGTAAATGAATTCGCGGTCGCGCGGATCCGCATCGGAAAGCAAGAGGCCGGCGGAATTCGCATCTGTGCGCGCGATGAGAATCGTTGGCACGCCGCAAACGTCGGCCGCCAGCCGCGCCGCAACAAGCTTCTCAATGAACTCCCGCGTCGGCACCACGACTTTGCCGCCAAGATGTCCGCATTTCTTTGCAGAGGAAAGCTGATCTTCGAAATGCACGCCCGCGGCGCCCGCTTCAATCATCGCTTTCATCAGCTCGTAAGCGTTTAGCGAACCGCCAAAGCCGGCTTCCGCGTCGGCGACGATTGGCGCGAACCAATACGTCCCGGATTTCTTGCCTTCCGCGGATTCGATCTGGTCCGCGCGCAGCAGCGCCCGATTGATGCGCTTCACCAAATTCGGCGCCGAATCGCAGGGATAGAGACTTTGGTCGGGATAAACGTCGCCGGCGGTATTGCCATCGGCAGCCACTTGCCAGCCGCTGCCGTAAATCGCCTTCAACCCCGCCTGCACCATTTCAATCGCCTGATTGCCGGTGATGGCCCCAAGCGCCGGAACGTACGCGTCCGTGTGCATTAGGTTCCACAACCGCTCCGCGCCAAGCCGCGCCAGCGTGTACTCAATCTGAATCGAGCCGCGCAGCCGCAGCACATCTGAGTAAGAATAAGGACGCGTGGTGCCGGCCCAGCGGGGATTAGTGCTCCAGTAGTTGAGATGTTTGTGGCCGTTCCCGTTGGCCCCGTTCGTTCCGTTTGTCGACATTTGCTATTCCTTACCTTTCTTCTGCGGCATCCAACTGAAAACACAAATTTGTTCTGCTCACGCCGGATTAAACTCCTCGCGCCGAATCATCTCTTCGCTTATCCGACGTGCCTCACGGAGTGTCGCCGCCATCTGCGCATCGCTATTCTTTGCCGGCTCGCCCAACAGCCGCTCGAGCTCTTCGTCAAAGAGGCTGCTGATGAGTTCCGGTGAGTGACGAACCGGCGCGCCTCCCTCATCGAGAACCTGAACTTTGTCCGAGTGCTTCATGCGCTGGGAAATCATCAGCCGGTAGATGCGGTCGGTTGCGAGATCCTCCATGTAGCCGTCCAGCAAACTGGCGCCTTTGCCATTGAGCACGCCGTTGCGATAGCGAATCACCGTGCGAACCGCCGCGCGAGTTCCGGCCAGCGTCCGCTTGCCGACTCCAGTGGGAAGCGGGCGGAGGTCAGGATGCGTGCTGGCGTTCGCGGGGCGCGCCTGCAGTTGATTCGGAGCAGGGAACTGGCTCACGGCAATTTCGTTTTGGTCAGGATGCCCCGTCCACGCGCCGTCCATCAGCGAGTTGGCTTCGTTCTTCTTGTCTTCCGCAAGAACCTTCAACGCCCGCGCGTTCAGCTCCGCGTCTTCGCGGCTCGGGTACAACGCGGTCATCCCGCCGATCGCGAGCATCCCGTGTTTGTGGCAAATCTCTGGCATCAGATTGCGCAAATTCTGGAAAAACGCCACGTCGTGCGGAATCGTGTTCCGGTCGGGCAGAACCCACTCTGGATTTTCGAGATTGAAATGGATCAGGCTGGCCATGTAATCCCAGCGGCCGAGATTCAGCCCCAGGATGTGTTCGCGCAAGTTCCAGGCAAACTCTTCCATCTGGAACGCGAGCGGATGCGATTCCACCAGCGCCATGCACTTGATGGCATTCGTCGGCAAACCTTTGAGGCGGGCAATCATCTGGAAAAGATCGCGCCACCACAGCGCTTCGTCGGCGGATTCGGACTTCGGAATGTAAATGCACAGAGGATGTTTCAGCGCCCTGAAGTCCACCTGATAGGCCACCATCGCGACGTCGAACAGCGAAGCCGGAAGCAATTCCCCCTGCAGAACGCCGGCTTGGTGCAAGTGCAAGCCGCGGGGCCGCGTAAAAATGACCGTAGAGCTGGGATTGATGCCAACGGTCTTGTTGCGCTTGCGGTCAAAGTACGTAAGCCGCCCGGCGAGCGCTTCGAGAATGTTCTTGATCCCGTGCGCATTGTGCTCCCAGGCATTGGCGGTGGAATCTTCCAGATCGAGCATTACGCCGGGAGCGCCGGAATTCAGCATCTTCACCACGAGATCGGCGTCATCGGCGGGTCCAGTCATCTGATTTCGCTGATCCGTGCACCAGGCAGGAAGTTCAATGTGCCAGGAATTCGTAGTGGCCACCGAGGGCGGCAGGTAATCCGGGACTTTGCCAGCGTGCGCCTCGGCCAGCGCAAAGTCGCGGCGCGCGACCAACGCGCGCTGCCGCAAAGTGAGCGCGGCGTGCAGCGGCGCAAGGAACTCCAGAAAGCCGGCGGGTAAGTCGCGCGCAGGATCGAAATCGTCCGGAGCGGAATTAACCGGCACGATGCGCTTCGCGAAGGGCAGCGGCTCCAGGGATGGACTTGGTTTCGTCGTTGCGGTTGCCATGATTTGCCTCAATCCTTTCTCTCTCGAAAATGAATCAGGGCCGCCTGAAGAGCAGGGCAATTGGGAGGCCAATCGCTGCGGCGCTGAGGTCTCTAAAGCCAAGTCGTTCAAGCAGATAAGAGCTGCGCCTCATGGCGGCTAGGCGAGCGTGGAAGAATCCAGTCATATTGTCGAGAAATTTGCACACCAATGGCGAGTAATTTCTCACCGCCGCTGTCGCGTTCAATATGTTGAACATGTGTTCAGCTCTCCCTACCCATTGATACCCGGAGCCCCGGAATAGTTGCAAGTAGCTGTTCAATATCCTGAACATGTATTCTATACTGTGGACATCACGGAAACTTATAGGAGAAGCTCCCATGCCAGTTTCAGACGCCAGTCCCGCAGTCGCGGTCGAGCGCGCCCTGAATATTCTCGAAGCTGCGGCGCACCGGCGCGATGGCATGACAAATTCCGAAATCAGCCGCAAACTGGCCATCCCCAAGAGTTCTGCCAGCTACATTTTGCGCACCCTCGAAAGACGCGGCTACTTGCGGCGCGAAGCGGAAACGGGACGCTACCGCCTTGGCCTGAAGATTTTGAGCCTCGGCGGCGACGCCCAAGCCAACCTCGACATCGCCGATCTAGCTTTGCCGTTCATGCGCACACTCAGTGAAAAGATTCGAATGACCGTGCACCTTGCCGTGCTGGACCAGGGCGAAGCCGTCTACATCGAAAAAGTCGAAGCGCCGGGATTCTTCAAGGTGAACACCTGGGTCGGCCGCCGCATGTTTTTGCATTCCACCAGCGTCGGGAAATGCCTGCTGGCCTGGCTGCCGAAACACGAAATCGAAACCATGGTGAAGCAGCAGGGACTGAAAAAGAGAACGCCGAAAACAATTACATCGATTTCGAAACTCATTGCTGACCTGGAGCACGTGAAACAGTCGGGTTACGCCGTAGATGACGAGGAAAATAGTTTGGGCGCGCGGTGCCTCGGCGCGCCAATCTTTGACGCTATGGGGAACGTGGCGGCGGCGCTCGGCGCCAGTGGTACGCTGACGCAAACGGATGAGGCCGATATGCCGAGGATCATCGAGGCCCTCAAGGAAACAGCGCGGCGAATTTCACGGCAATTGCAGAGGAGCGGAGAGACGGGAGCCGCGTAGCGAGCGGCGTCGCGTTTTTGAAGGATTATTTTCCTTCGGCGCGATGACCAGATTATATTCTTCACCGACGAAAAACTATTTTGCTTCACCACCGACAATAGGATTGTTTTTCACCGACAAATTACTTGCCTTCGCCGGCGACGACGAGATTGTTCTTCACCGAAAATACGTTAGGAACTCCGTTCGCGCGCAACCCCGCAAGATTTTTGTCCGTCTCATTGTCCACCACGCCCTCCAGCGTGACGTTTCCATTCTTCACGATGATGTGGATGGATGGCACGGCTTGAACGGAGTAACGCGATAGGCCGGGATCGCCGTAGATTGTGCGGTAGACGGCGCGGCGGATTTCGTCATCCATCGGCGAGAGTGGAAGGACCTCGATGTTGTTCACCACCGAAGAGACTCCCTCGATGCTTTTCACGGCGGCCTCGGCATCGGACCTCAAAGTTGGCCGAGTCACCTGGCCGTAAAGAGTTACCTTGTCGCCTTCGACCTTATACGCCAGGTTGTCGAAAACGGAGTACCACGGCAACATGACGAGCTGGTGGCGCACCTCTTTCGAGAGTTTTTCGCGATACTTTGCTTCATTGCGCTGCTTCTTCTCTTCCTGCGAGCGAGCTGCCAGGGAGTTTGGCCAAGCCGCCGCAGGCGTGGCGAGCAGCAGTGCTATTACAAACAGGGCCCGGAGTTCCCTTCTCATGATTTCCTCCAGGAGGGACGTTTTTCTTTTTCCCACCAGTTAGATTCAAGATGCAGGCGTGATGGCTGCCTGCTTCTGTGCCGAGTGGAGGTGTTAGCATACTTCCGATAAGGACGGCAGGAAACATGGGATTATTTCGACGAGGGAAGCCTTTTGAGAGCGGCGGTGTTGTACTTAAATTTATGGCGACGCTGAGAGTGGCGTAGTGTTGGTCATCGCCCATCGCGGGGCTTCGGGGAACGCGCCGGAAAATACCCTGGCGGCGTTTAGAAAAGCTATTGCGCTGGGGGCCACGTTCATCGAAACGGATTTGCAGCTTTCGCGCGACGCGCGTTTCGTGGCCATTCACGATGCCACGGTGAATCGCACTACGAACGGGCAGGGAGCGGTGCACGATATGACGCTTGCGGATCTGCGAAAGCTGGATGCGGGGTCGTGGTTCGGGAGCGAGTTTGCCGGAGAACGTATCCCCACGCTGGAAGAGATTTTGGAGTTCTCCAAGAAAAATGACGTGGTCTTTTACCTGGAGATAAAACCGGGCGCCGCGTGGGGCGGGGAGCACGCGTTGATTGGCGCGCTGCGTGAATCGGGAGAGATACCGCGGGCCGTGGTGATCTCTTTTGACCCGGCGATCGTGCTGAGTTTGCGGAAGATCGAGCCAACACTCATGACCGGGCTCCTGTACGACGGGCAGATCGAAAACCCGCTGGACAAGGCCGTCGAAATCGGCGCGCGGCAACTGGCAGTGCGCGGAGACCTGGTGACTCCCGCGCTGATTGCGCAAGCCAAGAAGAAGGATTTGCAGGTGGTGTGCTGGACGGTAAATCATCCGGCGCACATGCGGATGCTCGCCGCCGCGGGAGTGGACGGAATCATGAGCGATTATCCGGACCGGCTGGTGGCTGCGGTCAGGAAAGAAGCCGAAAGCATGTCCTGAACGCGAAAGATCAAGGCAGAGCATTCCCGCGCAAAATGTTGAGAACGAGCAAATTTTCATCGCACACCAGCCAAGAGAGCGTGAAGAGCGGCGAGCTGGGCGACGGGGAGTTGCTCGGCGCGGGCATCAGGGCGGAGATTCAATGAGGCCAGGGCCTCGCGGACGCGATCGGGTTTGGCGAGCGCGCGCAGATTATTGACCAGCGTCTTGCGCTTCTGCGAGAAGCACAATTTTACAAAATCCAGGAAGAGAGAATCGGCATCGCGGGACGAGTTTGCCGGCGCCCCGCCGGCCGGTGGAGCGCTGGAGGCTAAGGAGAGCTTTGCGCGTTCGCCGGGCAGCCTCAGGGTGACCAGGGCGGAAGTGACTTCCGGCGGCGGATTGAAAGCTTCGCGCGGAATCTCGAAGACGAATTCGGGGCGCGTGTAGAACTGCGCGGCGACGGAAAGATAACCGTAGTCGCGCGTGGTGGGCTGGGCCGCGATGCGAAGGGCCACTTCCGTCTGAATGACGACATGAATTTCATCGATGCTATTGGCGAAGTCGAACAGGTGATGAAGAATGGGCGACGTAATGTAATAAGGAAGATTGCCGTAGATACGGATGCGGCGGCCGGCGGCGATTTCGGCGATGTCCGCTTCGAGAATGTCGCCGGGAACGACGTCGAGGTTGGAGAATTGTCTTCCGAGATGGCGAAGGCCGGGCAGGAACGCGGCATCGAGTTCGATGGCGTGGACGGGAGCGCCGGTGGCAAGAAGGTGCTGGGTCATTTCACCGTGTCCTGAACCAATTTCGATCCAGCAATGCTCGTCGTCCTGAGGGAGCGGGACGGTCGAATGCGGCGAAACGCGGATGGCGCGCGCAATCTCTTCGCGCCAATGGAGATCGGCAAGAAAGTGTTGGCCGAGGCGCTGGCGTGCCATGGGTGCAACAGTGTAGCAAGAGGCGCGCCGGGGAGGTCTCGGTTCTAAGTTGTAACTCGAAAGTGAAGGGAGATCGAAACCCAGGGACGCAGAGTACGCAGAGGAGTCGATGTCAGGAGGGAACCCCCTATGTTTTTTGTAAATGTTGCGTCTAAACGACTTAGCCCTACCTTAAGTCTTTTGTTTGCAACACTTGCGGGGAGGCGCATAAATGTTGCAGATAAAGGATTTACCCGGATAGGGATTGGAATTGGAATGTCTGGCGCCGCCGCTGATCCTGCTCGTCATCCTCCTCACCAGCAACCAGAAAGTAATGGGCAAGCGCGTGAATGCGCCCTTACTCAGGTATTTAGGCTGGGCCACCTTTGGTGTCATGACCGCGGCAGCGGTGGGGATGCTCATTACATCTTGAAGTATTCAGATGCGACTGAACTGGAAGTATGGAGTCTTTGGAACGGAATGGAATGCATGCAAAGCAGGTGTACTCATAGTCGGTGGAGACTCCGGCTGTCATAGAAATGGCATACGAGTCGCGGCGAATAGCGGCAAATTGCGAACAAAAGGTGAAAAGAAGGAGAAAACGACTCGCACTGATTCATCAAACGTCCAACTCAGACGTGGCGGTGTCTGTCGCGGTTTGTTGGCATCGTTCTAAAGTGAACTGTATTGCTTCCGCCTAGATGTCATCATGAATGCCCGATGACCAAGAAAGCCACGAAAGAATCGGACGAAACGACACGTGCCAGAGTCAAGAAAGAAATGGCGAAGCCGCGCACGGCCAAGTCCGCCCGCGAAGGGGAAGAGAAGCTGGCCGCTGCGCGAATCGCTGCGCGTAAGCGGTGAAAGAACAAACTGCTTCTGCTTCCTCTTCGGCGACGTGCAAGGCAGTTTGCGCATTGCTCCGGCGATGGAGGGAACGGATTTCCGGCCGTCGAAGACCAACGGTACACCGTCTTTCACAAGAGCATAACCGCAGCAAATCTCGAGGTGGCCATGGAACCGACGCGTCGCAAACTGGTGTGGATCGAAGATTTTTTGGGGCTGGGGTTGCTCCGAAAGCGAATGGGTGTTCAGGCCTTTAGGGCCGCTCGTTGGCGAATCTATTGACGACATGAAGAAGCACTACGGACAGCAGCGCGACAAGGAGTTCGCATCTCACGTCTGTGCCGAGCACCCGAGAGCCCCCAAAAATCGCGGCTAGCCAAACCACTCACGGGCTAAAATAAGCGCCTAGAACCTGCCACCCGCAGGGCCATGAGAATTCGGGGCCATCCGACAAGGTCTTGCGCCGGGGCAACCGCATAGCGGCATGGACTGGAATGCAGGATCGTTAAATGCTTTTCGCCCCCGCGCCAGCGGCCGCCGCGCGCGAGGAGACATTCTTGCCGGCTTCCTCGGCCGCGCTCCTGTCGATTTCGATGGAACCTTTGAAGTCCGCGCCGTCTTCGATCATGATCTGTGCCGTGGTCAAATTCCCGATGATCGAACCGTCCTTCTTGATCTCGATCCGTCCAGTGGCGCGCACGTTGCCCTTCACGGAGCCATACACCACCACGTCGCGGGCGTTGATGTCGGCCGTTAGCTTCGCCGTCGCTCCGACCGTCAACTTGCGCTCATCAAGTTGGATGAGTCCTTCGACGGAGCCGTCGATCAGCAGATCCTCGGTACCGGTGATGTCGCCTTTCACGTGCAGGCTCGACCCTAGCCACCCCGTCGCGTCCGGAGCCGCAGCTTGCAGCGTATCTGGTTTCTTCTTGTCCCACATCGGGCCCTCCTAGAGAATGCACTAAACTCGATCCCCTGCTCCAGCGTGAAGAAATTCGCCGCGAGATTCGGCGTTGCCTAGAAGCCTACTCCTGCGAGGCGGGCGCATCAAGGCGGGACGATGGTCCGGCCCTGCACAATCGAGGAGTTGAGGCCTGAGAAATCGTGCGCCTGCGGGAACAACTTTTCTCGGGGACGCGGGTTACTTGGGTTTAAGATGGGGTGTGCATGTGTAACCCCTTTATTTTGTTGGAGTAATGTAAATTATCCATATTGCCAAGCGGCCAGGGAAAGAGTAGGTTTCGCGAATCGGATCTCTGGCGGGCCCAGGCAAGTCGAACTCCTTTCGCGTCCCGCAGCTTCTGGTTTTGCATGCCGGCCCGCAAACCGGGAGGTAGCACATGCGACGCATTTCCGCGTATTTGATTCTCTCATTGGCGTTTCTGTGGCTCACAGCGAACGCGCAGGCTCAGGACATTCTGGTGCCCGCCGGCACGCTTCTTCGCTGCACACTCGACGAGCCAAACTTTTCCTCAGCCACTGCCGATATTGGTGACCCGGTGATCTGCCACTTGAGCAGCCTCCGGGAATTCGGACAGAATGTTTTCCCGCGGGGAAGCTACCTCGGAGGACACCTGGAGGCGGACAAGGAGCCGGGACACTTCGTCGGTAAAGGCTATCTGAAGCTGGAGTTCGACCGCATCGGTTTCCCCACTTCGGATGTGCCCGTTCCCGCCAAAGTCATCGCTGCCAAGGGATACAAAGTGGATCGTCGCGGGGACATTGTGGGCCGCGGCCACGCGACGCGAGACGTCGTGGAATGGCTGATTCCTCCGCTGTGGCCCTGGAAGATCATCACGCTGCCGAAGCGCGGGCCACGTCCCACGCTGAAAAACGAAGAGCAAATCACCGTGCGCTTAATGGACGATATCCAAGTGCCTCGGCTGGTGGCCTCTGGTCAGTATTCGGAAAGGCCCGCTTCTTACGACCGGCCGCGCCCGTCCTACAGGCAGCAGAATTTTAATCGGCCACCGGGTACCGGGGGGAAGAAACCCATCGAGCAGCAATCCTCTGAACCGGTGGAGGCGGTGAAACCGCCGGAAAACAAGGTCGCCGATGTCAGCTATGCCGCTCAGGACCCCGCGACGCACGAGAAGCAGCCAGAGATTGCGGATCCTTCGTCTACGGAGACAGGGCCATCAACACAGACGGAGCCAACGGCTCCAAATGCTGCGACGATGCGCCAAACGCAGAGGACCAGGTGGATCGCTCTCAAGCCGGGCAACGTGTATGCGGTCACGGATTACCGCATCCATCAAGGCAGCGTGACTTATGTTCTTTCCAGCGGCGCCAAGGGGTCCGTGGACATTACCGAAGTTGATTGGCGCAAAACGTCTCACTTGAACGCCGCGCCAATCGCTTCGTCGGTTGCAACGCGCACTACGATTACGGGAGATCCAGAGCCATTCTCGGCGCGCCTTGAGTTTGGCGATTTTCGAGAGTGATTAAGAGCGGAAACGCTAAGAAGTCTGCTCCAAAGAAAAAAGAGCCGGCTCCGGGGGGAGCCGGCTCTTTTTTGGAGGGGGGCTTACTGAGGAGATGTGACGGCTGCGACGGGTTGTAGGCTGAGAGAAACGATCTTGGTACCGATCACTTCGCCCGAGACGATCAACTCGACGCGGCGATTTTGTTGGCGGCCTTCGGAAGTATCGTTGGACGCGATGGGCCGAGTCTTGCCGAAGCCCGCTGCGGTGGTCGAAGATTCCGGGACGCCTTGCTGTGTCAGGTAGGTGCGGACGCCTTCGGCGCGTTTCTCCGAAAGGTCCTGATTGAACAATTCGGTGCCGACGCTGTCGGTGTTGCCTTCGACGGCGAGCTTTAGGGTCGGATAAGCAAGCACGATGCCGGATATTTTGGCCAGCTTCTCGCGGGCCAGCGGGCGGAGCGTGTATTTGCCGGAGTCAAAGAGCACGTCCGACATATTGACGACGAGGCCGCGAGCGGTGTCGCGAGTTTCAAGGATTAGGTTGAATTGCTGGAGGAGACGGGCGCGAAGTTCTTCGCGGTCACGCACGGCGTCCTTAAGCTGAGCTTTGGAATTGGCTGCTGCGGCGCGATTCAGGTCGGAATCCAGTTCGGCAGCCTGTTGCTTTTTCTGGGCGTCGTTGCGGTCTCTTTCGGCGTTGGCTTGGGCGCCAGCAGCCTGTCGAGCGTTGGCTTGGGCATCAGCGGTGGCGGCTTCGGCGCTGAGGCGGCGCTGGGATTCCTCATTGGCACGGGCCTTGGCGTTGGCTTCACGGCCGGCTCCCGTGTTGCGCTCGCCTTCGGCGCGTTCTTCGTCAATGTGCTTCACGGCGATTTCGCGAGCGTCTTCGGCGGTCTGCACGACTTCGCGCGACAGAGCAGAAAGCGTTTTCTTGTTTTCATGCTTCCCGCTGGCGAGCGCATCGGCTTCGTTCATCTGCTTTACGGCCTTTTCGTAGCTTGAGGAGGCGTATCTTTCGGCGCCGGCAGATTGCGCTATGCGCAGGGCATTGCGCGCTTCAAAAAATTCCAGCGGCAGTTTGGCGTTGAGAATAACCGGGTCGAACTTATAGCCCGTGGGGATATAGCCGCCACGATCGATCAGTTCAAACTTGGCATCCACGACTTCGGTGGCGCCGACGGTATCGGAGCGGATCTCGTTCTCGAGGACCACGAGGTTGCTGGGCCGACGGACGGCGTAATAAGGTTCCGCGGTCACGATGAGCGCGAAAGCCTGAAGATCCGTGGTGACGTCCAGTTTGCTGCGGTGGTTATCGCCCACAAGTACTTCACCGATATTCACGGGGCGGCCTTCGGGCGAAATGGCCCACAAGACATAGGTAAGATACTCGTTGCCGAAGCTGGTGGGCCGGTCCAAGCCGGAGAATTCGACTTCAACTTCAAGCGCTCCGCGCTTGCTTTCGACTTTGGCTTTGCCCGCCGCGGCAGGCATCAAATCGGTGCCTCTGAAATTGATCTTTGTGGCTCCACTGCGGTGTCTGTAGCTCACCGCTCGGGTGGTACGGCTTACCACATTGATGCGATAAGTCGGTGTTGGATTGCCGGAGTCTGCCGGCGCTTGCGCCGATGCGCCAAGGGCTATTGCTACTGCCAGGGTGATGCCTGAAATCTTGAACATGAGTCTCCTTCTAGGAATCTTCGAGATTCAAGTATCAGGGTTTGCGACCCTCAAATACTGTGCGTTAAAGGACAGTTTGCAAGAAAGAACGAAGCAAAACAGGGAATGGTTTTAACTGTTTTAGCGCCAATTCCAATTAGGAAGGGATAACTTTGAGTCTTAGCGTGCTTTGCGGTACGCGCAGCGCCTTTGATGACTCCGCTTACACCAGTGAGGGTATAGAGGACGCGTTTGCCGACTTGACGGGCACGGTGGCGTTCGATAGCGTAAAATGCCCATGGGGCACGCGGTGAACAAAGCGTGAGAATTCTATTTGTGGCATCGGAGGGGCTGCCGTTTTCGAAGACGGGCGGCCTGGCGGACGTGGTGGAAGCGCTGCCGAAGGCGCTGGTGGCGCAGGGCCACGAAGTGGCGGTGGTGTTGCCGCGATACCGCGGGACGAAAGCGACGGCGGTGGTGATGCCGAGCTTGACGATTCCGATGGGCGGGACGCGGCTGCGTTTTCCGGCGATTGCGGATGGCACGCTTTTGAATGGAGTGCGCTATTTCTTCGTGGAAGATGCGGCGTATTTCGACCGCGACGGTTTATATGGCGGGAGCACCGGCGATTATCCGGACAACCCAGAGCGGTACGCGGAGTTCTGCCGCGCGGCGATTGAGATTGCAAAACACATCTGGCCGACGGACGTGTTTCACTGCCATGACTGGCAGACAGCGCTGGTGCCGGTGCTGCTGCGGACGTCGTACAGCGATGATTCGCTGGTGAAGGATATTCCGGTTGTTTTCTCGATTCACAATATGGGGTATCACGGACAGTTCACCCGGGACGTGCTGGACCGGGTGGGAATTCCGCAAGTTCTATTTCATCCTGCTGGGATTGAGTTTTATGGGAGCGTGAACCTGCTGAAGGGTGGCTTGGTTTTTTCGGATTATTTGACGACGGTAAGCAGGAAATATGCGGAAGAGATTCAGACGCGGGAATACGGACACGGGCTGGACGGAGTGGCGAAGAGCCGTGCGGACCGGCTGGTGGGAATCTTGAATGGCGTGGATTACACGGCGTGGAATCCGGAGAAAGACAAGCTGATCGCGGCGAATTATTCGGCGAAGGATTTGAGCGGAAAGCAGGTGTGCAAGCAGGACCTGTTGGAAGTGTTTGGGCTGTCGCACGATCTCCTGGAACGGCCGGTGATCGGAATCGTGTCGCGTTTCGCGGATCAAAAGGGCTTCGATTTGATTGCGGAAAAAGCGCACGAGCTGATGCGCGAAGATTTGGTGCTGGTTGTGCTCGGGAGCGGCGAGCGGAAGTATGAGGATTTGTTTCGGGCGCTAGCGGCGGCGTACCCAGGACGCGTGGGCGTGAAGATTGCGTACGACAACACGCTGGCGCACAAAGTCGAAGCGGGGGCCGACATGTTCCTGATGCCTTCGCGGTACGAACCTTCGGGGTTGAATCAGATGTACAGCTTGAAGTATGGTACGGTGCCGATTGTGAGAGCCACCGGCGGGTTGGACGACAGCATTGAGCCGTTCGACGTGGAACACGGGACAGGGACCGGGTTCAAGTTTAAGGAGTATACCGGGGAAGCGCTCTTGTTTGCGGTTCGGCAGGCCCTGCATCATTACATGGATGAACGGATCTGGAAGCGCATCCAGTTGAACGGAATGGCGAAGGATTTTTCGTGGAAGAGGCCGGCCGCGGAGTATGCGAAGCTGTACGAAGCAGCGCGAGCCCTTCGAGGCTCAGGACAAGCCGCCCTGGGAGTGTCCCCACTTACGCAGAGTTCAGGAAAGGCCGGGCAGGGCCTGGAGCAACCCGCTCCAGTAGCGGAGGAAATCCCTCCAGCACCGGGACAACAGGCCGGGCGCGGGGCGAAACAGAATCGGCAGGCTGCGGGGCAAGGTGCTTCAGGACCAGGGCAAACCGTACGAAACCAAAAGCCTGCTGGAACATCTAATAAAATCGATTGAGGAGAGATCAAGTGGCTTCCCCGCAAATGGCGGGCAAGTCGCTGAGGATAAAGAATATGGCTGATAATACGATTCAAGCAGCAGATGACGGGAATTTCGAAGCCGAGGTGTTGACGGCGAGCAATTCCCAGCCGGTAATGGTCGATTTTTGGGCGGAATGGTGTCGCCCATGCCACATGCTTGCGCCGACAGTGGCGGAGATCGCGCACGACTATGCGGGCAAGCTCAAGGTGATGAAGCTGAACGTCGATGAAGCGATGAATTCGGCGGGACGCTATCGCGTTCAGGGAATCCCTACGTTATTACTGTTCAAGAACGGACAGGTTGTCGAGCAGATTGTGGGAGCAGTGCCGAAGGAGCAGATCACCAAGGCGCTGGAACGGCACATCGGATAAGTCTTGAAAGATAATTGCGGGGCGCCTTGATACCATCGAGGCGCCCCGCTTTTTTTGTTGCACTGTTTGCGCGAAATTCAGCGATGAATAAACCTACAGAAGCGGTTGTGCGCTGTACCTGGGCGGCGAATGAGCTGAACATTCCTTATCATGACGAGGAGTGGGGTGTACCCGTTCACGACGAGCACAAATGGTTTGAGTTCTTGATTTTGGAGGGCGCGCAAGCGGGGTTGAGCTGGGATACGATTTTGAAGAAACGCGCGCGGTATCAAGAGGTGTTTGACGGATTTGATCCCGCTAAAGTGGCGCTCTACGACAAGAAGAAAGTCCGCGAATTGCTTCGCGATGCCGGAATCGTTCGCAACCGGCTCAAGGTTGACGCGACGATTTCTAACGCGTGGGCATTTCTGGAAGTGCAGAAAGAATTCGGCACCTTCGACGCTTACGTGTGGCGCTTTGTCGGCGGCCGGCCCAAACAAAACGCGTGGAAGAGCCACAAACACCTCCCCGCAAAAACGCCCGAATCCGACGCCCTCAGCAAAGACCTCCAGAAGCGCGGGTTTCGATTTGTGGGATCGACCATTTGCTACGCACTGATGCAGGCCACGGGAATGGTGAACGATCACCTTGTCTCCTGCTTTCGTTTTGCTCAACTTAAGAAGTAGAATCACCAATGACTGCTCAAGGCTCTGTGGTCAACTTCATGACCCGGTTTACAGCTCGCGCAAAGTGGCTCCCGCTCCTTCTTCCAGGCTGTGTGTTTCTCTGGGACTTCGCTGCATTGCAGTGGGTGTTTGCACATGAGCCCGGTATCACGGCTCGCGTGGTGTTCTACTTCGATCTCGCGCTCCTTCCGGGAACACTCTTGTTCTCCCCAATGCCCGCTATGTTATTTAACTGCGGCCTCGCATGTATGATTGGCTTGGTGATTTGGCTGGTAGTGCGTGGGCATGCGCACACACCTAACACGTGAAATG
>Ga0137358_10000180_pt1 | contig 24552 bp, 36 predicted proteins | sample Mad1_20_16metaG_FD_105551 | JGI IMG/M metagenome (GOLD analysis project Ga0137358, IMG submission 105551) | Vadose zone soil microbial communities from Angelo Coast Range Reserve, California, USA - Mad1_20_16 metaG | ecosystem: Environmental > Terrestrial > Soil > Vadose zone | place: USA... | reverse complement strand
GTGACCTCTTTAGGGCAGGCAACACTATTGACTTAGCTTTACAAGTCTAAAGTCGCGGCGGTGACAAAAAGCCATGACTTTCAAAGTCAGCTTGTGGTTGGCCAAGTTGCGGCAACACTAAGTTAGCTTTAGGACAGTATACAACCTTTATTACCATAGGTTAGTTACTCCAGGCCCCTCAGTTCTTGTGCTTACAGTGCACACTGAGAGGTTGATTGAATCCCTTGGAGCTCACACATCAGCTTTATTGCTTGTAACAGATCTGGAGGCAGGGGTGGAGACAGAGACTTTGGCAGAAGTAGAGGCAGAGGGTGAGGCAGGGATATTAGTGGGCTGGGCAGGGCCCATAACCTGAAGCAAACTAATATGTTAAGTGAGATAAAGCAGACATGCACAGATTGCTGAATAACAATCTAATCTAATCTGAGTTAGTATTTGATATGTATGATACTTATGACCGGCTCACCTTAGTATTATGTGTGTGGCTCAATAACTGGGGTAGTGGTTTACTATGTACTGTTCTTTATATACTACACTTAACTAAGGTTTAGTAACCCTAGACTACTGTATAGTATGTGATATAGACTATTGAACTAGTCTGCATGCATGGTCCTGTCATGGTGTCTGCAGACAGTAGGAACAGATGCTAATGGGAGCTCCATTCCATTGAACCAATCAATGCTTACTTTGACATTGGGACCTGTGGCCTTGGCACCTCCTGTCATCTGTCATGAACATGAAAAGCTTTCAAAAAAACATGGGCACATGGTGTAGTTGGTTTATCACGCTCGCTTAGCATGCGAGAGGTGTCCGGTTCAATTCCGGATGTGTCCAATCTTCCTTTTTTCTTTGGTCCCGCCCCGGTCCGGTCCTGGATTGTCAAACTTCCCCTTCTTCCATGACGTAGGACCAATATTGCAGAGCCATGACAACTGTGCCATTTATCAACAGCCTTCCATCGGGTGTGAATCCGAGTACAGAACGGGCCAATCACACACATAATACCGGGAAGGAATACTCCCATGCACATGTCCCTGGAGAGCATGGGCATACACATGAACATCTCAACCATCCCGGTAGGTCCCTCGCTGTTTGGCGATTTACTGGCTAATTTCCGTTCTTCATAGGCAAATTCTCCGAACGGGATCTGCCGGAGTATCCGTCACGAAATTTTGAGGAGCGTGGATTTACTGTTGGCATTGGAGGGTATGTCTCAGTTGTCACAATCTACTTGTGCCCTCCCTCCTAAACGATTACTCGAGGCCTGTCGGCTCCGGAAAGACAGCGCTAACACTGGCTCTTTGTCGACTCCTTCGAACTGAGTACAACATCGGTATAAGTCCCGTGGTGTTTGACTAGCGTCTACGACCTGACTCAAATCTAGCCACTGTCACCAATGATATTTTCACTCGGGAGGATCAAGAGTTTCTCATAAGGAACCGCGCTCTTCCTCCAGAGCGTATCCTTGCTATTGAGACAGGTGGCTGTCCTCATGCTGCCATTAGAGAAGACATTTCCGCGAACATGGGCGCCCTCGAGACTTTGCAAGCGAAGTTTGGTTGCCAGCTTCTATTTGTTGAGAGCGGAGGTGACAATCTTGCCGCAAACTATTCAAGAGAGCTTGCGGACTATATCATCTATGTGATTGATGTCTCTGTGCGAAAATTATTTATTCGGCTTGTTTCCTTCCAACTAAGTGCACTTGTAGGGCGGCGACAAGATCCCCAGAAAGGGCGGCCCTGGAATATCGCAATCAGATTTACTGGTGATCAACAAGGTAAAATTTATTTTAATACGTTGGTCCGCCATATATGAATCTTAAGTATCGTGGCACCCTCCCAGATTGATATTGCGCAATACGTGAATGCATCGCTCGAGATAATGGACCGTGACTCAAAGCTCATGCGAGGGGATGGTCCGACCATCTTCTGCAGCGTCAAAGAAGGCAAAGGGATCGATGACGTTGCCAATCTTATTCTTGCATCATGGCGGACGGCGGGAAGCCCGGGAAAACGGGGGGCCGTTGGAGATGTTGGAATGTAGTCGAGCTCTTGCGGCTCGTAGTATAAGTTGTTTTGTATTTGCTGCCCGCGCGTTCGAGCGCGTTTGCCCACTACCCACCCAATTCCACTTATTTCCAATACGCGCACGGGGTTTTCTCTACAGGAGACGTGGAATAAGCCTGAGCAGTGCACAATTCGTTTCGATGAGATATTTAACAGGGTAGTTTTGTAAGTTAATAGAGACAACGTAGACGATATATATCAATTCTTCCTTACTCTACCCTATTTTACTTTCAGTCATCATGATCTCGCGCTTTCATGGCAATGATGCGCAGCCGCACGTAATCAAGATACCATAGCTGCTTCTCCTCATCCCAGTGGCATGCACCGCTTTCACGGCAACTTCCGACAACCTCGTTAACAAGTTCCGGTTTATCCTCGGACTCGATCTCTTCTAAAAATTGTCTACCGAAGAGCCGAATCCATCCGGCAAGATCGGTGAAAGGGGTCGCGCGAGGATGTAAAGAAACTTGCAGCGGAACCAGGTTTGCTGATCTCAACAACCTCATATACTGGTCTGGCGTAGGGTAAAACCACGGATCTCTTGCCACTGGATCATTACCCCTCTTGCGCAATGCGGTGTGCAGGGCATCTCTAACACCTTGGACATAGAATCTATGCTCAACTACCATGGCCTCGTGGATATAAAGACTGGAATTCATACCTGCTATATTACCACAACCTCCCATCTCAGCAACAAACAGTCCACCCTCTTTCAAGAGATGGTGAACGCTTATCAGCACCGCGAGTGGATCCCTGCTACACCAATGTAGAGTAGCATTGCTGAATATCTTATCCCACTTTCCCACAAGATCTGGTGGAAGCTCTCCGAGAAATTTTCGATCTTGAATATCACCCACGATGAGGTGCGTATCTGGAACTATGGTTGACTCGCGGGCCTTCGCGATCTATGCGATACCGTCAGCATCCAAACTCTATGTCAGTAGTCAATAATGATTAACCATATCCTCGCTCGAGTCAACACCCACGACAGTCCCATCGGGTCCGACGAGTCGCGCGATCTCTGCTGTTAATTCTCCACTCCCGCAACCCAAATCTAGGACTTTGTCTCCAGGGCTCGCATCAAGCGAGTGAAGGATTGGAACCGTTGCTTCAGGAGAATAGACATAAGATGCGACAGCGCGGTATTCCGTTGCAGACCATCCCGTATTGTCGCGATGGGCGATGTCGGATCCAGTCGTCCCACTCATACCAATTCCTCTGCCGAGAGATGTTATACAAGTACGACGGGAAATCCCCCGCACTCGGATACTTATACTAAGTGGTGGATCTATTAGACGCCTCGCGTGCCGGACATCGTCTCCGAAACGCCTCAAATTTCGGCCGACTACCTGAGATCAAAATCCGATCGGCCGTCTTGAACGGCGTTAAATCGGGGAGGTCGGAATTCGCTCATAAGAAGATTGAGATATCATTGCATGCTGCCGTGTTCTGAATAAACAAGGAAATCTTACACTACAAACTTTATTATCATCGCGGGTTACACATGCCGTCTTGAACTGGATGTAGTGAAGGATACTCAAATCAATCTCTAGGCATCCTTGCTTGAGCCATCTACCGCACCAGGAGTCCCCGCACTTGCAGGCTCGGTGGTACGTTGGGGAGCTTTGTTCTCGCCTGCAATGCGACGGGCCTCCTCGTGGATATCGAGGATCTGCTTTGAGGTCGTGGTGTAGAATGCCCGCACGCGTTGACCAAGGGGGGAACTCAGAGCACGCGTGTAGTACTAGGAGTGGGGGGATTAACGGAGAGTGCGAGATAGTTAATACATCGACATACATCTCCTGCCACTTTCGAATAACCTTTTTGTTCATCAACAGTCCTGGCGTGTTGCGTGGCAGTTTGAATCGTACTGGTCACCTTTCCAGATATTGTCTGATCAGGTCCAAGCGCTTTGGCACCAATCGAGGAATCGACAGACTGGAAGTAATTGAGAAAGCGTTTCGAGATTCCCCTTTCGGCTGTCGTGGATCGAGCTCAGGCCACGAAAAAGACACTACACGATATTCAACTCACAATCAAGGTGAATTGCACGTTGCAGTATACTATCCGAGAGCTTGTAGCCCTTGGCCAGGTATTCCGCAGCGACTAGACAATTTCAAGTCATGGACGGTTTGTGACCTGTAAAGGGGACAAGAGGGCGCTCACTGCCTGCCCTAGGTTTGTCGCTCTGATCGAGAGGTGTGCCCGGAACATGAGCCGCTTCCGAATCCTCCTCGTCTGGGTGCACAGTGTCAGAGTGCACATTCAAAGTGTCTCTCCCAAGTAAACTTCCGTTAAGCTGAGTCAATGCTGAGCATGATAATCTGTGCCTATAAGCGCGGGATAGGCGCACCATCAAAGCTGTCTTCGCGGCCGAGGACTTCTCAAAGTGGATGATGGCCGATTTCGAAGGGCCAGTCTCATCGAGATCGATTTTCAAGATCCTTAATATTACCGATCATCTAAAACATAGAAAGGCGACGCTTAAGAGAGGCACGGTACCTTCCGCAGAAGCTGGTAGGAAGTGAACAAACAACGTAAACTGAATGCGACAGGCGACATACGAGAAGAAATCATGAAGCTGCTGTTCCGTTGTTGAGTGGGAAATCCCGGAAACCTGTCAGGGGCTCTGATCAAAAAAGACTGAAAACGAGAAAACGAGAGGCCAACGTTGACGGTGTAGGACATATTGACGAGGCGAGATGAGGCTAAAATATTCAGGAGTTCAGGGGAAGGGCCCTTTGTATTCCCCCCACTGACGTCATTCCACTGACGTCATTCCATCGCACACAACACCGCCGATCACATGTTCACTGAAAGGTGGGCGGCACAAACTGAGAAAATCATATTGAAAGCACTTTACATACTGTACACACGATCGTCAACTCTTGTATCTACATCTAAACCTACACTGAACACACATATTCAATCTTCACTTATCGAACTTGGGTGCTGCATTAAGCCTACCAGGTAAAAAAGTCGAGAATTCAACTTACCTGCACCAAGAGCGACACCGGGAACGGTGTAATACGACCGTTCATGTCGGTGTAGAATCTCTCGGGTACGGTGTGAATCCTCTCCGTGCGCCGTGGCATCGGGCCAGATTGGGGCGGATAACGGCGCAGGTTTTTCAGGTTAAAGATCTCTCCAACCACTACAGGCGCGACCTAATCGGAATGTCAAAATTGAAACCGTTGACGACTAAGCAAGACATACCTGTTCAAACAACTTCGGAGACAGAAGGCTTAAAAAACACGTTAAGTAAAATCACGGCAAATATTAGAATATATAGACTCACCCTCTACGATCCAGGCCAAGAATGCGCTCAGTGTGTGCTGGGGCCCGCGCATAGTTCGCAGTTTCGGCATTCTCGAAGGTTGAGGCCTGCAATGGCAGTTGTAACATCCCGAACCGATTTCTGGAAGGATGACCCACGTCATGAGTAGCATCAATGATGCTGGCTAAAATTTGTTGCTGTTCAGCAACAACAGTACCCGCAATCTCTGTGCGCGATTGCGCTTTCAGGAGTACGCTAGACAACTGCTCATTGCTCAGTACACTATTCTTCGCGCCTCTTTGGAACTCACCGGAGGATTCCGACCTACATTCCGTCGTCAGTTTCCATCTCTGCCGGTCATTGAATATAACTCACGGAGCGCCTCGAAGATGAAGGGCATAATCTGAGCATTGGCGCCCCGCTCGGCCAGTTGGGCGATTTTCTCCGCAGCCTCCGCTCTGTCCGGACAAATATAGAAATCGACGACGTGAGCAATAATCTGAGAGAAAAGCGCAGCGGTGGGCACGAGCGACGCCAAAAGGCTACCAGCGAGGCCATCCAAAGCGCTGTTTCCTGATTGTGAACCTGTAGCCTCCACCAGGTCCCTCAAAAAGTCGTCACTGTGATCATTCCACATTGACACCCATCGAAGCACTGTGTCAGTGATGCCCTCGATATTCACCTGCGCTCATGATTAACAGCCTGGACGGTATTAAGGAATTGGCAACGTACAGAACCCCGTGTCAACCTCGCGAGATGACCTCTTATGAACGGCTCCATATTGTGGACTGCCTTTTGGGACTGCTCCCGCAAGACCCATTCATTACATCGATCCTTGTTGCAGTAAACGTAGCTGAAGTGGCTGAGAGACCATTCGAATTAGAAATTTTTTCGTCACTCACTTCGCTATGTTGGCAAAAGCTGTGTAGAGTTCCTGTTCAGCGTAAGCACCCGCAGGATTTGTCGTAGTCTTGAGAGGTAGTCCGAACTAGAAAGGCAGAGTGAGCAGAGACGATTCATGGGCGCAACGCAACCATCTTACAATCTCGTTTGATAGCCAATGTACAGGAATGAGGTTGATGACTTCTCGTACAACATCAAGATAAGGGCTGGCACCCTCAGATGCCTTCTGTTTTATAAGCTCTTGCGTGATTCTCTCAATGGCGTCAGTTGCTTTTTCCAGTGTTCTTGGTCTTATGAGAACATCCTCAACCTTCAAAGTGCAAATTAGGCTGGACGATATCTTTCAAAGGGCGGACCTACGAGACTGGTGTAACGATTGAGGGGTACACCCCCTGTCAAGATCTCCAAACGTTGAGCAGCCCCCGAAATGAAAATTGCCGGATTTGAAAGAAGCTGCTGGACTTCTGAATACTTAGTTTTTATGACCGTGGAACCAACGGGCGGGGCGGGGTGATTCCAATCGTACTTAATGTCGACATCTCCAGGCAGTTCTTGCGCAAAACCTTTCATCTTGCCGGGCACCAAGAATGGGAAATGGGCATATGAAGATCCCAAAGGATAGTAATCTGGTAGGTGGCGGAACAGTAATTTCGTCAACATGCCACCATAGGATCCGTCTGACATGTTGGCATGGCAATCATCGAAACCCCACGTAGTAAGATTCTGTGCTATATAATATAGTTAGAAAGGAGGCATGAGGTCAAGATAGGTGGACAAAGCCACATACGTGTGTAATCACCCGTGAGGAAACGATCCCCGCGGGTGAGGGCAACAGCATCGGCCAGAATAGCACGGGATATAGTGAATCCTGGGCACAGTCCAGCGCCTGGTTGGGGTTTCTTGGTCTGCTCCGCTTGCAGCCCGACATAAAGTTCTAGGTTGTCGATGTCATGGTACAATGCCTCAGCGGCACGCTTAGGGAAAATTAGAAAAACTAGAGGTCAAGTGGCAAACTATAAACTTACCGCAATCTCCTGATCTTCATTCCACTCCGCGAACGACGTATATGCTGACAGTTGATAGTCAGTCTCAGAACATAGGACGACGCATCGCGAGGTGCTCACGATTCAAGCCCATGAACTTCCGGAACTCGTTCAACTAGGGCAGCGATTTAAGGCTCACAAATTGGACGACATGGATGTCCTCACCGTGCAAACACCCCATGTCCGACCTTGCACGATACCCATCACTTCTATGACGCGTAAGACCTCGGGGGATCCGCGTGCCTTGAAAGCGCTCGCGGGCGCTGCCGTCGCCTTCTGAAGGATCTTGGCCAGGTCTGCATCTTTGAAGCGGCCGGAACTCTTCTCTCGACATAGGCTGTGATGCCAAGCATAAGTCTCGCCTGTCTCGTAAAACCAAACAACATCACGGACCCCCCGAACTTCCACTGCGTGACGTCATCCCCAACAGATTTCAGCACCTTCGCTGCGTTGGTCACGAAATCCTTGACAGTACCCTTTTTCGAGCTATTAATTCCGTCCATGAGTGTCGCAACCTCGAATTTAACTTACAGTTTTCGGGTCGAATTTTGGCATTGTCTCTGCAAAATTTGTCGCAGTCCATTGTGCATCCTCTTCAGAAATGGCTGCATGCCAACGATATAATAAGTTGAATTCGACTGATACGACGTTGCCCTGGCCGCGAGGAGAAACCTCATGGTCAGCATCACGTGTGCTCTATGATATTTATATCAGCCAAGAGGTCACAAAGGTCATCGTCTCGGTTCACCATCAAGGGGTCTAGACGCCACGAAGACCCATCACGTGCTAAGCCAAGAATTGCGCCCACATAGTCGCGCAATATGGTTTGCACGAAGAAACCAGTGTTCACGAGACGGGCGCGTTGAAATATCTCCTCATCTTGAGCGTCACGCGAATCGGTGGGCGGAGGATTCTCGAATTTCCTATTCTCGTTGATACAAAGAATTTTTTCCGCCACGTACTTTATACATAATGAGACAGAAGCATAATAAGGGGAAAGGTAGGTGAAGACTCACGTTGTGATTGCGGTTGAAAATGACTAGAAGCGCGCCCACAGCGGGTGGCATGAAAAGCAATCGAGAATCCGCAAAGACGTCGTCATGTAGTCTGCCAGTGCCATCGCGTCTGCGTACGCTATTGACAGCTTCCGGTGAAGAGCCATAAAGAGGACTGAGATCCAGATAGCTACTTGCCCTATTTAACGCCCAGTCTTTGTGGTCAGTGTGGAAAACGTTATGTATGATGATGTCCGCAAAGGCAAAGAATAAAGAAGAGACCCCGCCAGGGTGTTCAACAAACTTATCTCGCTTGAGTAGAGTGTCGAAGACCAGATCTGGAGGCGGTAACGCAGCATTTGACAGGCAACGTTGGGAAGGAACAGAACGGGCGTAGGGTGAGCCTGCCATCCCCAGCGAAGGTATGAGGGGATTATAGTATGAACCGTCAGCGGAGCGGTATGCGTAGTTGACGGGCTCTTTATCTTCGGATCGATTCAAATTACCCACGAGATGGCTCGGAGGAGGAAGGGAAAGATATGAACAAGGAGGGTGAGGCAGGTCCTTGTACACTAAAAGAAACAGTCGTGTGAAGAGGAATGCGCCAAATGGAGGGGAATGTGCTCACGTAGATTGATAACTACATGTTGCAACCTCGAGCCAAACACTGAATCGCTCCCCAACCTAGCCATCAACGTGAGGACACCCTCAAGCTGTGAATAGTAAATAAGTCGACGCAGACGATAGTAAAGCATAACGAGGAGCGTGCCAGATATTTCCGATCATCGATGGTGCCGCCGATATTAGACAGTCCGTCCATATACACAAGCTTGCGGAAGAGACGAATGTAAGCGCTATGTGACATGAACTCGCATGAAAAGCAACACCCACTAGTTCAGAAAGCAAGGGATGCGGGCCATGGTCGATTACGTTCCTGATTTCTTCGAGGGGCCGGCTCAGTAGGGGCGGCACTGGATGGGCACCGTCATTGTTCAGTGGAGCGCGGGAGGCCGACCAAAAGTGGGTGGCAGATTGCAACCCCCCGACAAACGAGTCGACACCGGCGCGTAAAGATCTGGACATTGTAGCTGCTCGGATGTGTGTATGTTGAAAACGATGGATACAGGACGTCGTGTTCGAAAAGAAAGCGAGTGGTATTTATACGAAACCATAGATACTGTACATACGAACAACAGACACAGGCACTGTCGCGGGGGCGCACTGGTCCATGCGGTGCCACGGTGTACGGTTCTGATACGGTTCTGATCACAGAGCGCCTGAAACAGCTATCATGATGAATTAGGGCGCTACGCCAGTGCTACGCCCGTTCCCAAAATGTCATGGGACTCGGAACTATTACCTTTATCAGAAGTCGGAAACTCAAGTCCGAGACTGACATGGTTGTCCGGAGCTTTTCGATCTCCACTGTCATTATTCGGAAAAGGAAAGGAAGATGATACGTATGAACGGGCTCAGGGAAGAAACCATAAATCCGTTTATGGTCGGCGTCGGTCCCTTGTCTCTTGGCCTTGTCCCCCTGGTACCAACACTTATTTGGTGCTGACATCAACAAATAACGATACAGTCCCGTACAATCACCATTGTGCGGGGCGAATGCGCAACTGATCTATCGGGAAGCGAATGATCTGCCGCGATTGCGAAAAACCAGTGCCTCCGAGTCGAACTTCAATGACATCTTGGTGACCAGTCCACCTTATAACGCCATTTCGATTGAGTGCGGTATTCGTGTAGAATATGATAGACTAATCTGGACATCTTCGGGTGCTGTGCTGGTGAATACGATGACATGATGGCGATAGTACGTGCCATAGTTCTGGTTCAGAGTCAATCGCCCCATACTCGTCACGGTGCCTTGGGTCGCTGAAGTCGGTATATTGTGCTGGCGCGGAACTTGAATACTGCATAACCTCGAGAAACAGTACTAGTGGGCATTTTATCCCTTTCAAATAAAAGGCCGCTACTCTTTCTCTCCAATGGTACATACTACTGGCCCAGCTGCGGCTCAAGCGCTCAACGTTAGCATCATAGACCCAAATGTCCCCATCCGAGTCAAGGATATAAAGTCCATTCGCATCTATGAATTTACGTCCGAGCAACTGTCAGCTGCTGTTTTAACACCTCTCACGTTGGTTCCATCCTGTGTAAAAACTATAGAACAAACGTTGCGAACGCTGAATAATAAGAATAAAAAACATCGTCGCAAGAGAGAACGCATGCGTCCTGCGCCACAAGAGTACTCTGGAAGATAATTCGAGTCAGAGCATGAGGGGGAACAGGGCGTGATTGGGAAAAGAATGAGTACACTAAAATATATGCAGGTATAGACGTCATTACGGTCAGCAACACCCAAAAAAGAAACAGTGATAAAGTCAGGTTAAAGACGAGGAATCATTTGAACCAGAACGACTGTTTTGCAACCTTCAAACACTTCCATTCGCTCCAAAGGCTCTGAGGTAGCCATGTCCATCCATCCTGCGAACCCATCCTAGCCACGACCACATTCCTGTCATTTTTCCAGCTTACCAATTGAGACTGCTTTGTGTCAAAATCGGTGCCGAAATATTACCGGGCACGACTGGGGCCCTGCGCTCCCTCATGTTCTCAAGATTGGCGTGGGGACTGTACTGGATTTGCGGTCCCGGTTGAACGACATACTGTGTTTGCGCTTCTGCTACCGGTACAGTTGACTGCTCCGCTGTTTGTGGCTGCCCGCGCAAACTGTCCTCCGCAAAATAGAAACTACGCCTCCGTGGACCGCCGACGCTGTCCTGGTCAAAGTCGCGGCCAGTTCGGTCTGGGTATAGGTCGTTTGGCAAGTTGGGATCGGACAGCCGTTGGTGACGCAACTGACGGCCGCGCCTGACACCGTTGTAGACGAGTATCCCGAGGATGATAATCGCAAATCCACCAAGAGCACTAACAACACCAATAATCGTGGCCGTTCGTGATTTGCTTCCACGTGAGGAGGCAGCACTCGTAGCGCCAGGGACCACATTAGGATTAGGAACCGAAGTTAGCGCAAACGCTGGGTCAACTTGGTCCGCGAGATCCTTGTACGGTTCTCCAATGTTATAGAAAGGCGATGCGTGCACCTTGATTTGATTTGCCAGCACAGAAACCAGATCGCTCGGGAGGTAAAAAAGGTATTCGGTGCGTAGCATGTCAACGTCATTGGGACTTTGGTATTGACCGGGCACGAAAACCTGTAATGCAAACGGCGGAGTGTCTGCCGAAGAAATATTGAGCGCTTGCGAAATTATGAGCGGAGTCCAGGAAAAAATTTGCCCCTGAGATTGTGTGTGTGTGACCACGAAGTTCCATGGAAGAAAGCTGGAGAAAAGGAGACTACAAAGAACATCTCCGCTGGGCAAACTGCTAGGATCGACTGGGCTCGCAGGATATATACGCGCAGGGAGGTCTGCCGGGAGAGGAGCTGATGTCACTGGACCCGAAGCAGAGACTGAGGGGTCAGGAAGAGACAATGTCATGGTAGCAGCGTCAGGATTGGTCAGTGTAGGAGGAATCGACGAGCTTGGGAAAGATGTGCCCAAGAGCGATGACACCGTGACGTAAGAAAATTGTGAGTTCGGTATAAACACTGGAGCGGATGAACCAGTAGACGTCGGTTGAACACTGGTCGTCTGATCACTTGGGTTGGTAGTGTACGATGGGAATGATATAACGGGAGGAGAGGATGAGCTGGTTACCATAATTCAGAAAGGCGACCACAGGAGATGCGTAATGTGGACTCACGCGTTTAGAGAGGCAGAATTAGTCTCGCTGAATGTCGTAGAGGGTACAACTGCGGTGCCACTCGCAGACTGACTGAGACTGCCTGGAATCGAAGAACTACCGCTTTGACTTGCGGTCGGAGTGGATGGTAAGGGAAGAGACGATCCACTACTTGACGAAGCACCTGAGTTGCTAGAGCCTGGCGTTGACACGGGTGGAGGTTGTGAAAATGAATCAAAGCTAGACGATGAAGGTGGCTGCGACGTCGGGAATGACGTCAAACTTTGCGGAAGAATTGAGCCTGAAGACGGTATAGAGGCACTAACAGGAGTGCCTGAGGTAGTGCAGAGGCCCAGGAACCGGCCTAATGGACCACAGGGGTCGGTCGGTGCGGAGGATGATGGAGTAGGTGACGGCGAAGGTGATGACGATTGAGTGTCAGAAAGCGCGGTTTGCTGTGTAGTTTGGGGCGTGGCGGATGGAGATGCCGAATTTGGGATAGAAGCGCTTGAAGACGGGGCAGGTGAAGAAGCAGGAGTACTCGACGACAGGAGAGGTAAGGAAGTGGGAGTGTTCGAGGAGAGAGGAGGGGAAGAAGTAGGGATACTCGAAGAAAGAGGTGGAGAAGTATCCGACGACACCGAATTAGGCGTTTGGGGTTGGGAGGACGACACAGAAGTAGGTGGCACATCGGTCGAAGGAGGAGGGCTCGCGGAAGTAGTTGACGCGGGCGGTAAAATGCATTGACCAAGGAGGTCCACACCTAGAGGACAAGCGACAGTCGGAGGGGAAGTAGAAGACGAGGGAGGCTGGGATGATTGACTGATGGAAGGGGAAGATGTAGGGGTAGAGTCAGAAGTAGGTTGAGAGGAAGAGGATGGGACGCTAGTCGATGGGACGCTAGTCGATGGGACACTAGTCGATGGGACACTAGTCGATGGGACGCTAGTCGATGGGGGAGATGATGGGCTGCTCGGGGGTGGCGAGGAAGACGGGGCACTCGTCGGCGGTGGACTATTCGCCGCCGTCGGGGTGGTCGTTGCGCGGGAGCTATCAGAAGCTGTGTTAGTGGGCGGAGGTTGAGAAGATGGGGTTGAAGACGAGGTTCCGTCAGAATCTGGTTAGAAAATGGCACCAGGCTGGTCAGGAAAAGAAAAGGAAGAGCGAGTGGGACACCTACCTAGCGGTAACGACTGCCCAAGATTCGAAAGGAGGCTACCCAGCCCGCTCACCGGGCCAGATAGGTCGAGCTGGCGGTGAATATGTTGTCCGTGGGAATGGACATGATGAACGGCGAGTCGGCCATGAGCAGCAAGAGGGAGAAAAAACAAGAGGGAGAAAAGAAGAGCGAAAAAAGAAACTTTGAACTCTCGAGTCATATGTATACTGGATGGATTAAAGGAGTGTGGGAGCACGGAGAGTGCAGGAAGGGGAAGGGGAGAGAAAACTCTCGCTGAGCAGCCAAGCGACGGAGCAAAGGGAAGTGAAAAGCGACCAGCACACTGTCACTAGAAAAGGACGGCAGCGCCAAGGTCCGCCTTGTATCCGCGTACACCGCGACGCGACAACAGCCGCCATCAGTATTACGGCACCTAAATTCGTACACTTTTTCTCTCGCTTATTGCTCATTACTCTAGGCATTCATGAGTGCTCATTTACTCACGGCGCTCACAGCTCACATGCGCCATACAGACAAAAAATTTCATATCACGCTAAAAGACATCGTAGACACCACTCGATCAATGCCAACTCTAGGAACTAAGTTCTAAATGAACCCAATCTATCAAACACAACACAACACAGGTCAGTGATCTCATACCCAGTACAGCACCTCGTGCACCTACCTTGTTGGCAACGTCCAGTGCGTCATGGTCCGACGTCAGCCTCACGTATGCTTTCTTCTTCCCATCGGGTCTAGTGTCATTGCCTCAGCCTTAGAAGCTCATTCGAATTCACATTCCAATGTACTGACCGGATCAGCGTGTTCACTTTGGCTGCTTGCACATCCCACAGTTTTTTCACTGCATCCTTTATCTGTCGTTTGTTCGCTTTGATGTCAACAAGGAATACAAGTGTGTTGTGTTCTTCAATTTTCTTCATCGCTGACTCAGTATTCAGAGGACTAGCAACCAGCCGCAGACACGGTATCAGCACGGAGGGCATGTGAAAGACAGTGGTCCACTGAGATCACCCACGAAACAATGATGCGATACTCATCCATGCGAAGTGCATGTGGTATGCTCTTGCGTTGATACTTGGGGTCCCGTGGTAGGCGCAACGTCTTCGGCCGGTGAAAAGAAACGCTTGTTCTTGTCTTGCGTGATGAGTGCGAGTGCACGCCCTGCAGGGCGGCTTTCCTTGCTGTTTTCGCCTTAGCTACAACCTTCGCAGCTGTTCCATAACCCATTCAGTTTCTCTAACACGCAACATTTACGATGGCATAGCGTACTTTCAGCAGCAGCACCCTTGCCCTTCGCACTCTTTACTGTGGCCATGTTTGGGGGCTATCGGAGAATTCGACAAAGTTTGCGTTCTGCGAACGAGGTGTCAGATGTCAACAGAACTCCTGTAAACCGGAAGTAGGCCATAAAAAGCACTAGCTGGCTGGAGCATGAATAACGCTGCAGCATGTTATCATCCGCATTCTCACTGGTCCATCCATCCCTTATTCCCATCACAGTAGTCAAAATCTCTCCAACATCTGAAAGAATGCGGCTATGGTCCACAAAAAAGCATTTGTGAGCTTACCTGGGCCTCCCAAGGCAAAGCGTGTTACAGGAAGAGAGAACAGAAGAGGATAAGGTTTGTAACGCAGGTTGCCGAATTGGGGAGCCCGTGCCACCGAATCCCGCGGAAATCAGCGGCTCGCCATTCTCGCCGGCCCGGCGGTCGAACTCCACTCGTGCTCGCAGTCACCCTCTCCAAGGCGTGCGCTGCCATCCACGTACAAGATGCAGGACCCCAATCACTGGTACAGCGTACAGCGCTCAAATACCGGCCAGCATGCGTACTCTATACAGGATTCAGCTTCCAATACACCTACTTTACCCCCTTCTGGTCTTCATGATAATCAGGCGTTGTCATCGGTGTACCCATTCGCGTCTGCAGTTCGGCCTACACAGGGTGAAAGCTTCACTTCAGTTCCAATCTGGATACAAATCACTCACCATATATACCTCAGTGTCCCGTCACCGTTCCAATCTATCCGTGGTTGCACATTCTCATTCTCATGCACAGCCCCAATATTTTAACACGAATGGCTTCCACTCCCCTTCACCTAATCCTCCCCCATACACGGAGTATGCAACTGAGCTGAATTGTCCACAGCCCTTACAACACCAAGAAGGTGAATCGAGTTACTGGACTACCATCGGAGGTGACTCATCGAGGTATACTGAGGGGCAGTCTAATAGGTGGGTATTCACCTCCTATGTCTTCTGTAGATGACTATATGCGTCTGCTTTATGAAGACAGTGTCAAGATTATCCCCCCCATATTCAATATGCGCCTTATCACACCTATCCATCCTATCCCTCCAATGCGTTCGTCTTTGCCCCGAATGTACCCTCCTTTTCCTATCCGGCACCATCTCCCCCGGGCATACACTCTTCCTCTTCTTCACTTGCATTTGCGCTTGACGAGCGTGCGATTCCCCAAAGGAGGCAGTACCCTCAGCACGAGTCCACAAGTTTTTTCAACAACTTTCTCGACAAGTCCAGCCGTGAGCTTGAGCGTGCGCAGGCAGCCAAGTACGCCAACCCACCTACCGCTTCGCAGCGTGAAAAAAGTTACAGTATACCACGATACTCGAGTCCAGATCCCCTCGAACTTCCTCCAAGCCAGTCTGTCACACCGCAGAAGCGCAAATCATTAGAGTTACTTCAGTCTCCGTCAGTAAAGCGACCACAGGCACTACATAGAACACCATCACTTTCGGGGCCACCAACTACCCCTTCGTCATCATCCCAGGGTTCCCTCTCTACTCAGGGAACCCCTATATCGTCGTACATGTCTTCGTCCTCTCGGCCTGTTCCGTCTTACAAGCCCAAGATGCGGGCATACGTTGAAATACCTTTGGCTCCCAAGTTTTTTTCCACGCAACAACTCTCTCAATCTGGAAAAAATATGAGAGTAAAACCAGCGGTTGTATCGCATGGAAGCAAGGGCAGCAGAGGAATAGATGATGAGGATGACCTGGGGGGATTTGGACCTCAAGAGGACTCTCCTCACCGGCCTGGGAAGACGGGCCTCAGCATGACTGAGGCTGGGAGATCCTCTGCAAAGCGCACCGGGGATCGAGATGACCGAGGTGATACATCCCTCACACTTAGCCATCCCACCACTAACACCTTTGCGCATACAGTACCCCTAGAGAAGTTAATCACTTTACTCGAAGACATATTCGAAGCCGAGGATTCCCTTCCCATAGATGTAGACCAAGAACGTCTGCAAGCTGACTTCTTTTCTCCTCTTACCGCTGAGCCTTCTCGGCCGCACCTGCATCCAAATCTGATCCGCAAGCTGTCGAAACTCATCAGTCAGGTTGCTCGCCCCACGAAGCGTCTCCGTTCCACGACGGTGACTGCCCTCACACCGTACAATTCGGGTCCCTGCAGTATCGCGGATGTTGAGACGACAATCTTATCCCGTGTTTTGAAGATTCTTGAAAGGAGTGTGCGCGCTGGTGAAGACCTTGACCCGTTCAAAGCCAATAAGCCCCCGGACATGCGTGCCTCTGCTTCGCCTAGCAAAAAGAACAAACTCCCAGTCTCCAAGAAGCTTACATCGGATCAGCAATTGCAGCCTCAGAACCTAGCCGGAGGTGAACCACAAGCAGACGCGAGTACTGACCTTGCTGAGCCTCCTTCAGTAACCAGTGCAGACCTTGATATTCTCGCCCGTACCCTCGAAATCGCACGGGATAGTATCCTCGCTGCAGATTGTTGCATTGCATTGCTTAGTGCCGATCGTTTGCCGAAGCAAGTATACTCAGAGGAGCTCATCACGGCCTGCCTCGGTGCCGTCAAAAATCAGCTTGATCGAATTGTGTACCCTTTTGTCGAAAGCTCGGACAATTCCGTGCTACTGCAACACGTGTCTAGACATGAAAAGTCGCACCGTGCACAAATTGCGGAGGTGTTTCAGGTATTAACCTCTGTGTTCCCGAGGATCAATAATCTGGTCTGCGCCGACACTGTTACGATGTCGGACTCGATCATTATCCCAGGGGTTTACATCGCGATCGGCCCATTCTTCGTAACCGAGGCTGGTGCAAGTGATAGCAAAGGGAAGAAGGAGAGCTTTGTGATGAATACTCTCGGCCAAACAGCTATGCGCGGTCTAAGGATGGAAGCGCTGTCACTCATTCGGAGTGTGAGTTTAATCAGTGTTGTCGACGCTGCTTTCATTTTCCTGAGCTCTTTTTCAGATATTCGCCAATCATGAAGACCAACGTTCGTGGATCATTGAAGAGCTTCTCAGCTCCTTGATTAAACTCTCGGATACTAAACAGAAGGCAGGACAGTTTCGGTATGAACAGTTGCAATTTCGATGGTACACATTTTTACGGTTGATCCCAGACTTCGGGACGGAAGGTCAATACGTACCGTCTCCGCGCTCCTCCTTCAACTCGTTCAGACTTCCGCGCATGGTGTGCGAGTCCAGGCAAAACGGCTTGCCAAAGCCCGGCAGCAGGCGCTGGCCATGCGGCGACAGGAGAGCACGGCAGAGACACCGTCAGAGAAGTCTCCGGGCCCTTTTCTGGATGAGAAGGATAACGAGGTATAACTTCACCGTTATTGTCAAATTGTGAGACGCATGACGTTTGTCTGCAGGAAATTCAGCTTTACATGTCTGGTCTTGAATCTGCAACAAAAGCGGCAAAGACAATCGTTTTATTCCTCACTCAAAGGTCCGGCAAGGCTAAAGCGACGAAAAATTCGAACGAGGCTGAGTATCGGGCAATCTTCGACAACCTCGTATCTGATCTTCTTGTTGTCCTTTTCTGGCCTGAGTGGCCTGCTGCAAGTCTTCTACTAGGTATCATATGCAAGTTTATGGTGAGTGTTATGTCCACCCTGAGCCTGAATACCTAATATGCACTGTATCTCGCCAGGTCTCATCACTCGACGACGTAAAGTCATCGAGCCAGACTGACAACAATGCCGCGAAGACCATGGCATTAGACCATCTGGGCGTCATCGCTGCCCGAATGCGTTCGAGCATGCTGAGAGCAAAACAGGGTGCCGACGAGTACGGGGTTGTTGGCTTGAAACCTCTCGACGAAGTGCTTTCTGTGTCCTTGGGTTCGTTTCACGCTCTTACCTTTTGTGTAGGTCGTGTCTCGTTCGAGTGTTAAACATTTCGAACGACTGGAAGCCGCACACCAGGATTTAGCGACACATTTGGCAAAGCGGTCGGCCCAAGATCAGGCTTATGAAGTAAGCATACGCTAATGTTTCCAATTGTCTGCAACTCAACTGGCTTAAGAGCGCGCGCGAGCTTACCGCTGTTACATGGGGTCAAGAGCTCGCAATTGCCCTCAAGCAATGCAATGCCTCGCTACGCCACTGCGGTGACCTTGAGGACGAGAAACTATCTTTACTTCCTTTCCTACGGAAGGTCAAGTCGGCCCTACGAGATGTATGGAAGGAAGCTGCAATAGACGTCTTCGACATAGGGTACGCGCTTTCTTGTGGCCATTACCTTTTCTCAATGGGCGCTACCGTAGATCCCCCGAAGAGGTTGCACGCATTGATCGACTCGCAGAAGATATAAGCATAGTCCAGGACCTAAGGAATTCTTATCAACCAATCCTCAATGTCACATTACTTGCTCTCGACGCTCCGCCAGTTTTTGTACGCACAAAGGCATTGCGGGCATTAGGTCAAATCGTCACGAGTGACCCAACAATTTTGACAGCTGTGCGTCCTTTTATCTTTATGACCTGCTGGATTCGTGAATTGGCTGTCGATAGGCAAACGTGCGCCGGGGAATCGAGAGTCACCTTCTTGACAGCTCGCCCGCCGTTCGCGATGCCGCCGTGGAGCTCATTGGCAAGTACATGATCGAATCCCCCGAGGTGGCGGGTGATTATTATCAAAAGATCGCCGATCGTATTGCTGTATGTCAAATCATCATTTCAACACGAAACATTCTGAATGTTCGTAGGACACTGGACTGGGCGTTCGCAAGCGTGTGATCAAGCTCCTTCGGTCCTTCTACGGAATTACCGATGACATCAAGCGCCGCACTGACATTTGTACAAAGCTTGTGCTGAGGATGTTTGACGAGGATGATACTGTCAAAGATCTGTCGATTAAGACACTTGAGGAGTTGTGGTTTCCGAACACGACATCCCAACCGGCTCTGCAAAAGTTGCGGAATACCCAGGGTCCAGATCCGCACGATAAGACACAGCTCCTGAACAAGGTGTCCGTCATCATGGGCGTGGCGGCGAGCTTCAGGGATCGCCAATCTCCTCTCGAAGACGTGCTCCATAAGGTTATGGCATCTAAAGAAGACGCGGATGCGGGTCAACTCCACGCGCGTTATAGCGAGATTTGCGAAGCGTTAATTGATGGTCTCGTGGATGCATCTGAACTCCCGGGTTTTGTGCGTGGATCCCCATTATACTCTAATCTCATGCATCTTATTGGCTTGATTTAGACGGTCATAAACTGCATTCGAACCATCTACCTACTCAGTTCGGCATATCCGGCGATCCTTTCCGGTTCTAACGCATTCACGTTGCTGCCATACCTCAAGAACGCCACATCGGTAAGCTTCCTCTCGGTCATTGGTGGTATGCCTCTATATCTTCCCGTTAGTCAGAAGAGCAAGTAACATCCGACTATCTTCTCAAAATCTTCCGAGTGTCAATTCCACACATGCCCAAGACCGCTGCCAAGTTTGGCAGCGAATTACAGCTGGCATTACAACCCATGATTTTGAAACCATCGACGGCGGGCGGCGTCCAGGTAGGCAATGGAAGTATTTTTGGGGGGTTTGATAGATCACACCAGATATATAGGCATTACAAGAAACCGTAGCGTGCTTATGTGCGGTTGTCCAACACCTGACGCATGACTTCACTCGTCTCGTCGGTCTTTTGAAGTCTTGCGATGGTATGCCAAAACCAACTTTCTACTATTGCGACTTACTCATATTCTTCCCAGCGCGTCTTCGATCTGCAGCCCAGAAAACACAAATGGCCCCTACAGACCTGCGTACTCTGTCCATTCTGATTTTCATCATTTCACTTCTTGTTGAGCACTACGACTTTGACCGCCTGAGGGCGGAACAAATCGGTTCGTAATCGTAGGCTGATGGTAGTCGATTTGCAATCTAATTAGTGCCAGAACTCTCGACAGACCTTGACGCTGTCTCCAAGGTGAGTATGCGTGAGCTGGTGGCTTTGCACTGCTGAAGGTTTCCTAGGGCTCTATCATTGAACATGTATATAACAGTCTTCTGGGCCTCTATCAAAAATATTCAGATCCAGGACTCCGTGGACGCACGTTACAATGCCTCGGTACGAGTCGCAGCCTATCTCATCTTGCATGATGTCTCAGTGTGTGACAGGCTTTCTTTTCCGAGCGCAACCTACCCTGATGACGTTAGAGTCGTCCGCGATGATTATGGATGCAACGTTTGCGTCCCAAGAAGAAGAGGGTCGCGCAAGATTGTTGAAAATCATGCAGGAGTTCCTTGTATCCGAGGCTACCAAACATGCCCAGAAAGGAAAGGGCAAGGCGGATGCGAAGGGCAAGCAATCTCTAACGGAGGTCAACATGGAGGAACTCGTCGGCAATACAGATGGGTTCGCCGACTCTGGGTGAGTACAATGGCACAGCTGGGGAGACATGTCGCGCTCAACGACCGGCTCAGTGTCAGTTCTGCCATTGTGCAACGGTACATGGACCCGATCTTGGATGCAGCATTATCACAACACCCGCAGACGCAGAGTGCAGCCGTTGATATCCTGAGCTTTACAATCAGACAAGGTTTGGCACATCCGCTTCAGTCTTTTCCCGTCGTCGTAGCGTTGGAAACGAGTCCAAATACGGCATTGAGCGCCCGTGCAAGCGCCCTACATTCTGCGTTACACAGCAAACACGCTTCGCTACTCAACTCTCGATACATTATCAGCGCACGTGCATCCTTCTCGTACCAAAACAAGCTTGTGCAAGGGCGTGGAGGTTATGGAGCCGTTGAAGGTGCGCGCGGTGGCACGGCGTTGCTACATCGTTGGTTCGCACTTGTGCGTGAGAAGCGCGGACCGAAGTTGGAATTTCTCAAGGCTCTGGTGCGCGCCTTTGACGTGGGCACCTCGCTCACAGCTGCGCAAGAAGACATAGACTTTGCGCGGTACATGGCAGAAAATTTTGCCGCATTCGACTACAAGACTCAGGAGGAGGTACTTCTAGTCGTCAAGAGCCTCACAAATGTCCTGTCGACCGCTGGGATGCAGTGCGTCGAAGCATTGTCTCCCGGGTATTTGCTGGCACAGCTGCAAGCGCCAATTGGCGAACAGCCGCAGCCGACCCAAGCAGATGACACCGAAGCGTGTGTGCCCGATGCTGCGGCAACAGCCGACCCAGTCAACCAAGGTAGTACTCGTCTTGGGTAATTATTTTTGCTCACAAGAATAAATGCAGTGCCTACAGTTCCAGCGCCAGTATGGCAGACGCCAGAAAAGCTCCCTCTACTTCGCACCTCTGTTCTTATCGCCTTGATTATGCTCCTCAAAGTGCATCTCAAGAATTTGTATGGGCTCACGGAAGAGTGCGGCATACTGTCTTTCTCGCGGCTCTAGCTCGACTTTTCTGACAGGAAAATATAGGAAATGCCTCAAGTGGGTGATAGGCAAGAAAAACGCACTGGGTGATAAGCCTGCGACTCGTCGTTCGGGCACAGCGGCTGTACCACTTTCGTGGGCACGTCTACCGTTCGCGACGCAACCGCTGCTCACCACGACTGATATGGCCGCTCAACGGGACACGGTGTGACATATCTCATTCGTGCCTATGAATCTTTACTCATCATCAAATTGCCAGTTCTTGGAAATTTGGCACGAGGATGGGGTCACCGCCGAGCCTGAAGACGACTTTTCTTAAGAATGGTCCCTGCACATGACATGATAGTCACTTCAAATTTGAATTATTCACTTATCACTCCCAGATTCTCGAAGAAGTAACAAAACTGTATGATATACCCGTCATTCGCAATCTTGTACATTTGTGCATATCATTATCCTCCAACATGTTTTCCAATCCTATTTATTGTCCCTTTGTTGGTCCTTTCATTATTCGGCATGTCTAGGCTTGTAGTAGTGGTAAATGCTCCGTGACTCAAATGAAGAAATAAATCCTTCGCATCTCAAATATAGCTTAAATGCTTGTATCTATGGCCCCGTTTGCATCTGTGGTCCCGTTCTGTAAATTTGGTGACACGGTGAGGTCCTCAGGACGGACAACCTTGCCGTCCATGAAGACAATTGGCCCACGTGGAATTTTAGTGGAGCCGAGAAGTTCGCGCGCAGGGTCATCGAGGATGGGCTCGTCCTCAAAGGTGAATGGGAGTGTGCCTCCGTAGACTTGCGGAAGCGAGTCGGCGTCCATGAGCTCGAGGATGGCTGGCCCGGGATTGGCGCCAAGGACGTGGACTTTGTTGCGAGTGCCCTCATCGAACCAGGCCTATGTGCAAGCCGGGGAAGGGCAAATGCAGGAGGCATGCGTCTTTATGCAACAAATGGAGAGGGAAAGATAGCGCACCTTGATCCAGCCCCAGACGGTAGGGAAGAAGGCGGGAGCGTTGACGATGGCGATTGTGTGGAGCGTTTCTGGATAGTGAGCGGTGGCCAGTTCCGAGGCTTGCTGGAGGTGGCGGCGAAGAGACCACATCAAACCAAGGGAGACACCGCCGAGGTCAATAATCGAAGTTGTTGCTGTGACGGGTGATAGGGCCGGTTGACTCGGGGGCGTGGGTAAACCGTCGATCGTCGAGGACGAGGGTGGGGATGGGTGGGGGAGAGCGGAACAGAAGGGGAGGGTAAAGCAGGACATGAACTCCCAGAGGGCGACGCTGTTTGAACAAGTTGCGTTGGCATTAAGCATTGGTGGATGGGGGGATGAGAAATAATAAGACGAGAGACGCACATGCGTTGATAGCGGCGATCTTCTGGAACGGCGTTGAGCTCTTTTTGGAGCGGCCCAGTCAAAGACGCCAAGCGGAAGACATAGACGGGTATTCCATGCTGTGTGTACCGATCAAGTGGGGGGATACACGTCGTACAGGATGGACGCTCACCTTGTCGCGTCGACCGGTCCAACGTGGATAGAAGCGTTTTGCGGATTCGAGCTCGTCCGAGTCAAAGGTGGCGTATAAACCGAGCACTCTATTCTCGCGTCTCCAGGCTTCGGTGGCAGCAAATTGCTTGTGTGCCTTTGCGGGGTCAAACTTGCGAGCACGGAGAAAGCGACTGTGTGTATTATTTTAGCGGTTACAGAGAAGGGGGGAGGGAGGGCAACAGACAGGAGGGTTGCGTCGTCGTGAGAGGCGGGAGAGGGACCGTTTGGCGGGCTGTAGAGGCCCTCGTCGCGCAGGGACCGTTTGAGGACGTCGAGGGGCGAGGGAGGCATGGACGGACCGGTGTTGTTGCCGGACAGCCGAAAAGGCCGAGGTCGGAAATGGATAAAACGAAAAGGGACGCAAGAGACGGGATCTCATGTCTCTCCCCCTTCCCCTCCTTTTATTTGCCGCCGCCTCTGCCTTGATCCTCTACTCTCTACGGCCCATCTTCTCCATCATCGTTGCCCGTTTCTGTTCTCCTCTCCGTCTGCTCCCATCACCTCCATCACCCTCCTTCTTCCTTGGTAACTTGGCTCAGCTAGCCGACCAGGAAAACAGCGACGTTATTCGTACCTGGACAGAACAGTACGGCCAGACCCTCGCCTACCGTGGTTTCTTCAATGGCCATCGATTGCTTACCGTCGATCCAACGGCCCTCTCTTACATCCTCGCGCACGCCTATGACTTTCCAAAACCACAGTTCATCACAGATGCCCTCGCCGAGATGGGCGCCGGTCATGATGGTCTCCTCACCGCCCAGGGTGATATACACAGGCGACAGGTCTGTTGTCTCACTTGGTGTTGCATCACCACCTTTCTCATTTTGATATTCCCAGCGCCGGATCATGGTATCGTTTCTATTCTGTGATCCCGCGTACATTGTGATCTGATGTCGTGCTATCATTCTAGAACCAAGCATTTTCTTCTTCCCACATCAAGTCTATCGTACCTATTTTTCGCGAAAAGGCCGAACAAGTATGCTCTCGAATTGCCCTCGGATCCATACTCCGGTACTGATGCTCCTTCTCCATCAGCTACGCGACATATTCATTCAACTTGTAGAGTCGCCCAACGATATGGTGCATGGCAACTCGTCGTCTACACACCCAACCTTGAACGCGTTGACTGCCGAGCCCTCCGTAACCACCATCGACGTTCTCGCT
>Ga0137358_10000172_pt1 | contig 24725 bp, 30 predicted proteins | sample Mad1_20_16metaG_FD_105551 | JGI IMG/M metagenome (GOLD analysis project Ga0137358, IMG submission 105551) | Vadose zone soil microbial communities from Angelo Coast Range Reserve, California, USA - Mad1_20_16 metaG | ecosystem: Environmental > Terrestrial > Soil > Vadose zone | place: USA... | reverse complement strand
ATCGACCGAATCGGACACTTGGCTTTGGGCCTGGGCGAATGACTCTGTTGATCCAAAACTTTCGGCAGCTCTGTCAGTAGTACGAGAATTTGGGGAGAAAAGCGGCTTTGAGCATCTCACAAGTAAAAAGTGGCACGCCCACGGAGTTGACGGCTGGGAAATGGTATCCATCGCAGCATTTCTCCTAAATGCACGTGGAGCGTATCGCACTCCGAAAGGAAACGGATTTACGTTCATGGTCATGACGAATGTGCGTTGGGCTTCGTGACCCTGTACGTGCGGTAATCGGAGTACGGAGCGCCGCTTAGCTGCCGCTCGTAGGCGTCAGCAAGGGGTCTATTCTGTTGAAAAACTAATTTCCTGTGCGCTGGCGATTTTTGCAGATGAATCACTCTGCGGCCGAAAACCAGGCATAGACACGCTCTCTAGCATACATATGGCAATTGAGCGCGGAGATCGTGGGAGGCCGCTGGTCCTTCGCGTCGTTCAAATTCCGGCCTTTCTAAAGCCTTTTAATTTTCCGGTCAAATCTCCGCATGGAGTTTTTCAACAGAATAGGTCGAGTCCGGGAATTGACCGCATCAGGCTGGAGGCGGCCAATAGCGGGCGCTGACCGGTCGAGACGGAGTTCCAGTTAGCCGATATTCAGCCACTGCATTAGTATGGAGCCCATGGAAAGAATTCCGATTGCTGAGCGAAGGCTCGAATTCAGCGAAAAAGGTAAAGCGGAGCGCAAACCGTTAAAGATTCGGGTGTTTGCTCCGCAACCGGTCGATGCCGGCTCCGTTCGATTTCGAGTTGACGCCGACGCTTCAAGCTGCATTGTTGAATTCGACGGAATTCCCGGTGCCAACATGGGCGCAATTTACGGCGCAGATTCAATACAGGCGCTGCAACTCGCGGTCGATATCGAGCCGGTACTCAAACGTCTCAGCAAACATTACGACTTCTACTTTCCAAGTGGCGAGGGCTATTTTGATGAGTAGGAAGCTAGCTCAACACATTGGGCATCTTTTCACTGGTCGTACGCGAACTCTAAGCTCAGGCCAACCCCTATGACCCGCGTGCTTTCCGTTTACCTCGCCCTTCAAGTCTTCATTATGGTCATCTTTAGCTGGGCACTTTGGCTCTGGATGGGTTGGAAACCGATGGGACCGTCTGCATTCCCAGGATCGCCGGATGCTACTTTGCTGTATAGCAATGCTTATTCTGGTTATCACTGGGCAAACGGCCTCCTTGAAGGCGTATGGCTTGGTGGAATTGCCGGCGTCGTGTTAGTCCGACGCGCTTCCTCCGCTCAAGGGCCTTCTCGCTTCCGAAATGTCCTCTGCATCGCGATTATTGTTGGACCGATTGCATGTCTGATTGCGGGCCATATCTTCGAGTCGCGCACGCATCACTGACGGAGGCGGCCGCCCGAAGAAGGCGGCTTGGGGTCGAAAGTACGCCGATGGGCTAGCGAAGCTTTGCACCGCAATTGCGGCAGACGGAAGGAAATATTTCAACACCCGATTTCCGGCCAAATGAGGTCGGGCCCAAACTGGTCCATGATCCCATCGGCATTTCATCGCACCGCGGGCAGCGGTAATGGCGGCGAGTACCTACGGTAATCCCCAATCCGGCTGCAAACACGGTAACCAGTGACACAAGGCCAATTGTAAATTCACCCTCCGTCATGTCGTCAATTGAAAGGGATTGCTTGACCTTAAAGCCAGAGCGCGCTGTGTGCACGTGCGCACGCTCCAAGTAGAATGGCACCTCGAAACCGATCAAGCCGATGACGAGTAGGAGCCACCAATACCGATTGGCCTTCCATGTCTGGCGTCGTCGCTCTTTGAAGGCCGCGACTGTCCACGGTTCTACGCCCATGTCAATTTCACCTCTGATTTCAGCGCAGTATAACGACGGCTCCCTATTATTCCGTGATCTGGCGCAGTTCTGGACAGACATTGAAGCAGACGGCCGTGACTGTCGCAAACGGGTCGAGACTTGCCTTCGGAGCATTGTGATGACGTTTTACGGAACATACGTATTTCTCATTAATCTCTTCGCGCGATTATTCGGTGCGATTGCGTTCGTGGTTGGTGGTTTCAGCCTGGTAGGCGCATACATGTTCGAAGCAGATCGCTGGACGCGTGTCGTAGGCGGCATCTTTCTCATTGCTGTGGGAGTCGCGGTCTTTATTGCAAAGGCCGTCACGGTCGAGACCATCACCAACATAAGGCGTCGCATGGGTCGCGCAGAGTAAGGATTGGATGCCCGGTTGCTGACGCTCGCGATAGACCGCAAGGGGTCGAGACGAGCCTCCGGGTTGCGGTAGTGTCCGCGACGGGCAGCGCCCTGGGCCAAATGCGGTCATCCGCCGAGCCAGTTATACTTCCCGCCAACCCAAGCACGGCAATCAAGTTCAAAGATCGCATCAAGTGGAAGACGACTGGTACGAAAAGGAGCAGCTACACTTCGCAGCAAGCGACGGCGATCTTCCGCGCGTCAAACAACTCGTCGAATCTGGCTATGACGTCAATTTGTTTGATGACCTTAGCTACGCACCATTGCACTACGCTGCGAAAGGGGAGTGTTTTGCCGTTGCACAATATCTGATTGCAGCGGGTGCGGATGTTAACGCACACGATGAAGATCATATCGGCGAGACTCCGCTCGGTGCTGTAGCGGCTTCCTGCTCCTACGAGATGGCGAAACTATTGGTGGATGCCGGTGCTAACCCGACTATCGCAGGCTGGATGAACCTGACCGCCCTATACCGCGCGAAAGAGCGAAAAAAGGAAGAGGGCCAGAAGGTTTACGATCTCTTGATCGACGTCGCCAAGCGTAAATTTAGGTATCGACCCTAGCAATAGCCGCCGTTCGCGGGCGGCCACTTCGGGTCGCGACCCTTCTATGGACGTCGGTCCTGGCGGCGTCGGGCGGCAGGCGGCCATACGGCATGCGGAACCGATTACCGGACGGCGGCAACGTGCGATAGTATTCGCTCTTAAACGACCAGAAGGGAATTGTGCAAAAAAGAAGCGCCGTATCAATCATGGGTGCCATACTTTGGGGGGCTCTCCTATATCTTGGCGTTACGGTCATCGCCAATGCATTCCGGCAAGGTGTCGCGGGACACCCGAACACTGGCCAGCTACGATTCTATGTGTTCTTTCCCGAAGCGATGACCTTACTCAGCGCTTTTTTCGCCATGTTTGTAACGAGGATGCCGAAACCGCTGGTTACTATAGTTTTGATAGTGCAGGTTGCGTTGATACCTCTTTACTTGTTCCTTTACACGGGTGGTATCTAGCGGCTCGGATCGACCAAGTCCAGTCAGTGCAGTTATCAAAATAGTTGGCGCGGAGCAGTCATTGCTGCAATGTACGCGACAGATAAACGCAGGACGCAATATGCAAACTCCACGTCAAGCTGCAAATACCGTCATCGGTATTCTGATTCTCGGGAGTCTGGCCTATTGCGGATATGGATACGCAACCGCGGAACAGCGGGTCCGCGCGCTGTGTGCTGAAATTAGCCCGGGGATGAGCATTGATTCGCTGCGATCTTTTGCAGCCTCACATGGCATGAAGTACCCATCCCAACGCTCCGGGGTGAACTATCTGGTTGAATCGCGAACCTTTGGTCGGTATGGATGCCGCGTGGACACTGAAAATGGGGTGGTGAAGCGGTCCGCGTTTTCCTTTGCTGACTAAATGCCGGCCAGTGTTAGCGCATTCTTGATAGGCGCAAAGCTGCCGGTCGCAAAAGGCCGCTCAGGGTCGGCATCAGACGGTGACCAAGTTGAGTTTTCTTTCCTTCCAACAATCAAACCGTACAGGTGGTCAATGAATCAATCGTCTAAACCTAGACGAGCCGTTTTGGTCTCTGTGGAGAAGGAGAGCGGCGGGTTACGCATTCGGCTTGATGACGTAATGCGAGAATTTGCTGTTGACACTTGGGTGCAGAAAGATCATTTCACCAATAAGCTCGTGCCGGAGGACGCTTTCGAGAGAATGGCTTTTGACGATAAGGAATTGGCCGATTTCGGCTATAGCATTCTTGCGAGGCTGAGCGCGTTCGTTAAGCGAAATGAATGTTAGCTAACGTTCGAAAAGGGCGCTCCTGCGAGCGTCAGTGACAGTAGCGTCATATCGATTTGAGAATCGAGTCTCCCGGAAGCGGTCATCTGTGAGTGTCAGCACAGGGTCGAAACCGGCGGTTCGGGTCAATCCGTCGGCAACCGGCCAGGACCGGCCGGTGCGACGCCCAAAGTGGGCGCAACAATGCCGACATTCGAACCGGGTCTCGGAAGGTTGATTCAATGTGGTTGAAGGTTTGAGAGAGAATGGATGTGTGTCCAACCGATCTATCTGGGAGTAGCAATGCCTGCTGATTTCCCAACTGCAGCCATCGAGGCCGTATCCGCGCCAGCAAGGGCGCCTGTGCTGACATTCCCAGAGCCCCTCGCGTCACTCATGAAGGATCGGATCAGGCATCCTCTCGGTACCCATTTCGGGATTACCAATTTCGGAGTGAACTTGACATACCTTCCACCAGGGAGCGTCTCGGCGCCGCGCCATTCCCATTCGCATCAAGATGAATTTGTGTACATTCTTGAGGGCACGCCAATCTTGGTAACAAGTGCCGGTGAGATGCCGCTGCGTCCCGGTATGTGCGCGGGCTTCAAGGCGGGAAGTGATAATGCCCACCAGCTTCGCAATAGAAGCGATACCATGGCCGTTTACTTGGAAATAGGCGACCGAATGCCCGGTGACGTCGTGACCTACCCTGACGACGACATCAAGATTGATAAGATGCCGGATGGTCGGCTTCAGGTTGTTCGCAAGGATGGCTCACCGTACTGAGGCTATGCCCGCCGGAGTCGTCGATTAGTCGATATGTCGGCTGACGTTCACGACCGTCGCCTTGGGGTCGCGACCCGTCGATGGGAATCGGTCCTGTCGGCGTCGGGCGGCAGGCGGCCATTACCCGCCACTGGCAGCTCCGAAATCGGTGCCACTTAGCTGTCACTCACGGCGCCGACGGCCGCTGAACCCGAATCGAAAGCACCAATGCGTTGCCGTCGAGGGTGCATCGGTCGCCACCCGGGCCAACTTCCGGTCAGTGAGCAAGCGAAAATGACAGCCCCGCAGCGGCCTTTCGCCGCATGCGGTAGTATCGGGCGGACGGTTCGGGAGGGCGGCGAATGCCAGGGGGACAAGTGGTCGAACTGCGCCGGCACAAGCACGCCGTGCTGCTCGTGCTGCTGTTCATCGTGCTAGCGATTACTACGATCAATGCCCAGTCGGATGCGGAGCGGCTGCACACCGATGTTCTACGTACAGCTAACGTCCGACAAGGCCATCCTTGCAGTAACTACATTGTCGAAATCCGCCTATGACAACGATCTCTCTGAGCCGCAAACTTGTCACGCTGATCAACGTCTTCACCGTTGAACCCGCGAATCAGCAACAACTCCTCGAACTGTTGGCCCGTGCGACCGAAACCGCCGTACGCCATGCGCCAGGCTTTATTTCAAGCAGCCTGCATCGGGGCCTTGATGGAACGAAGGTCACGATGTACGCGCAATGGCGCAGTGTCGAAGACTACCAAGCTATGCGCGAGAACCCGGCACCGTTGCCGTATTTGCAGCAAGCGCTGGCAATTGCGAAGTTCGAGCCTGGAATGTATGAAGTCGTCGAGATCTTCTCCGGAACTAGCTCGGAATGCTAACCCGCGGCGACTCAGCGAGCCGCTGCCTCAGGCTGTCTTCTTGCCGTCCAGGTGGCAGATGACGTAGATCGGCTTGGTGGGGTCCTTGTTGTCGCGCTTCACCGTCACGGTGACCTTGCGGTACCCCTTGGCAATCCATTCCCGCATCGTGCTGTTCGGCTCGACCTTGAGCACGCAGCCGGCATTGGGAGCCCCGAAGTCCCACTCGATCTCCTCGCCGTCGACCGCCCAGGGGTTCGCACCGAGGCTGTTCATCCGGGCGACGATCGAGTCGACGACCACCTTCTCGAACAGCTTGGCATCGATCCGGTCCATCCAGATTGCGTCACAAGTCAGACCCGTCGCACCGAGCAAAGGGTTCGCGTCGGGTTTGCCCTGCGCGAGGCGCTTGTCGGCGTAGACGCTCGTGAAGCGGATGCACGGACACGGCACCGCCGTCAGCACCTTCTTCACCTTCTGGCCGGGCAGCGCGCCGGGCGGTGGCTGGAGCGACTTGGGGGCGGCGTTGCACTTACCGTTGCCGGGCGCGTGTTCATCGTTCTTGTGGTTGCAGCCAGGGGACACGCACTTCTGCTCGGCCGGCGAGCGGTGCGCGAGCTGGGTCTTGAACTTCTGCTCGTCCGCGGCCAGCTTGGCCTGCGCCAGGCGCTTGGTGGGGTCGGGCTCGTGGGCGAAATTGGCCAGCTGCGCCTGCACGGTGGCCGCGTTCTTGGTCGATGTGTAGAGATGTTTCTTCGCGAAGTTGCTTTCGAACCGCACCACGTACAGCACCGCGCCCTGCAAGCTCAACACCCACTCGAGATCGGCGGAACTGACGCGCGTTTTCCGAACCATCCCGCTCTGGAGATCGTTGTAATCCCGGTACTCCAGGCCGACGCCCTGCACCATTATCGCGCCTTACCACTCATTGTGGTGGCAATCATAGACGAGAATCAGACCCAAGCGCTCAAGCAGCGACTTCCACGCGGCAGTCGTTGTAGCAGGCGCCTTCGGCAAGGTCGGCTTTGTGCGTCGGAGCCAGGGCCGATACTGTCTGTCCGTTCGGGCTGGTCCGAAGCCACGCGCCCTTCGCCGAACTAATCACTCCAGGACGAACGGCATCGGTGATCCGGAGCCGCAGATACACTTCGCCCAGGTCATTGAACACCTTGACCGGCACCCCGTCCGTCAAACCGCGCGCCTGCGCGTCCGCCGGGTTCATCTCGAGGGTGGGCATGCCGTCACTGGCGGAGAGACCGCCGAAGGTGGAAGTGATGCGTTGATCGGAGGCGGGAGTGATTAATGTGAGCGGATAGGACGATAGCAATGGTCTGTAACCGGGAAGAGCCGAGCCGTAGCGGGCGCCGAGAGCCGACGATTCCAGTTCGACCTTGCCGCTCGGCGTCCGCGGCAATACGTTGTGAAATAGAACCGGCTCCTCCCCGGCGAACTCCATTTTGATCGCCCGGTCGATGGGAATTTGACTCGCGCGAAAGCCTTGCATGCGCGGATCGTCGGAATTCAGTGCGGCGTCCATCAACCCGGCGTCATCTTGCGTGAACGCTGGGTCGGCAAAACCGAACCTGGCGGCAAGACGGCGAAAAATCTCCGTATTCGGCAGACTCTCGCCCACGGGCGCTATGATTGGCTCGGCACGCTGCAGATACTGCTGGCCGTACGCCGGGTAAACATCCGCATGCTCGAAGTGCGTGCAGGCCGGCAGCACCACGTCCGCGTATGCCATGGTGTCCGTCATCGCCACTTCAATGCCGACGATGAACAGATCCTCGCGCCGAAGCCCCTGCCTCATGCGATTTTGGTCCGGATGCACGATCAGCGGATTGTGGTTGTAAACGAACAGCGCCTGCAGAGGCGGATTCAAGCTCTCCTCGAGCAGCAATTTCCCGACGTCGATGATGTTGAACGTTCGCGTCTGCGGGGGTACGAAGTCGGGACGGGTGAGCTTGTCGGTGGTCTTCGGAAAGGAATGCCCGGCGCCGCCTACGAGGCCGCCGCCCGCGACGCCAAACTTGCCGGCGAGCGCCGGCAGTGCGGCGATTGCACGAAGCCCCGAGCCGCCATTCTGATTGCGCTCCAATCCATTGCCCCAGGCAATGACCGCAGGCGTGGTCTCGTGATACCAACCCGCCAAAGTCCGGATGTCGTCCGCCGGAATCCCGCAGATTTCCGCCGCGCGTTCCGGAGGGTAGGCGCGCGCGGCTTCCATGAAAGCCTCGAAGCCCAGAACGTTCGCTTCGATAAAGCGCCGATCGAGACCACCACGCCGTTCCAACTCGACCGCTATGGCCCAGGCCAGCACCACGTCGGTCCCGGGCCGCACCGGCAGATGAAGATGCGCCTGTTCGGCGACCTTGACGCGCCGCGGATCAATGACGACGAGCTTTGCACCGCTGCGCTTGGCCGCATTGATTTGCCGCATGAGGTGCAGATTGCAGCTCGTGGCGTTGTTGCCCCAAACGATGATGAGCTTTGCCTGACTCACCTGCTGCAGCGGCACGCCCGGGGTGGCGCCGAAGGTGCCGGCGTAAGCGGCGCTGCGGATGCCGCCACAGAGCGGACTGCGGTTCAATAGCGACGCGCCGATCTTGTGAAAAAAGCGCAGCGACATGGAATCACCCGCCAGCATCCCGTGAGGACCGGCGTAGTTGAGCGGTAGAAGTGATTGCGGGCCATGCCGCGCGATGACGTCGGAGACCCGGGAGTGAACGATGTCGAGCGCCTCTTCCCAGGAGATTCTGGCGAAGCGCCCCTCGCCCTTGGCGCCGACGCGCTTCAGCGGATGGCGCAATCGATTAGGACCATGGACGAATTCGGGGTAAAGATTCGCGACCTTGGCGCAAATGGCCCCGTGGGTGATGGGATTGACCTTCGAGCCCCTGACGGAGACAACCTCATCGTCGGCAACCGTTACGCTCAGGCTGCAGGTGTCTGGGCAATCGAGTGGGCAAACACTGGCACGTTCCACGTTCACGACGGCTCACTCCGGTATGCGACGCTGCCAGACTAACCCAAGCCGGCGGGGACTCATAGGCTAGTCAGCGCACCCGTTCTGTTTTGGGGTTGGGATCCGGCTGCGGTGCTGCAATCACACCCGCTTGACGCAGGACCGCATACATATCCCAGACGCTCCATTCCTCCGTGATTTTTCCGTTTTTGAATCGAAAAAAGGTCATTCCGGATGTCTTGATTTTCCTTCCAGTGGCGGGCAGCCCCATCCCGGCGTGGGTATTGGTGCCGTTGGCCGTCCAGTGCACCGCAACCAAGTCGTGCTCGGCGACAATCCGAAGAACCGCCACCTGCATATCGGGCAACGCTTGCCGCTCCTCCCTCGCTGCTGCGCGAATAGGCCGCTTCCGCGTGCAGGGTCGCTCCCGCAATCTCGAGGAAGCGATGCACCTTCTTGACTAGATCGGCTCGCCCGGACACCAAGCCGCCGAGAACATCGGCATGCCCGGCGAGGAACTTTGTGGCGCTGTAGACGATCAGATCGCTGCCGAGCGCCGCCGGCAGCTGATTCATCGGTGTGGCGAAGGTGTTGTCGGTGACGACGATGGTGCCCTGACGCCTTGCTGCCCGGCACAGCCGCTATACCGGCCGTAAAATCCGGCGTCACCCTTCCGCGTCCCCGCGCTCAGCGATGGCTCGGTACGCGCACCACCACCGTGCCCGCGATCTTGTCGTGCCATGCCTGATTGGCGCTGTCGAACGCGATCCAGATGAATCCGAGCCCGGCAACCGCCAGCGATAGAAAACATCCCAGTGCTCGGACGATGGCCGTCTCCCAATCGACGGCACGCCCATCCACCCGCACCACCTTGAGATCGAAGACAATGCCGCCGACCGTGGACCCGCGCAACTTCCACATCACCGCGCCGTAGGCGGCCAGCACCAATAGGTGCAAGTGAACCACATGGTGCAGCACGCTCAACGCAAAGCCAACCAACAAGACATCGATTAACAAGGCGGCCATGCGTATCCAAAAGCCGGCGCGCGGCATGGACGCCGTAGCCTGGGGCGAGGCCTGCGCGGGAGATGCGGCCGGTGCGGCAGACGCGGCAGATGCCGCTGTCTGCGGGTGTTCCGGAGCAGCCGGCGCCGGTCCGTCCGCGGGCGGTGCTGTCGACGCTGGTGCTGCGGCGTCGATCGACGCCGGCGAAACGCCGGCCGGCGCGGGTTCGGCTTTCGAGGCCTGTCGCGCCCTACCGGCAAGAATGAGGGTATAGACGACGGCACCAAAACCGAGAATGCCAAGCAGGTGGTAGACCAGAAAACCCAGTACCGGCACGACGTACAGCGCCAGCACGACCGCGCCGCCGACGAGCACGGCGAGTGCTGGATGGCCTGCCTTGAGGCCGGCAGGACCGGTGATCCGCCCACCGATCCAGGCCAGCATCACGGCCTTCCCGAACAGCACGGCACACACGATCGCCGCCACCACGAACGGCACCGCGGCAATTCCTATCAGGGTAACGCACAACAGGACCAGCAATACGGGCCACAGCAGCATGGCGACGATGGCAGCGAGCAGGGTTTGTCCCGGCTCTCTCTCGAAAGTGTGTACGCATCGATCGATTGCGGGACGACACAGGAGTGCAAGACACACATAAAACGCCAAAAAACCCAACGCCAGGCCCCACGCCCAGCCGATTCCCGACACCAGTCCCAGTGGACGGCCGTACAGCAGGCAATGGGTGATCCAGGTACGCAGCCCGGTCAAGCTGCCGAAATCGCCTGTAAAGATATTTTGCACCCCCCCGTGTACGATCGCGGCCGGATCACGGCGTACGGCGCCGAGCACCGACACCACATTGCCGCCGATTTCCGCATGTGGCCCGAGCTCGACGTTGCCAAAGACGGCCACTGCGTCGCCGTCGACCTTGCCGTCGATGGCGGTAGTGCCGAAGATGGCGACCGCCGCGTCCTCGACGGAGCCGGTGACCTTCGTGTCGCCGAAGATCGATACCACCGTCACGACATCGCCGGCGCTGGAGGAGGATCCGAAAATCGACACGACGGATTCGGCGTGCTCTCCAGCCGCCAAAGTCGAATCATGTCCGATGCTGACCACGTTGCTGTTCTGGCGGTACCGCGAGTCATCAGCCGCCCCGGACACGCCGGCCACGCACACCAACAGGAACGCGATCATCAGCCGCTGCAACGATGAGGTAGTCATTGACGGTCACCTGCCAGTGAAGGCTGAAGATAAAGCGCGCGATACGCTGCTGCGCTGAGTCCGAACAAGGTCATGTACAGCGCAACTCCCGCCGTCAGGCCGCCGTAAATCCAAGTCGCGGGAATCACGCGCATCAGCAACCCAGCCACTTCGCATCCCGACCTGATGACCGCGACCGTGGAGTGCGTCCACGACAATGGGACGGCAGCGGCATCACTCAACGTCCGTTCAATCATCGTCCATGCGCCGTCGCCCACCGTGAATCCGATGATGGCGATGCAGACCGCAACGAAGGAGACCCGGGCGCCCGGCGGCCAATGCGAAAATCCCCGAAACCACCAGGGCCGCGCCGCGCGCCGCTCCAGTTCCCGGCGGACACGAAATTCGAGCGCGGCCGGCGCGCGGCGTAACGGCAGCCCGCGCACCAACTCGTTCAATATCCGCTCAGCCTTCATTCGCGCTCCAAGCCGCCGGCGGCTAGCAGGGGCAGCAGTGCGGCGCGTGCGCGCCGAATGTCGGTCTTGACCTTGGCGAGCGAAACATGAAGCTTGATTGCGATGTCCTGATAGGAGAGTTCTTCGAAGTGATAGAGAACCACCACAACACGTTGATGCGGCGGTAGTTGACGCAGCGCACCGTCGATCAGCTCCCGCCGTTGATCGGCGTCGAGATCGGCGAGCAGCGTGTCCGGGACTTCCCACTCGATCTCCGGGTCGCCGGAGGAATCCTCGCCCGCATGTTCCTTCAGCTCGGAAAACAGGCGCCATCGCTTCCGGTACCGCGTCAGGTAGTTGAGGGTGAGGTTGGTGGCAACCGTCTTCAACCAGCCGCCCGCCGTCGGGCTGTTGCGCAGGTGAGAGAAGTGCTCGTAGGCCCGCAGGAACACATCCTGCGCAATATCCTCGGCCTGCGCGTCGTTTCCAGTCAGCCGGGCCGCCGTCGAGAAAACCATGTCCTGATAAGCACGCATGAACGTCATGAATTCCGCCGAAATGGACCCCGTGGGTAGCGTTTGCACTGGATTTGGGTTCGTTTAATTCCAAAACACCGCTGGCCGGGAAAAGTTGCAGGGATGATCCGATGCGGCGCCGAGCCGGAACGAAGGGCTCCCTCAGCCCAATTTTGCGACAGGGTTGGCATTTGCGGCAGGAAGCCCTTCCGTCGCCCCGCCGCCGCGGCAATTCTCAAGTTTCCGAGCGGATTGTCGCTACCTGACCGGGAGAGGCACGTACGCCTCGAACGCATCCTAGGGAACTCGTCAATGACCGTGGCTAGAAAGCTCGCAATCCTTCCTCTCGCGTCGCTGGTCGGCATCCAAGCCGCGAATCTGACGGAGTTGATTGCGCGATACCGGCTTGACAAAGGCGCCGTGGCCGCGCCGATGCTGTCCACTCCATTGCCCGCTGCCGCATCCAAGGCCGCCACGCCCGCGGTCGAACGCCGTGCTGCAAGCCGGCCTTTCGGCAAGAAGGAATCAGCGCCCCGCGCGAAGCAGCCCCCCGAACGCAAGGGCGCGCCGGGCGATGCCGAAGTCTGGCAGGAGTTCTGACGTACGGAGCGGCCGATGCGTTTACTGTCCGCGATGACGTTTGGTCTGGTTCTCGGTCTCGCGCAACCAGCCCCGGCGGGCGAATTCGCCTTTGAGTCATTGAGTCAGGTCATCGCCGAGCAGCACGTGGGCAGTGTCGAGGAGCTGATTGCCGCATTGCCCGAGGACCTGCGGACTCACTACTCCCTGATCTTTTCCAGCCGCAGCCTGCAGGACGCAAGTTTGGAACATCCACGTGCAGTGCTGTTCGGCAGCAGCGCGCAGCTCATTCTCACATTCAATGGAGACCCGTCTCAGCACGGTTTCGAGGCGGTGGAGACCATGGAGTTCGACTCGCATGCGAATCGCTTCATATTCCGGGAGATCACCTTTTCGTCCGATAAGACCCAGCCGGCTGCGAGAATATCCGGCCCCAATCCCGCTCGATGCGTTGCCTGCCATGATCATCCGGCCCGGCCGATATGGGACGTACCCCCCGCGTGGCCGGGCGTCTACGGCGAACGCTACGGCGCCGGTCTGTCGAGCATGGAACTTCGCGGCTTTCGGCGATTTCTGGCGATTCAGGCGACTCATCCGCGCTACCGCCATCTCTTGGGCGCGGCAGCCCTCGCCGACCGCGACACCTATGTGTCGGGTTCGCGAGCGGCTTACAACGGCGTATCGGTTGAGCCGCCGAATGCGCGATTGTCCGCGCGGCTGGCGACGTTTAACGTGCGGTCCATTTTGTCGGAGCTCGCCGCGCAGGCCGGATTTGCTTCGCACTTGAACGTATTGCTTGCGTCGGCCGGATCCAACTGCGGCGCCGTCGCTGATTTTTATCCGCCGTCGCTCCAGTCCGCGATCGCCGCCGATTACAAGAGCTATTCCAATGCCATCGCGGCGGCCGACCGCAGCCAGTCCTCGGCGAAGACGCTGCGGCTCGGCGGTCGGGAGAATCCATACTCGGGATTGGCATCACGGGCGGAATTCACGGCACTGCGGTATGTGGCAGAGCGGGCCCTCAATGTGTCGACCCGGCACTGGACCTTGGCGTTCGAGAGCGGCTCGTATGACATGTCCGCGCCCGCCGGCGCCCTGACCCTCGAACAGGCGCTTTTCGCGTGGCTGGCGCAAACCGATCCGGAACTGCGAACGGTCGCTGCCTATCGGACATTCAACTCGGACGATGCCTACTGCCAACATCTCAGGCGGGCGAGCCAGCTGTCGATCGCAGCCTGGCTCGAGACGCACACCGGGTTCGCCCCCATGCCGGACGCACTCAGCAACGAAGTGCCGGGGCATCACGCATCCGGATCGACGCCTGCGCTGGTGCGGCAGTGCGCCGTGTGCCACAGCAGCGACGTGGCGCCGGCTCTGCCGTTCGGAGATCCCGCCGCCCTGGCGACACGGCTTCTCAATGGAAGCTACGCCCATGGCCGACTGCTCGATGAGATCCTGTTTCGGCTCACGCCGGAGGCTGGGGCAGGGCGCATGCCGCGAGGGGTCGCCGTGGACGGCGCCGAGCAGCGAGAGCTCGAAGAATATTTCATGAATCTCGCTCAGTTGCGTTGACGGGCGATGCTCATCGCAGCCGTGACCAGGGTCCCGGCGCGGGACCTGCGGATGGCCCCAATCTCAGCACCTAGACCTTAAGTAAAACCAGTTCGGGTCGATACCGTTGGAATGTCAATTGTTCAAGGGTCGGTGCACGTTGAAGGACGATACCGGTAAGCGAGTTTCGTTGCATCGCAGCGCCATCATGTGTTGCGTCGCCGCACTGACTCTTCTTGCCGTATGGTGCCCTGCCGAGGATCTGCGCGGAAGCGTGAACCTCGGAGAATTGCCGCAGAGCTGGCACGATGACCGGTCGCGCGATCTGGTGCTCGCGGGACTTCGCGGCCATCGCGTCATTCTGACGATGGCGTATGCCACCTGCCATCGCCTCTGCCCGGCGACCATGGATGAGTTCAAGCGCATGCAGCGCGTGGTCGACGCGCGCGGCGAGATCGTGGATTTCGTCATCGTCGGCTACGATCCGAAAAACGACAGCCCGGCGGTGTGGCATCAATACCGGCTGAGCCGCGGTCTGAACCGCGACAACTGGCACTTTCTGAGCGGCTCTCACGCCGCCACCCTGCAGCTGGCACGCCAGCTCGGGTTCCCCTTCTGGACGTACGACGAACACGTGATGCACGAGCCGCGTGCCGTGATCTTCGACACCAGCGGGTTTCAACGAGCCGTGCTCGGCTCACGGAACTCCCGTTGGTCTGACGCACTTTAAATTCACCCATCCCGAGGCATCATGTTACACAAGCTTTTGACTCCCGCGCGAGCCATCGTGCTCGGCGTGATCCTGAGTACGGCCAGCTTGCCGGCTGCTGCAGACTCCGCGACCGATGCGAAGCTCGAGGAATTGCAGCGCAAACTCGATCAAAGTCTGAAAATGATCGAAGCACTCGGAGCGCGTGTCAAAGAATTGGAAGGACATGCGCCGAACGCAGCGGTCGCCGCCGCCGGCGCCGCACCTGATCCGCAGCGTCTGGAGGCCGTCGAGCAAAAGGTCTCCGGGATCGAGACGGCCAACGCCACCCGGCAAGCGGATGACTCCGGCCTGCCGATCCATGGTTTTGCGGACGTGAATGTCGGTAATCACAATCTGTATTTTCCCTACGCCAAGGGCACCAACGTCGGCAGCCTCGATTTTTATCTTGCGCCGAAGCTCGGCGATCGGGTGGTCTCTCTGGCGGAACTCATATTCGAGACCGGCCCCGATGGTCATGTGGGCACCGACCTCGAGCGTTTTCAGATCGGTTATCAATTCAATGACCAGGCGACCGTATGGGTCGGCCGGTTTCACACGCCATACGGCTACGTGAACACCGCCCTGCATCACGGGGTCTGGCTTGCGGATGCGCTGCGACGTCCCAAGTTCATCAATTTCGAGGACAAGGGCGGCGTGATGCCTGCCCACACCGTCGGTGTGTGGGTGACCGGCGCGCTGCGCGAGGCCGACGGCAAGTTCCTGTACGACTTCTATGCCGGCAATGGCCAGCAGATTCAGGGCGGGACCCTCGACATGCAAACCGGCGGGAACCTGCATGGCGCGGCCATCGCGGGAGCACGGCTGTCCTTTCAGTTCAACGGCGGCGCCGCCGACGGTTTGATGGTGGGCGTCAACGGCTTCACCGACAAGGTCAACGACGATAGAACCACCAACCCCACCCTCGTCCGACTCAACATGATGGGCGCCTATGCGGTGTACGATACCGACACATGGGAACACATCGTCGAGGCCTATTCCTTTCACGACAAGAACCTGAACGGCTCGCCGGGCACGCACCGGAGCGAGGCCTGGTTTGCGCAGTTCGGATATAGGGCTCGCTGGGGAGTGCCGTACGTTCGCTACGAACGCGCCATGCTGGATCAATCGGACGCCTATTTCAACGAGCAGACCTTCGGCGCCTCGTACTACCGCAGTGCGCTCGGCGTTCGTTTCGACATCAACGCCAAGTCGTCCATCAAGTTCGAAATCGCGCATACCCGCAACACGGATGATCGGCCGGCAACAGACTACCGGCCGTCGGACGCGGAGATTGGGCTGCCGCAGCAATTCGACGAAATCCTCGCGCAGTACGCGGTTCGCTTCTAATACGAGGAACTACAGCATGCGCATTCAAATCCTTGCCTTGCTTCTCGGCACGTTCCTCGTCTCGTGGGGTTCGGCCGCAGGGGCGGGCGATCTCGTGGTCATCTGCCATAGGTCGGTCAATCTGAAGGCAGACGAAGTTCGCGATGTTTATTTCGGCGACAAGGGCTTCGCGGGTCCGGTCAAGTTGCTGCCGGCGGACAACAGTGCCGCGCAAGATGCGTTCCTCGAGAAGGTGATGAAGCTCGACGCCAAGAAGTACGCGGGCGTCTGGATCAAAAAGGCGTTCCGCGACGGAAGCGCGCCGCCACCGTTAAAGGCCAGCGACGCCGAGGCAATTGCCTACGTCAAACAGACGGCCGGCGCCTGCAGCTACGTCACTTCGGCCCCCGGCGACGGCGTCGTCGTCGTGGCGAAATACTGACGAGGCGGGGGCTCCAACCGCTGAGTCCGGCGCCGGGCGGCAGTCACACTTTCAGGTCATCCGGCCGCTAAACCTTGGGCTGCGGGGGCCGATACCTGTGGTAGGGCAACGAAATACTGGACATAGGTAAATTTATGGCAGCGACCATTCTGGCAGTCGACGATTCTGCATCCATGCGGCAAATGGTTTGGCCGCGGCTTCGCGGTGGTGGCGAGCGAAGTTCGCAATCTGGCGCAGCGCACGGCGACCGCCGCGAAGGAGATCAAGGGTCTCATCGGCGAATCGGTCGAGAAAGTCGGCGCCGGAACGCAGCCGGTCGATACTGCGGGGCAGACCATGCAGGAAATCGTGCAAGCTGTTAAGCGAGTCAATGACATCATGAGTGATATCACGACGGCGAGCGCCGACCAAAGTTCCAGCATCGAATCGGTCAATGCCTCGATCGCCGGGATGGACCGGTGGACCCAGCAAAATGCGTCCCTGGTCGAGCAGGCGGCTGCGGCTGCCACGAGGCTGAGGCAGCAAGTGGAGCGCCTTCATCAAGCGGCATCCATATTCGAATTGGCCGACGAGGACGCCGTCGTCGCCCGGGAAGCGCCGGCTGCGGAACGGCGTGGACCGAACCCGCGCCGAGAATGTGGTCCGGATTCCACCGGCCCCATAGGAGACGCATAGGAGCCTGTCTGAGTATTTCCCGTGGCCGCGGCTCAGGCGAAATACTCAGACAGGCTCCCTGCCCGCGACTCAAGGTTGCTATCGCCGTGCGCCGCGCGCTTCGGCGATCAGCACGGCATTCGTACCGCCAAATGCAAATGAGTTCGACATGACGGCGCTCAAGTTCACGCCGGTACGGGCGCGTTCGGGGACATAGTCCAGATCGCAGGCTGGGTCGGGCAGATCCAGGTGCATGGTCGGGGGCACGATGCCCCGTTCCATACTTGCAACTGCAATGACGAACTCGAGCGCGCCGGCCGCGCCGAGCAGGTGACCGTGCATCGACTTGGTGGAACTGACCGGCAACGCATAGGCCCGCGCACCAAAGACCTCCTTGATCGCAGCGGTTTCGACCGCGTCGTTTTGCAGCGTGGCGGTGCCGTGCGCGTTGACGTAGTCGACGGCGCCGTGGTCCAGGCCGGCGGACCTGAGTGCGGCGCGCATCGCACCCGCCTGACCTGCGACCGTGGGACGCGTGATGTGCGCGGTATCCGTCGTCAGTCCGTATCCGGTGAGTTCCGCATGGATGCGCGCACCGCGTGCCGTCGCGTGATCCCATTCTTCGAGAGCCACGAACGCCGCGCCCTCGCCGAGAACCAGCCCGGTCCGATTGCGGGCAAAGGGTCGGCAGGAAGCCGATGGATCCTGTGGGTCCGGCGATGCGATCGTCCGCATGGCCTCCCACGCCCGTAGAACCCCGAAGGTGAGCGGCGCCTCAGCTCCGCCGGCCAGCATGACATCGACATCCCCGCTCTTGATCCTGCGCGCCGCCTCGCCCACGGCAACCGCTCCGGATGAACATGCGGTCGAATACGTCAGGTTGGGTCCGGTGATTCCATACTCGATTCCGATCCACGATGCGGCTGCGTTCGTCATGGACGTGAGTACGGTGTAAGGCTTGACCCGATCCGAACGCTCGGCATAGATGATGTGATAGCCCTCGTCGGTCGACTCGGCTCCGCCCATGCCGCTGCCGACGCTGACCCCGCAGCGATCGCGGTCTTCGATGCCGAGGTCCAGGTTTGCGTCGGCGACCGCCTGGGCTGCCGCCACGAGCGCCATCTGGCTTACGCGATCGAGCATGCGCAGCCGCGGCGCGTCGAAGTGGGCGTCCCCGCGAAAGCCGGCACTGGCCCCGATGGGCGATCGCAGCGCCTCCCACAGGGGTATGTCGAGCTTCCGGATCCCGGATCGGCCGGCCGCTAGATTCGCGCACAGCTCTTCGATGGAATGACCGAGGGGCGCTACCACGCCCAGCCCCGTGACCGCTACGCGGCGCGTGCTCACGAAGAGGCATGTCGGTCGGCGCCGCCGGAGCCGGGCGCCTTCTGCTGGGCCGCCAGAAGCCGGTCGATGAAACGCACGACGTCTCGGACGGTGGTCAGATCATTCGGCGCGTCGTCCCGAATGGCCAACTTGTAGCGGTCCTCGATCTTGAACATGAGTTCCAGCAAGTCGAGGGAGTCCACTCCGAGAGCGGCCAGCTCGGCGTCCGGAGCGACGCGCTCTCGCGTGAGATTGAACTCTTCGATCAGAATGTCCTGCAAGGTTTCCAGGGTATTCATGCGATCTCCGGTGTAGTGGACGGCCGCGGGGCTCCGCCCGCCGCTTTGCCCGCCAGCAGTGCCGCGCCGCGGAGCAATGCCGGCCAGCGGCCGAGCAGTGCCCGTGCCGGTTCTGCAAGCCGCGGACGCATGGCCACGTGCGCGTAGATCGCCGCCAGCCGCAGGCGCGGTGCGAACGCGCGGCGCCAGGACGCCGCATAGGAATGATGCAGTTCGACGCCGAAACGACCGCGGATGGCGGTGGCCGGCCTCCGCACGAGCATCGCGGCAAGCAAGGCCGACGATTGCAGCGCCATGCTGATGCCCTCGCCGATCAACGCATGACTTTCTCCGGCGGCGTTGCCGACGCGAAACACGCCGCCGCCTACGCCGATCCGAACTCCGGGACGGAGCGGACCCACGGACAACCAAGCGCCCTCGCGGGTGGCGCCTTTCAGCGCCTCATGGACCCCGGAGCATGAACGGCGTAAGAACGCTTCAACCGCGGCGCCGGCTGATGCATGAGGCAGCAGCGCGCGGCAGGCCGACAGCGTATCGCGGCGAAGACAGCAGGCAAGCGTCGTGAGTCCCGCGTCCGCCACCACCATGCCGCCGTAGCCCCCGGGCAAGGCGAGTACCGGCAGGAATCCGGGCGCCAGCGTCGTATGGCGGAAATTTGCCTTGAAGGCAAGGAGCTCCGAGTTCCTGCGGGGAACCCGCGCCGCGCCCGCATGTTCATGCGCCGAAAATGTCGGCCCTCGTTCCCACGACCCGTGAGCATCCACGACCACCGGCGTATGCAGCGTTCGTAGGCCGCCCGGCAGGGAGTCGATGGTGCATTCGTAGCGGCCGAGTTCACCGCTCAACGTGCGAGCTCGCGCCGGTTGCACAACGGTCACGCCGAGCGATCGCGCCCGCTGCAGAAGCTGCGCGTCCAACCAGTCGCGGCCGACTGCCCGGCCATACCGGTACAGTCCTTCGGTACACGGCGGCATATCCGCAGTGGAAATCGATGACGCGCCCATCCACCCGATCCGCCGCAGTTCCGGCCCCGCCGCACGCCGGAAGTCGGGGCCGACGCCCAGCTGGTCCAGCAGTTCGAGATTGCCTGCGGCGATGCATTCGCCGCACACCTTGCGGCGTGGAAAGGCGTGCTGCTCGATGATGATCACGCGCCAGCCCGCCTGTGCCAGCAGGATCGCGGACGCGGTCCCGGAGGGACCCGCGCCGATCACGAGAGCATCGCAATCAAAATTCATCGAGGCTCCGTTGCGTCTCACCCGTGCGCGGTCGGGTCTGCACGCGCGCCGCGGCGAGACAATGGCTGAAGGGCGGCGCCGGAAATTCTACAAGGTTCCAATCGCCGCCGGGTGCGCTCCACGCGGCCGACAATTCCCGATCCGTAAATCCGGCTGCGACGCTCTTGACCGCGTCTTGTCGCGTGACCTCGCTCGCGCCGAGTAGAACGATCAGGCGGCTGCCGACGCGTGCAACATTGCTGCGGCGCGGCTCGCATGCCACGAAGGCATCGGCCGCCGCCGCGACGGCTCGCAGTAACAGGATGAGGGGCGCCGGTTCGAAATGATGCAAGAACAGGTTTGCAAAGCACAGGTCGTAGCTGCGGGTCTGCCGCGATGCAGCCCATTCGAGCGCATCGGCGCGCAGAAGGGTCACCTGCCAGCCGAGCTCGCGGTACCCGGCACGCGTTTGCTCGGACACGAGATCGACACGGTCGAGCAGAGTGAGTTCCACGCCGTTCCAGCGGGGCCGCTGTGCGCGCGCGAATCGCAGCAGCAGCGACCCATCGCCCGCCCCCAGTTCCAGTATTGACCGGGGTTGTGCCGCAAGCTGCAGCGCGGCCACCGCGCGCCGCAGATTCGAGATCGACCTCATGGCGACATGCACCCGCCGAAGGTCACGGCGCGATCGGCGCCCGCGCGGATCGTCAGCGGCGAGACCATCCAACTCCTCGGGCTCCACCCTGCGGCAGGAAAGACTCATGAGGGTTTAGTCGACCTCCAGCAGCGCGCCGTGGCATGTGAAACCGGCGCCAAACGAGGACATCCACCACCATCCTCCGTCCGCCGCATCAGTGAGTGCGGCATCCAGCACGAAGTAGACGAACGCGCTGCTGAGGTTGCCGTATTCGCGCAGCGCCTCGCGGCTATAGCGCAGCGCGTCGCCGTCGATCGCCAACCGTTCCTGCAGCGCCAGTAAGACGTCGCGGCCGCCGGCATGCATGATCCAACCGCCAATCCGGTCCCGCGCCAAGCCCGCAACTCCGAGCGTTCGATCGAGAACCTCTTCGGCATGTTGGGCCGCGAGCGCGGGCACCTCGCGGGTCAGAATGTTTCGCAATAGTCCCCCACGGTGTTCGAAACGCAACGATTCGCGTGCGGACGGATCCGTCACCGAGGCGCTTTCGCGCCATCGGACGCAGCGCCGCCCCGCCGCGGGCTGTCGCGAGAGCACGGCGGCGCCCGCGCCGTCGCCGAACAGGCATGCGCTGATCAGCACTCCGGGATCGTCGTCCAGGTACATCGCGGCGCTGCTCACTTCCACGCAGATCGACAGAACATGCTCGCATTGGCCCGAGCTAAGAAGCGCGTTTGCAACCTGCCAGTTCGGCAGCGCCCCGGCACAGCCCTGGCCCACCAGATCAAAGCCGAGAACGTCGCGGCGCAGGTTGAGCCGCTCTCCCACGTAGCCGGTGAGGCCGGGACACAGATAGCCTGTGCAGGTGCTCACGATCACCGCATCCACCGACTGGGGAGCGATCCCGGCGCGCTGCAGCGCCAGGCGTCCCGCGCTGCTTGCAAGTGCCGGTGCATGCAGGGAAAAGCGTCGATCCAATGTGTCCGCATCGATGGTGAAGACATCCTCCAGCGACGCGACGGACAGGCGGCGTGCTTCGATGCCGTTGTTCCGCGTGAGCACGTGTTTGGCGATGAGGCGCGAGCGGGCGTCGAGTCGTTCGAACCACTGCGAGGCGGCGAAGGCATCCCAGCACTCACTTTTGGTGTAGCGTCGTTCGGGAAGAGCGGTACCGATGGCGTTCAGGAACATGAGATTTGCCTGAGGGTGCTCGCGAGTTTACAACGGCAACGACCGGCCACGACAGAAATCGCGACGGATATCGCCGCCAGGCGCGGCTCGGCGCTCGTCAGCCGCTGTGTTTGAGCAAAGGCGCCGAGCGACGTGAGATCGCGCCCGGCGCGCGGCTGTCGCGCTTATGACGGTAGGGCCTGGCAGCGGATGACTGCAGCAGCCTGTTGATCGCCGGCGGCTTGAACTCGCACCACTCGATGCCGATGCCGTCCTTGAGCTTTCGAGCCACGAACGCCGGGATCGCCGGCGCGTCGTACTTGGTGCGGTACGGCAGGTCGATGGCCACGAGAATGCGCGCCAAGGGCCGCACGTCGATGTCCGCGCGGATGAATGCGCCGCTTACGCTGAGATTGGAGAGCCGTCCCGTCCGCACGGTAAACGGATGTCCCGTGATTCGAACAGGAATGTCAACCCCGACCCTTTCGCCCCATCGGTGTTCCATCGAGCGATCTTCGCACGAAGATCGAGACGCTTTGAATAGGGCAAAGGAGGCAAAATGAACGCGACTCGTCCTACGTCTCTCCGCGAGGTGGCCAGTTCGTCAACCCGTCAAAAGCGGCGCGTGAGGTATCCGATCACGCTTTCGATCTTGTAGAAGCTATCGGGCCTGACTCCGACCGGATCAGTGGCGTACACATGATCGCGCGATATGTTCTGCGCATAGCGAAAATCCAGACCGAGATCCCACTTGGGCAGGACGTTTCGCCATTGGCCGCCGATTCCGCCGTAGAGGGAGTAGGCCGGTGTGGCCACATTGTAGCGGTCCACACCCGCAAATATGCTCAGTGCAAATGTGTCGCCGTAGCGGTGCCGGTAGTCGACCGGCCGCACCCCTATCAGCGAATGCCCGTCGATGTCGTCCAATTCGAGACGCACGCCCAAGTCGCCCCTGTCGGAAACGGCGCGCCGCGCGCCGAACGCAAAGTGGGGTCCGAACATCACCTTGGAGGTCGTGACGGGCAGGCCCTTCTGCAGATCGGAACGCACCCGGTTTGCATTGGCGCCGGCATCGACGAACAACTCGCTGCCGCGCGCATCGGTGGTGTCCGCGGAATCGTCATCACTCGTATCGGAATCGCGGGTGTGCTGATCTCCACCGTAGCGTACGAAACCGGACAATCGCGAAAAGGATTTACCGAAGACATCGCGGCCGGCAAGAACTTCGCCGCCGATGGTGAGATCGTTCCACGGCCGCGAATACCTCACCGAGAACTCATAGTAATGACGGTACGGGTATGCGGCGGGTTCCCCGGGAAAGTACTGCCGCGCGTAGCTTCCGTAATAATTCTCGTTGACGACGGTGCGTACGCGCTCCTCCAGGTAGCCGCCAAACGGCGGTTCCCAGCCGATGCGCAGCATCTGGCTGCGTGCGCCTACTCCGTCGCCGAACCGGCGCTGATCCGCGCCCCAGTTGCCGAGCACCAGGCCATCGTTGGTCATGCCGTCCAAAAAGACATTGTGGATGTACCAAATATTTTGCCACTCCGACACCTCGTACGTCATGTCGAAGTGGCGCCAGAGGCGCGGAAAATCGATCCCGGCCGTGAGCGCGGCATTGCCGAGCAAGTAGCTGCCGCCGTTGGTATTACCTTCGCCCGCGTACTGGAAATAAACGGCAAACGGAGTCTTCCCCGGAAAAATGAACCGGCTGACGTACGAAGCCTCTTGATTGCCCTGCGTCTGCGACAGTCCGCTCGGCTTGAAGTAGTCCCGCAATAGAAAACGTCCCGAAGAGGGCAAACCGCTGCCGCCGCCGTACTCCAGGATGCGGTTGACGCCGAGCGACCACCCGGGAAACGGCTCGAATGATAGTTGCGTGCCGAACACACGCGGATCGCCCCGGCTCGACACGCCGTTGTACGAGATGTTATTGCCGGGGAGGCTGTCGCCCCGGTTGCTGCCGGTCTGGGACAGGCGCGTCAAAAAAAGCTCATATTGGAAACCGAGCCGGGTCAGCGGCTCGTAGTTCGACAGCGTCGCCGACAGCGGCGTTGGCGATTCGGTGCTCACGAGCATGCTGCTGTCCGTCGCCGGCGACAGCCAGTGGTCCCTGAAGCCGAGATCGAGCTGTGCCCAATTGAACCCGAGGCTCAGCAACGTGCCGGTCAATTGAGTGCGTCCGGAATACGAGATCGCGCCGGCGCTGGCGAGGAAGTAGTCGCTGGGCTGTACATACGCCTGTGCGGAAATCTCCCAGTCGCTTTTCATCGGCAATCCATGTTGATTGGGAACGACTCCCTGCGCACCATGGGTGAGCGCTCCCGTCGCGCTGGCGTGCGTCACCGCATAATCGCGCGAGTATCGCTCCAGGTATTTCTTCACCTTGGCGCAAAGCGCCTTGTCGCGCGTGCACGCCTGCGGCAGGGCAAGCTCGACGAGCGCCACCGCGAACGGCCGCTTCAGCACCGGCTCGTCGGCGAGGATCAGCACGCGTTCGATTTGCCGCTCGGTCTCCGGTTCGAGGTTCAGGGGCAGGTAGGCACTCACTCCATCCGCGGGCGCCGTGTTTGCCGCAAGCGCAAGGAGGGCGGCTGCCGGCGCAAAGTTGATGGTCTTGATACGGGACGCCACGATTTCGATGAACTCAGTGTTGATTGGCGGACCAGCCTAAGCGAGGCCGCAGGAGCCAAAGTACATGATACCAGCGTGTGCCGGGTCAAGTACTTTGTGATGCAGAGTGGCAGGAGAGGCGCCGACCCAGGAGCCTGTCTGAGTATTCTACGTGGCCGCGACCGCGGCAGATTTCCCCTCAGGCAAGGCGGAGCCGACGCAGTTGGGTCGATACCCAATAAGGAGGCGACAACGCCGCATGAGGGGAAATCTGCCCGGTCCCGAAGGGTTGGCAAGGAGAGGGGCGTCTGCGGCGT
>Ga0137358_10000171_pt1 | contig 24726 bp, 22 predicted proteins | sample Mad1_20_16metaG_FD_105551 | JGI IMG/M metagenome (GOLD analysis project Ga0137358, IMG submission 105551) | Vadose zone soil microbial communities from Angelo Coast Range Reserve, California, USA - Mad1_20_16 metaG | ecosystem: Environmental > Terrestrial > Soil > Vadose zone | place: USA... | reverse complement strand
TCATCCGATGATGATGCCGCGGACAATCATCCTGGATCCGGCCATCACCCAATACACGCCGGAAAAATTGTGGCTCGGGTCCGGCACCCGCGCCATGGATCACGGCATCGAGGCGATCTGCTCGATTCGGGGCAACCCGCTGGTCGATAGCGCGTGTCTCAGCGGGCTGCGGTTTCTCTATGACGGCCTACTGCGAACTAAGAAGAATCCCGGCGACGAGCAAGCGCGCCTCAAGTGTCAATTCGGGTCCTGGTTGTCGGCTTTCGGGCTACAGGCGCGCGTTCCAATGGGAGCCAGCCATGCCATCGGTCACGTTCTCGGTGGAACCTGCGACGTGCCGCATTATTTCTGCACGGCGGTGATGATGCCCAGCGTCCTGCGCTACAACAAGCCTGCCACGGGAGAAGCCCAAAAGTCGATTGCGGGCGCGCTGCGAGCGCCGGACCTGGATGCCAGTGACGCCTTTGCAGCCTTCGTCGGAAAACTTGGGCTTCCGCGTAAGCTTTCAGAAGTTGGCGTTCGTGAAGACAAGTTCAAGCTCATTGGCGAAAATGCAATGCTTTCGATATTCACGCGATCCAATCCACAACCCATCCGTGATCCTGGAGATGTCGTCCAGATATTGAAGCTCGCCGCTTAAGTTTCCGCTCACCAGTACGTCTTAGTATTTGGGGGGAGTCCTAAGGCGCACTGCGTTTGTCGCCGTAATGACTGGTTATGGAATGTCCTCTGATGTGTGAGAGCGCCCAAGTAATCAGCCCTCAGGGAGAACCTCAAAGAAGACTGCTAGGTCGCGACCCTGACGACTGACTTTCCGAAGCTGCTGCCGTCGAGCATTTGCATGAATGCACGAACGGTTTCGTGGAATCCGTCGGTAATATCCTCTCGCTGGCGGATGGAGCCATCTCTCAATCCGCTGACGATCTCCTTTTCGAAATCCGCACGGAGTTCTGGAAAATTCGTTATGAGGAAGCCACGAATGGTAAGGCTCTTCGATAGAACCTGACGCATGGTGCCTGGCAATCTGTCCGGACCCGGAGGCGTCGGACGACCGAATTGCCCGACGAGGCCGCAGACGGGTATCCTTGCGAATTGATTCAGCAGCGGCCAAACCGCCGCGAAGATGTCGCCTCCGACGTTCTCGAAATAGACGTCCACGCCGTTCGGGCATGCGCCTGCGAGGCGCTTTTCGAGATCCGGCGCCCGGTGGTCGATTGCCTCGTCGAAGAAAGCCTCCTTGATGTAGCTGCATTTCTCCGGGCCGCCGGCTATTCCGACGGCGCGAGCCCCCGCCCGGCGCGCGAGTTGCCCGACCAGCGCTCCCACACCTCCGCTCGCCGCGGCCACGACCACCGTTTCCCGAGGTGCGGGCCGACCTATCACGCGCAGTCCGACATAGGCCGCGAAACCCGCGGTTCCCAGGATCCCGAGCCACGAAGTCGGAGGGACCAAGTCCGGATCCAGCTTGCGAACGTTCTCGCCTTTCGACAGACAAAGCGTGCGCCAGCCAGTCGACGCGAGAACGATGTCGCCCTCCCGAAATTGAGGATGACGCGAGACAACCACCCTAGCGATGCTGTGTCCGACCATCACGTCGCCGATTTCAAGATAGGCGGCGTACGACTTGACCGCGTCCATCCGCGCTCGCATGTACGGATCGAGCGACAGATACTGCATTTCAAGCAGCATCTCATTTTCAACCGGCTCAGGGACGGACGACGTCTCGAACCGAAAGTCGCTCTCCTTGATGCGTCCGTCGGGGCGGGCCGCCAATACTATGCTTCGCGCAATTCGGTCTCCCACCGTCTTCTCCTGTATTGAACGTACGCGCGTGACGCAGGCCGAAACGTCAAAACCTTCGTCGGGCGGACCAACCTATTCGCCGAACTGTCGACAGCAAACGTCAAATCTGCCGCGTTTTGAGACAGGTTGCCCCTCGATCGATCTCTTTTGGTTCCGTCAGTCCGGTGCGCGAAGTGTCTTCAGCGGACGGACGTCAAGATGGCGAGGCTTTTCCAAGCGCAGGGCCCGGCGGCGGCCGCCTCGCCGAGTTTCGTCGGCGGGGTATTTCGATGAATCGAGGTCGATTGCGACGTGGTTCGAAACCGCCATGTTCTTTCTGAACACCTGCCTTCGATCGGCGGATCGAAACCGGCGGCCTCTGGTTTCGACCCGGCATGGAAATCTACGATCTGAGCTCGGATGCATCTCCGGGGTATCCCAACTTGGACAACAAATTCGCCAATCGGATCGATTCGCGAGACATCGCGTGACCGGAAACGTGGCAAATTTGACGTTTCAGGCCACTGACCTCTGACCTAGATTGCGCCCGAAACTGGCAGGAGCATCGAGAATTCGCTTCGCTGGTCGACTCAAGCTACGGGAATCAATCATGAAGTCAGCGGCGGAACGAAAGGCGTTCGTGCTGGAGGCGTTCGAGACGCTGTTCAACAAGCGCGACTACAAGGCTGCCGAGACCTTTTGGTCGCCGAAGTACATCCAGCACAGTGCTCATATCGCGCCCGGTCGCGAGGGACTCTTCGATCTGGTCAAATCCTTACCCGCCGAACTTCGTTATGAAAACGGCGTGGCTCTCGCCGAGGGAGATTTCGTCTTCCTGCACGGTCGCTTCACCGGAAACGGTCAGCCGCGCGCGCTCATCGCAGCCGACATCGTAAGGATCGCGGACGGCGTTCTTGCAGAACACTGGGACGTATTGCAGGACGAAGTCTCTGCGACGGAGTCGAGGAGCGGTCTCCCTATGTTCGGGAAGAAATTTCCGGATTGATCGCTGTACGAAGGTTCCGGCATGAGCGAACTCCCGGTTGTGGCCACTTCCGGACCCGTTGACGCCGCCCCCCTTTTTGAGCTATGGAAACAGATTGGTTTCCACAACGCCGCTCGCCGAATGGACCGGTAACGGCAGAGTTGCGCGATGTTGGAAACCAACCCGTTTCCGTTGCAGGCGAGGGAATCAGAGCAAAATGAACAACAAAGCGCTGTGCTTGATTGGGCTTACCATGGCGTTGGCGGCTCCGGTAAGCGCGCAGCCAAAGTATGATCCCGGAACGTCCGACACCGAGATCAAGATCGGCAACGTAGCGCCGTACAGCGGGCCAGTCTCGCTTTATGGGGCCGTCGGGAAGGTGGAGGCCGCGTTTTTCAGGATGGTGAACGATCAAGGCGGCATCAACGGACGCAAGATCAACTTCATCAGCTACGACGACGCATATAGTCCTCCGAAGACGCTTGAGCAGACGCGGCGTCTTGTGGAGAGCGACGAAGTCCTTGCCATCTTCAGCCCGGTCGGTGCCCCAACTAATTCCGCCATTCAGAAGTATCTGAACGGCAAAAAGATTCCTCATCTATTCCTCGCGTCAGCCTCGACGAAATGGGATGACCCGAAGCACTTTCCTTGGACGATGGGCATGGGGACCTCGTACCAGAGCGAGGGCGCCATCTTTGCGCGCTATATCCAACGCGAAAAGCCGGACGCCAAGATAGCGGTGCTGTACCAGAATGACGACTTCGGAAAGGACATGCTCAAGGGCTTCCTCGACGCCTTAGGCGAGAAGGGCTCGGTGATCGTGGCGAAGTCGTCGTACGAGGTATCCGAGCCGACGATCGACTCGCATGTTGTAACCTTGAAGAGCTCGGGCGCCGATGTCCTCGTCACGTTCGCTACGCCGAAGTTCGCCGTGCAGACGGTGAAAAAAGTCTCAGAAATGCAGTGGAAGCCGCTTCACATCGTTACGAGCGTATCGTCTTCAGTGGGCGCGGTCCTCACGCCGGCAGGATTCGAGAATGCCCAGGGGTTGGTCTCGGCTACGTACCTCAAGGACGTGCTGGATCCGACTCTGTCCCAAGACCCGGGCATGACCAGGTTTCTCTCGTTTATGGAGAAATATATGCCCGGGGTGGACAAGACCGATTCCCTGTTAGTTCTCGGCTACTCCAAGGCGGAGGCCCTGGCTCACGTGCTGCGGGAAGCCGGGGATAATCTGACGCGGGAAAACATCATGAAACAGGCCACGAACCTCCGCGGCGTCAAGTCCGACGTGCTCCTCGAGGGGATCACCCTGAATACCACGCCGGATGACTACTCGCCAGTCGACGAAATGCGAATGATGCGGTTCAAGGGCGAGCGTTGGGAGCTGTTCGGTGACCTGCAGAAGGGCATCCGCAGATAATTGCTAGGGTGCGAAGATACTCGTCGGGCAGTGCTCCAGGTTAGCGAGCCAACGATGGAGGCTCGTTACGACAGCTCGATCGAGTTGCCATCGCAACCCCCTGGGAAGAACGAGATATCCTCCTTCTGGTGGACGTCCCAACGGAAGCAATTCTCCGCGAAGGACAAAGGTTTGGACTTGGAGCAAGAATAACTCCCGCATCCTAATAATATGTCATACATCATATAACGACGTTAGAGCGGAGGTAGCAAGATGCAGCAGGTCGGATTCGTATTGTTCGACGGCTTCCATGTAATAACTTTCGCGGCGATGGCGGTCTTTGAAGTCGCAAACGAGACACTGGACGAGCCCCGCTATGACATTAGCCTTCTGTCTGAGAAGGGCGGGCTCGTCCGATCATCCGTCGGAGCGTTGGTCCAAACGGAACCTTTTGGCCATGGAAGGTTCGATACATTGATCGTGGGAGGCGGGGAAACGTTCGATCCGACCCCGGGCATGCTCGATTTCGTGCGGAAGGCACCCGAAGTTGCCAGGCGCGTCGCGTCCACCTGTATGGGCGCGCTCACGCTTGCGGAAGCGGGCATTCTCGATGGGCGACGTGCGACTACGCACTGGCAGTATGCGAACACCCTGCAGAAACAGTTTCCCCACATTAAGGTCGAGGAGGATCGGATCTTCATCGAAGACAACGGAGTTTGGACTTCGGCTGGAATGACTGCCTCCATTGACCTGATACTGGCCCTGGTGGAGAAAGACGTCGGGATAGAGGTGTCGCGCGCCATAGCCAGAAAGCTCGTCCTTCATCATCGTCGCGCCGGAGGGCAATCGCAGTTCTCAGCGTTGCTTGAATTGGAACCGAAGTCGGATCGCATCCAAACCGCGCTCGCGTTCGCGAGGCGAAATCTCAACAAGCGCCTCGCCGTCGAGGACCTTGCGAAGGTCGCGAACCTCAGCACGCGTCAGTTCACGCGAGCTTTCACAGCCGAAACCGGTCAATCGCCTGCAAAGGCGGTCGAGAAGCTCCGCGTCGAAGCTGCGAGGCTTCTGATGGAGCAGCATGGGCGACACCCGATCGAAGTGATCGCGAGGGAGGCGGGCTTCGCTGACCGCGAGCGCATGAGGAGGGCCTTCCAGCGGGCGTTTGGTCAACCTCCTCTCGCCATACGCCGCAACTTCCGCGCCGAAACGGCGCTTCAGTCGACCGATTCTCCGCAGTTGTAGCGCTCGTGGCTATCCGACCGCGCCAAGGGCTGACTGTCTCAAAAGGTGGGAGAAATGGCGTTTTGATCGTGACCCGAGGCCCGTATCGTACCCGGAGGAAGAGTGGCCGGTCGCCATGTCGGCGGAGATGAAGCGACTGATTACCCGCGCAAGGTGCGTCGTGTTCCCGAGCGCGCCGAAGTGACTGTGTTCAAATTGCGAATCCATAGAGGTGTTGATGACGCCAAAGGAAAAACGAATCGCCTGGGTGACCGGAGGAGGTAGCGGCATCGGCTTGGCCGGCGCTGAGGCCCTGGCTGCCGACGGCTGGACAGTCGCTATCTCCGGCCGGCGTTTCGACGTGCTGGCCGACGCCGCGAAGCGCATTGGCGACAAAAATTGCAGAACGGTCGACGTCTTTCCCGTTGATGTGACCCGGGCGGACGACGTCCAAGCGGTGGCGCGATCCATACTGGCAAAGTACGGCCAGATCGATCTGCTCGTAAACAATGCCGGTCTCAACGTGCCCAAGCGCAGTTGGAAAGAGCTTGAGATTGGCGGCTGGGATCAGATAGTCGAGGTGAATCTCAGCGGTGTTCTGTACGCTATTCACGCCGTGTTGCCTGCGATGCGAGACCGCAAGTCCGGCAGCATCATCAACATCGCATCATGGGCCGGTCGTATCGCATCCCAAATGACCGGGCCGGCTTATACCGCTACCAAGCACGCAATCCTGGCCCTCACGCATTCGTTCAACATGGACGAGTGCCGCAACGGTCTCAGGGCATGTTGCCTCTCACCCGGCGAAGTTGCGACTCCCATTATGAAGCAGCGTCCGGTACCCCCCTCGGAAGAAGTCATGTCGAGAATGCTCCAACCGGAGGACGTTGGGCGGACGATCGCGTTCGTGGCGAACATGCCTCCGCATGTCTGCGTCAATGAGATACTGATCAGCCCGGTGGCGAACCGCGCCTTCTTGGGGACCTACTCGAGCGCCGACTCCGGCTCCTTGGGATCTTCATGAAAGGTGTCGGCGACTAGCCGCCACCGCTAAACAAGACGGTGCGACGACGGCCCCAAAGAGCGGAGGAGCAGACGACCTTCCGATAGAGCCGATCTGCGTTCGTGGCCCCCGCTGACCGTGATCGAGATGTCCGAAAGAGTGGTGAACATGGCGTTCGCAACCCGCGCATGTCGTCCTATTTTCACGGATCGAGAGCTGAGAGCAAGACCCGGAGGGTGTCGGAAAGCGCTCGTCCTCGGGCGGAATACCGCGACGAGGCTGATCGAGGTTTACGATGCCGCGCCACGCTACCGTGTCCGCCTCCGATAAAATCCGCGAAGGGATGACCGCGTATCTCGACGAGATGATGACGCGGCTTGCCTTCTGCATTGCGGTCGAACGTGATCTGGAGCTGCAGCGAGCCATACGCAGAGTAGCGGATTGTGCGGAGACCACCCCTCTATACGTGATGCCCTCTCCCTCGCGGGCATGGCTGCTCTTGGATGAGAATCGTCCGGTACGCTTGGTGCACGACGTTTCAGACGGTGTACGCCGGCTGGCCATGAATGAGCTGGAGGCCGGCCACGACCTCTGGAGAGAAGTCTTCGCGGCCACCACGCGTGTTGGGGCGGACGAACGAGCATGGAAGCTGTTGGCGCCGATCTTCAACGCCGGCGCTTCGCCGACCGCCAATCAAATTGCCAAATTGCTGAAATGGGCGCCTGTCCTCGAAATGCTCGCCTATCAGTGCTTTACCACTGCGAGCATACTGATCGACCGAATGCGTCGGAGGCTTTTGACAGCAACTTTGTCTAATACCGATCGCGACGGCATGCTGGTGGATTATTGGATTACGCTGCACACCATGGGACATTTATTGACGATCGCCTCTAGTCCCGGGTCACGGCCTTGGCTTGCCGAGATGGCGTCGGCGTTCACTTGGAGAGAATGGACGCCCTCGTTCGTTCTTTCCCGGGAGAGAACGCTCTGGCTCATGGCCGCCGCCGCAAAGTCGGCCGTTGCCTTTGGCGAACCCGTCCTCGACCGGTATCTGACCAAGCTTTCCAGGTCGGATCATCCTGCAAAAGATTTCGATGCGCTCTTGGGGCTGGTGGCCATCGGCTTGGATCGTCCGGATATAGCGGGCGCCGTCGCTACCGAGATCGAAGCTATCGGAGCGTCCAAGGTCGAGGATCGATCGCGATCTGGTTTCATCGGGCCGATGCTGAGCTGCGCGATTGAGACGTTGAGAGAGCCTCAAGCCGCGGAGAAACTTTTCAATCGATTGACGCGAGATGCTGCGAGCTTGAAGCTTGAGCATCCCAAATTGTTAGGGGTTGACGCCCTCAGGCTAGATTCGACAGAGATCACTCCAGAGGGCCGACTTTTGGGGCTTGTCGCACTTCCTTCCATCATCCGCGCGCCGCTCGGCGAATATTATCCTCGTCAGAGCAATTCGTTGTTGATTCACCCGCGAGACATATCGCTGATCCTGGAAAGGGCCTGGTCGGCTAATTCGTTGGACTATGGTCCGCGTATCTTGCACTAGGTTGCCGCGCTTCGTCCGGAATGACGCCACAACCGTGGTCGGCATTGGTGTCCGAAAACGAGGCGAATGTGACGTTCGGCTGAGCATGAGGAAGGTATACCGTCTTCGCGTCACAATCTCGTGGAAACGCACCAATGTCCAAAGCGGCCCCGCCAGGCACTCGGCACACGGAGAGTGATGTTGAGCGGCGTGTACAAGTCGCCTTTTTGGTTACGGCCGAGAAGTTGCAGAATCTCCTGCCGGCGAATTGGCGATCGGCATCGTTGTCTCCCGGTCCGTCGGAGGGGGCTAACCTCATGATCGCCTTCCGCAACAGGCTGCAAGTCACCCATCACGATGCGGAAGGGACGCACCGGGCCGGAGAACAGGACCGAGGAGCCGTACTGCTGGCGGCGGTCAAGAATTACGAGACGCAGGAATCCGGCGTTTGGGTTCTGCGCTCATTAGCAGCGAGTCCCGCCAGCGTTCCCGGTCCATATCACAACTCCAAGCTCGTCACGGTGCATATGGAGCAACGAATGGAGACGTACGATCATGGAAACGGTGTGGGGGTAGAGCGCTGGCAAGTGGAGGATGAGGGTGGGCAGGAACTTTCGATGTATCTGCGGTACGGGATCGGAATGCCCGTGCGGACCATCGGGGAATCGAAAGTGAGGGGCGGGCCGGACCCAGACTTCAGCCGCATCTACCGCACCGACCGAGGCATCGACGTCGTACGTAGTCTTCCGAATGCAGTCGATCGCGTCGAAGAGTTCAATTTCCGCAACACGCTCTCCGAATTCAAGGAGATATTTGACGGAAGCGAGCAGGTCGTCAGCATCTCGGTCGAGCCTTGGTATATGAGGCAGGTCTTTCTTTACCAGAAAGCTAGGCCACACATCTCATCTCGTATGCATCCATTGAACCCTGATCCGGAATACGGGATCCCTCTCGATCGTTGGACGCCCTCTCAGCTCCACGCCGTCGTTGGCGCGTCCCGCTCTGGTTCGACCTCACGTCGGGCGCGCGTCTATGGCGCGGATTTGTCCGTTCACGGCCTTGTGGTCACTGCCGGTAGGAGCGCGACGGGCGAGTAGCCTCTGATCGTAAATGCCATTTATCCCACGTTTTGAGACGTTGGCATCGTCGTAGTCGTAGGGCGTTTACGTGGCAGGCATCCTGGTGTGGTACGTGTCCTAAAACGTCGGGAAAATGACGTTACATTTGCCGTTCCGATGACTTAGCCTCATCCCTCGATGGCGTGGACATGCGCGCCACGCACGAGCAAGGCCAACTATATAGCGGGCAAGCAGACGTGACGCAGGCACAAGTCGCGCAGGGAAATGTGCTCATGCTCGCGGTTCACAACTTGAGCGTGGTGTTCGGCGGCATCGTCGCGTTGAATGGCGTGTCCTTCGACATACATCAGGGACAGATCCTGGGTCTGATCGGGCCGAACGGCGCCGGCAAGACCACGCTGTTCAATTGCCTGAGCCGGCTCTACCAGCCGAGCGCCGGCGACATCCTGATGGAAGGCACAAGCATCCTGACGCGGCCCCCGCACCGAATCGCCGAGATCGGAATCGGCCGCACTTTCCAGAACGTCGCATTGTTTCCGAATCTCTCGGTGCTCGACAACGTCCGCATCGGCGCGCACGCGCGCACCTTCAGCGACATCATCAGCGACTCGCTGAAGCTCGCCTGGGTTCGCCGCAGCGAAGCTGGCATGAACAGGAAGGTGCACGAGATCCTTGCCTATCTCGATCTCGAGAATGTGGCGCATGCCGTGGTGTCGGGTCTGCCGTTCGGCACCCAGAAGCGCGTCGAATTGGCACGAGCGCTCGCAGCCGATCCGAAGATCCTGCTGCTCGATGAGCCCGCCGGTGGCCTCAACCACGAGGAGGTCCACGTGCTCGGCGATCTGATCCGCAAAATCCGCGACGAACGCAAGATCACGGTGCTGCTGGTCGAACATCACATGGGCCTCGTGATGTCGATCGCTGATCGCGTCGTCGCCCTCAACTTCGGAAGCAAGCTCGCCGAGGGAACCCCGGCTGCGGTTCAGGTCGACCCGGATGTCATCAAGGCCTATCTCGGGAGCAACGACCAGCGATGACCGCGATGCTCAACATCAGGGATCTCAGGGCCTATTACGGCCAGGTCCAAGCCCTCCGCGGGATCAATTTCTCCCTCAACGAGGGCTCGATGACCACGCTACTGGGCGCCAATGGCGCCGGCAAGACCACGACGCTGCGCGCGATCTGCAACATGGTGCGCTGGACCGGCGCGATCGAGGTCGAGGGCAAGCCGCTGAACGGCCGCACCACCGAAGGCGTGGTCCGGCTCGGCATCGCCCACGTCCCGCAGGGTCGCGGCACCTTCACCACCATGACGGTGGAGGAAAACCTTCAGCTCGGCGCCATCACGCGCACCGACAAGAAGGAAATTGCCTCCGATATCGAGCGTATGTACGACCACTTCCCCGTGCTAAAGAAGCGCTACACCCAGCAGGCCGGTACGCTGTCGGGCGGCGAGCAGCAGATGCTTGCGGTCGCGCGCGCACTGATGCTGCGGCCGCGCTTGATGCTGCTGGACGAGCCGTCATTCGGCCTGGCGCCGCTGATCGTGCGCGACCTGTTCAAGATCCTCGGCAAGATCAACCGCGAGGACAAGGTCACCATCCTGGTGGTGGAGCAGAACGCGCAGCTCGCGCTCGAGCTCGCCGACCAGGCCTATGTGATCGAAACCGGGCGCATCGTGATGTCGGGCAATGCCAACGAAATTGCCAACAACGAAGACGTTCGCAAATCCTATCTGGGCTACTGAGGGCTGGGACAATGGAGCTATTTACCAACCAGGTCCTGGCCGGCATCGCCACCGGCGCGATCTACGCCTGTATGGCGCTCGCGGTTGTCATGATCTATCAGGCGATCGACCATCTGAACTTCGCCCAGGGCGAAATGGCGATGTTTTCCACCTTCATCTCCTGGCAATCGATGCAGTGGGGCGTGCCCTACTGGGGCGCCTTCCTGGTCACGCTGGCGTTTTCGTTCGCCGGCGGCATCCTGATCGAGCGATTGCTGTTCAAGCCGCTGGCCAAGGCACCGGTGCTGACCAACGTCGCCGGCTTCATCGCGCTGTACGCGATCATCAACAGTGTCGCGGGCCTGATCTGGGATTTCACGATCAAGCAATATCCGACGCCGTTCGGGTCATCGCCGTTTCTCGGCAGCCAGCTGATCTCGACCCATCAGGCCGGCATGATCGGCGTCACCGTGCTGCTGCTGATCGCGTTGTATTTCTTTTTCCAGTTCACGCGGATGGGCCTTGCGATGCGCGCGGCGGCCTCGCTGCCTGAATCGGCACGATTGGTCGGCATCAATACCAGCTGGATGATTGCGCTCGGCTGGGGCATGGCGGCCGCGATCGGCGCCATCGCCGGCATGCTGATCGCGCCTGTGGTGTTTCTGGAGCCGAACATGATGGGCGGCGTGCTGATCTACGGATTTGCCGCAGCCGTGCTCGGCGGACTGACCAGTCCGCTTGGCGCGGTGATCGGGGGTTTCCTGGTCGGCGTCTTCGAGAATCTTGCCGGGACCTACATCCCCGGCGTCGGCAATGAATTGAAACTGCCGATCGCGCTTGCGCTGATCATCACGGTCTTGGTCGTCAGACCGGCTGGGCTGTTTGGCCAACCCATCGTGAAGCGAGTTTGATCATGAGCGCTGCAGCAGAAGACGTCGTAACAGAGGTCCCGACCGTTGAAGCTGTTTCGAAGCGAGCCATGACCCTCGGCCTTGGTACCTCCATCGCCCTGCTGGCCGCGCTAATCATCGTGCCGCTGTTCGTGAAGAACTTCATCATCTTCCAGATGACGATGCTTCTGATCTACGGCCTTGCGGTGCTGGCGCTCAACATCCTGACCGGCGGCAGCGGTCAGTTCTCGCTCGGCCAGAGCGCGTTCTACGCGCTCGGCGCCTATACGTCGGCGATCCTGATGGAGCACGCCAACATGAACTATGCGCTGTCACTGCCGATCGCGGGCCTGATTTCCTTCGCGGCTGGCTTCCTGTTCGGTCTGCCGGCGCTGCGGCTAAGCGGTGTCTATCTGGCACTGGCGACCTTTGCGCTGGCGACCACGATACCACAGGTCCTGAAGCTCGGTTTCCTCGAACCCTGGAGCGGCGGCGTGCAGGGCCTGGTCGTCACCAAGCCCGACGCGCCGTTCGGCCTGCCGATCTCGCAGGACATGTGGCTGTACTACTTTACGCTCGCCATCACGCTGGCAATCTATGTCGGCTCGGTCAACCTGCTGCGCTCGCGCTCGGGCCGCGCCTTCATGGCGATCCGCGACAACGAGATTGCCGCCTCCGCCATGGGCGTCGACGTCGCGCTGTACAAGACGCTAGCGTTCGGCGTCTCCGCAGGCATCACCGGCATCGCCGGCGGGCTCGGCGCGATTGTGGTGCAGTTCGTGGCGCCGGATGGCTACACCATCGCGCTCGCCATCTCCCTGTTCCTCGGCATGGTGGTGGGCGGCGTGGGCTGGCTGCCAGGATCGTTCATCGGCGCTGCCTTCACCATCTTCGTGCCGAACATCGCCGAGGACATCCATAAGGGGCTCTCCGGCGCGGTGTTCGGCGCGCTGTTGTTCATCGTGATCTTCCTCGTGCCGCATGGCGCAAGGCAGTTAATCGCCTCGCTTGAGGGTCGACTATCGAGGAAGAGCCCTGACAGGTTGCGGCGATGAATATATTGGGCGCTCACTGGGTGGTTCCCAAGGTCGGTTGCTAGGCGTGTCCCGATCACCGGCGGCACAAACGATCAAGCAATACGCACTTATAGACAACAACGTGGAGGCGTTCCCCCGACAAGCATGGGCTATTAGTGAGCACAAAGTGCAGAGTGACCTTGTATGAAATCATATGTCCTCTCGCGGTGGCCCAAATGATGAAGCTCTACTATGCTCCCGGCACGAGCGCTGTAGGTATTCGTGTCTTGCTGGAGGAAATAGGTAAGCCCTACGAAGTGGCGTTGCTGGATCTCGCTGCGCGCGAGCAATATCAACCCGCCTTTTCCTCGATCAATCCGAAGTCAAAAGTGCCGACGCTCATCAGGGACGACGGGTCCGTGCTTACCGAGTTCGGCGCCATTGCGCGCTGGCTCGCGCGCACAAATCCCGAAGCATCGCTGTTGCCGCAGGACTCCGATAGCGAGGCTCGTGCAATCGAGCTTTTGGACTACGTTGTGGGAACGGTCCATATGCGCGGGTTCAGCCGGATGATCATTCCCATGGTCTTCGGGCCGGACGCTCAACGTGCCGATATCGTCGCTACCGGACGAGCGATGGTGACCAAAGGTTTCGAAATCATCGATGCCGGCCTCGCCAGCAAGGCTTACGCTGCGGGCCACTACAGCTACGTCGACTCGGCGTTGTTCTACGTAGAGCGATGGGCGGAGCGATTCTCGATGCCTTTGCCGCCGAACTGTAAGCGGCACTACGAGACGATGATGGAGCGCCCGGCGGTTAAGCGCGTGCTTGCCGCCGACCAATTGAGATAGCGCGCATATTCGCAAGGCGCATCAACCAGTTTGGTCCTTTCGAACTGGCGACCCGCGCCTTGCAGCCAATCGGAAACAAGGAGGGGACCGAATGTTGAAGCATCTGGGAAGCATAGCAATCGCATCTATCCTATGGGGTTCGTTTGCGTTCGCCGAGAACGCACCTGGCGTGACCGCAACCGAGATCAAGATAGGAGGGACCTTCCCCTTCAGCGGCCCCGTATCGGCCGTAGGAACGGTGGGAAAGGGGCTGCTGGCCTACGTGAGCTATCTCAACGACAAGGGTGGCGTCGGAGGACGGAAGATCAACTACATTGCGCTGGACGACGCCTATAGTCCGCCGAAGGCCGTGGAACAGATCAGGCGTCTTGTTGAAAGCGACGAGATCGCGTTCCTCTTCAGCCAACTCGGAACGCCTAGCACCGCAGCGACGGCGCGATATCTGGCTGCACGTAAAGTGCCCAGCATCGCGATCCTAAGCGGCGCAAATGCATTCGCACAATTCCGCGACTACCCCTACATAACGACGGCACTTCCGAGCTTCGATACCGAAGGGCGGATATATGCTAAGTATCTGAAGAAGGTGCTCTCTCCGTCAGCGAAGATCGCTCTGCTGTATCAAAACGACGATCTCGGTAAGGGATATCTCAACGCTTTCAAGGCCGTCTTCGGTGAAGAGTTCTCCCGGCGGGTGGTGCCGTCCTCGTATGAATTGTCGGAGCCAACGATCGAATCCCATATCATCAATTTCAAGAGCGCCAACGCGGAAGCTCTATTCATCGCAGGTACCGGCAGATTCGCGGCTCAGGCCATTCGGAGATCCAACGAGGTTGGCTGGAAGCCTATCACCATTATCAACTTTCCATCGGGCTCGACCGTGGGCACGATCGTTCCAGCTGGGGTGAACAATGCCGTCGGAGTTGTTACCGGCACGTTCTCTAAGGACCCTACTGATCCGAAGTGGAACGATGATCCTGATATCCTGAACTACAGGGCCGCATTCGCCAAGTATCTGCCGGGAGCCGACATCGCGGATACGGGATACCTGATCGGTTACCGTCAGGGTATGCTGCTTGAGCAACTTCTTCGTCAATGCGGCGAGGACCTTTCGCGCGAGAACATCCTTAAGCAGGCCCGAAGTTTCAAGGACTTGGTGCTCCCGACCGTCTTGCCCGGCATCAAGATCAATACTAACGAGGCGAACAGTAGAGCTTGGACTCAGCTACAGTTGCAGCGTTGGACCGGGACGACATGGGAGCTGTTCGGAGATGTCTTGGACGGCGAGTCCGATTAGTCTAGCCTCGCCGTTCCCTTTGAGGCGCGCACCCGCGAAGGCGATTTGCTACCGACTGTTGCGGCGAGCGAGGCGCTGGATTGCATTTCGAAGGGTGGCATTTCACTTAGGACAAGACGGTCAATTGCTGGTGATCGGAATGGCACCTTGCGATCTCCAGCGATGGTCCAGACTGCTTTGATTTAATTGAACGCATGACCGATATCTCAGGATAATTACTATGACGCCTTGATCCTGGTAAGCTCAATCAGTTAACCGTCAACGTCCCTCGAAGCGCCCAGGCCGCTTCTCGACGAAGCTTCGAACGCCTTCGGCTGCATCCTCCGTTGCTCGCAGTCTTGCCTGCAGCAACTCCAGTTCCGCCAAGGCCGAGGACGGACCCTCGAAGATGGCTTTTCTTGTGTTGGAAAGCGTGGCCGACACAGCGAGAGGAGCCTGCGCAGCGATTAGCGTCGCAAGAGCCATCGCATGCGTGCGCAACTCCTCTGGTGTCACCACTTCCTGGACTAAGCCCAATCGTAGCGCAGTTTGCGCACCGAACTCGTCTCCGGTCAGAAGGTAGCGCAAGGCGTTACCGAGGCCTGCGCGCTCAGCCATTCGGATGGTCGCCCCAGCGCCCGCCATGATGCCGCGTCGAACCTCCAACTGGGCGAAACGGCAATCCGACGCAGCAATCACGACGTCGGCGGCCAGCATCAATTCGATTCCGATGGTGAAGCAGATGCCTTGGACCGCAGCAACGAGCGGCTTTGCACGCAGCCTGCGCAGGTTAACCGGATCGATTTCGTCCTCTGGGAAAAGTGGTTTACCTTCAGCAAAGCGGCGGGAAAGTTTGCTTAACTCCAGCCCTGCCGTGAAGTTCTTGCCTTCAGCGCAAAGCAGTCCGCAACGAACGTCTGGATCGCGTTCCATCGCCGAATATGCCGCGCTCAATTCATCGAGCATGATAGCGCTGAAACCGTTAAGTTTTTTCGGGCGGTCAATGACGATGACGAACACGTCGCCGTGCCGCCGTGTTACGATCCGGCCGTCGTCGGGATGTCGGGTAGCACTCATTGTATGCTCCAGTTTTGCGTCGGCCAGATCACGGGGAGGCTCCCCGGACCGACGGAAACAAGTCGGTTTTGATCTGCGCCCTAGTCAAGATCGCCCAACGCGCTCGAGCGACGCGGAACGAGGAGGGCCAGCAGGGCCGATCAGGTGTGTGACCTAAACAATCCCCGACGCTGCTCCCGATTTATCGCATCAACCCACCGTCTACAGGAATGATAATGCCCGTGACGTAATCAGACAGATCGGTCGCCAGGAATTCGACCACATTTGCGCAGTCTTCCACCGTACCAAGCCGACGTAGTGATGTGAGCTGTACGGGATCGCTGTCAATACCCGAGTAACTCGGTAGCACATTCTGAACGATGCGTCCGGTCGCGATCATACCCGGTGCTATGCAATTGGCCGTTATACCGAACGGGCCAAGATCCTGAGCTAGAAACCGTGTGTAATGCGCGATGGCGGCTTTCGCGACTCCGTAATGAGCATAACCGCCGTCACGTGATGGATTAAGACCGGCAATCGAACTTACCGTGATAATTTTACCCGACTTCTGCTCCTTCATCATGGGAGCAACAGAATTGCAACAGTAGATTGTTCCGTAGAGATTTGTGTCCACCACGGAATGGAGCAGCTCGGAATCAAGCGCGCTCGCACGCGTTGAACTCGACCTGCCCAGCCCCCCTCCCGCATTTGTTACGAGAATGTCGATTCGGCCCCAAAGTTCACAAATGCTCTTGATGCCGGCATCGACGGCCTCGCGGTTGCTGACGTCCATCGTCAAGCCGATGGCCGTGCCGCCTTCGCTTTCGATTTCGGCGACAGTGCTTTCACCCACCATGTCATTTGCTTCTGACTCAAACGCTTGGTAGGACTTCAAATCAACATCCGTAACAGCCACCTTCGCGCCGAGTGATGCGAGCCGGTGGGCGTAGGAGCGACCGAGCCCCCGTCCTGCACCGGTTACGATAGCGACCTTGCCGTCGAGTTTGCCCATTTTGCATCCGCTTCCTAAAGCTCTATCGGGAGACTCTACTCGAAGGCCGGCTCCACGACGCATCGCAAACGTTCGTGACGATGGAAAGGTGCGATCTCATCTCTTGTTGCTACCCTGCAGTAGTTCACCAAACAGCTCCCACTTCTCTCCGTTGAACCTCATCAAGTGCATTTGATCGACGGGCGAATACTTTGTTGGGCTTGTATTCACCGTGATTCCAGGGAGGAGAACATCCAGTTCGACGTTGGTGAGGTTCGCCGCCTGTCGCATGACGTTTTCGCGAGTAAGCTCGTCGCCGCATTGGCGAAGAACCCGCTCGAGAGTCTGCGCCTTGCCGTAGCCGAGCAGAAGGATCGAGTCGGCCTTATCGACACCCGGCATGTATCGATCCATGAAATTCAGGAATCTTTGCATGCCAGGGTCATCCTTCCACTGCGGATCTGTGACGTCCTTGAAATAGGTGGCCGACACCAAACCCCGCGCATTATTGAAGCCCGCAGGCGTAATCACCGCACCGATCGACGTCGACTGACTCATGACCAAGTGATGTGCGTTCCAGCCCAGTTCGCCCACTCGTTTGATGCTCTGCGCCGCAAACTTTGGAGTGGCGAAGCTTACGAGAACGTTGGCACCGGAGCTCTTTAGATTCACGATGTGCATATCGATAGTCGGTTCGGAGACGTCATATGCGGATTGCGCGATAACCATCGATCGCTTGTCGCCCAGGCCCTCAAGGAAGTGTTTTGTGAAGTCTTTTCCGAAGTCATCGTTTTGATACAGGATCGCAACTTTGGCGTCGGGTTTCTCTTGAAGGATGTATTTTCCGAGAATTATTCCTTCGTTCTGGTAGGTCGGTCCGTGTCCCATTGACCAAGGATAGTTCTTCGGGTCGTCCCACTTCGTCGCGCCCGATGAAATGAAAAGGTGCGGTATCTTTTTATTGTTCAGGTATCGCTGGATCGCCGAGTTAGTCGGGGTGCCTTGAGCGCTAAAGATCAGTAGGACTTCGTCGCTCTCGACCAACCTGCGTGCCTGCTCGACCGTCTTCGGCGGACTGTAGGCATCGTCATAGCTGATGAAGTTTATCTTACGACCATTGATCCCGCCCTGATCATTGATCATCTTGAAATAGGCCGCCTCCACCTTGCCGATCATGCCATAGGCAGAAGCTGGTCCGCTGTATGGAACGATGTTGCCAATCTTGATCTCAGTGTCGGATGCTCCCGGGTCATACTTCTTCTCGGCCTTCGCAAGAGAGCTCAAAAAAGCCGCGCTCAACCCGACCAAGAATGCTACCTGCCGAACCATTTTTCTTGTCATAATTCCATCTCCACTTTGACAGTCGCTGGTTCTGCGAATCAAGCGGGCTTGCCAAGCGGAATGTTGTTCGTCTCCATTGCCGAGACTAGCGAGAGAACTCCGATCGAGCAGGAATGGATGCCAACATGCGCGACCATTTGCAAAACCTGCATGATCTCGGCTCTGGTTGCCCCAAGTCGCAAGGATCGCCGAATCTGAAGGCGAACGGCGTCTGGATTCAATTCGGTAAAGCAAGCATTCAACGCCAGCATGATCAGCGTTCGCGTCTTTTCATCAAGACCGCTTCCCGGCGCACGCGACGTCAGCATTTCAATTGTTACTTCAAAATGGCCGGGATCAAGCCGCACCATCCGTTCGCAAAACAGCGGCCAATCGTGAAAGTGTTCTTCGTAGCGCGCCTTGAGCTGAAGCCGCTTTTCATTCAAAGGCGTTTCAAATTCCGGGATACGATGTCCAGCTGCCTGTAGTTCCTCAACCAGAATGTTGATGCCGAGCGTGGTACCATCGAGCCCTTGCGCGACGCCCAGCTGAAGAATCTCCATAATCTGCTGAGGCGTGGCTCCCCTTTCCAGGGCCATGTTCATGTGCATACGCAGACCTGAATCGAACAGGTGTGTGGCGGAAGAATCCACCGCGATGTAGATGAATTCGCACATCAGCTCGGATAGCGGGCCATTTGGCGCAGGGTAGCCGCCATAACGAGCATAAGTTTCCATAAAGTCAGGATTGATCTGCAGCAATCCTTCTGTCCAAGCCTTCCAATAGCCGCGGGCTTTAACGTAAGTATCTTTGAGCTGCTGCTGCCTCTTCGTCAGTTCCATCGCAATTTGCCTTTCATACGTAGGGACGCTTGTCGTTTTATCGCGACACACTGGGAAACGTTCGTCATTAAGCTCGTATGGGCATTCTTCCCGCGCTTGGAGTAGCGGTTGCCGCAACGATAAACGGAGACGTCAATCTGGAAACAGACCTGTTTCTTACGGCGGCTCTTGCATTCGGTCAAGCAAAAAACTTGCCGCTCCTTGGGAACCGAAATCGGCGCTGCGTGCAGCGTTCAACGGGATCGACAGGGGGTTGTTGTTTGGACAAGCTTATAGAAGACGGGCCCGCCTGACCTCGCCTCGCTTCCTGTCTCCTTCGAGGCGCGCAACCGAGGGGTAATCCGCTTGACTATTTCGGCAGGCGACGTTAATAGATGGAAACAGGTCTGTTTCCAAAGGTACGGAAAATCATGAGTTCTCTTCCGGTACAGCAGATTCCCGGTATCTATCACCGCAGGATCGGCGACATCGTCGTTACTGCGGTAAGCGACGGATACATCGACGGAAATCTCGATCTATTGAAGAACGTCGAAGTCGAGCGGGCTCGCGCGGTTCTCGTCAACGCATTTCGCCCGGTGCGCAGAGTCAGCATCAACGCCTTTCTCTTGCACACCAAGGAAGGCCCGGTTCTCATCGATACCGGCACCGGGGGATCCATGGGAGCGACCACCGGCTGGATCGGTCGCAATCTCGCCGCGGCTGGGGTGGATGCGAAGGATGTGAGTGCAGTCTTGCTGACGCATATGCATCCCGATCATTCCGCGGGTCTGACCGACACGGGCACGGGGAGGCCGATATTTCCGAACGCCGAGCTCGTCATGCACGAGGCCGAGCCGCGCTACTGGCTTGACGACGCCGAGTTGGCGCGGGCCCCGAACGATCGAGCGAGATCAATGTTCGAGCATTCCCGCGCGCAGATTGCTCCTTACAAAAGTCGAACCCGGCTCTTCTCCGGAGGCGAGGTGTTTCCTGGCGTCGTGGCGATGCCCATTCCTGGCCACACGCCTGGGCACACGGGTTACCTGATCTCGTCCGACGGTGAGGAATTGTTGATTTGGGGCGACGTCGTCCATGTCCCCGAAGTCCAGGTCGCCTTGCCCGATACGGGCACGAATTTCGATGTCGACTTCGAGGAGGCGAGAAAGTCTCGCAAGAGAGTGCTCGATCAGGTGGCCTCCGACCGGCTTCTAGTTGCCGGGATGCACCTTCACTTTCCCGGCTTTTATCATGTGGCGCGCCAAGGCGACGGATACTTTCTTCACGCGGAGGCCTGGCAGCACGCGCTGTGAACCTACCGAAGATCAGTGTCGCGAGGAAATCTGGATGAATGATCGCCGACTTGGTGTGTCGCGGAGCGAGGTCGCCTGATGAAGGTATCCTCTTTCTGTGTCGGAAGGGCGAAATCAGCCAGCGGCGGCGCTCGCGAATTTCAATCGAGGTTCAACGAGACTTTTCAGACGCGTTTCCGTCTCCAACCGAAAGGCGGGGCCCTGGTGGCAAAGGTAACCGCCCATTCATCGGGCTCATTGCGTCTCGCTGATCTCCGTTCTTCGTCACAGACGATGTCTTTAATGCCGGGGTTGCCGGCATCATCGAGCAAAGGACGGTTCGTGCTCACGCTCCAAGTCGAAGGAACGTCGATCGTCCGGCAGCGTAGGGAGGCGAGGGCCATTCCGGGCGATTTGTTCGTCGTTGATGCTTGTAAGCCGTTCCAGGTGGCGACGACGAATGTGGTTCTGAAGTCTATCTACCTTGATGCGGACGTATTGCGGGAAGCTCTTCCAGGCGTGGACCGCTGCACCGCTGTCACGGTCCCAACGAGCCACGGAACCGGCCGCATAGCGCGAGCCGCGATCGAAGAACTGTTCGATACGGCCTGCGAGACCGACGAGGATAGCGTCTTACGTATCGCTAAAATGCTTCCGCACGCGCTATCCGCCGCCTTCGGCCCCCATCTTAGGAGCCAGGCGCCATGGAGCCGCGATGATTATCACCGTGAGCAAATCAAGGAATTCGCGCTACGCAATTTGCGTGATCCCTGTTTGGACACCCACGTCATCGCGAAGGGGGTCGGTCTCTCGGTTCGCCATTTACATGAGTTGTTCGCATCCGAGCCGGACACCCTCATGCGTTGGATTCGCGCAGAGCGGCTGAGAAGGACCAAGGACGAACTGGCCGACCCGGCTCTTGTCGAGCGCCCGATTGCGACTATCGCATACGACTGGGGCTTCAGAGAACCCGCGCATTTCAGCCGAACCTTTCGGACGGCATACGGCGTTTCGCCGAGGATCTTTCGAGACAGCATCAGGCTCACGCGACCGCGATCATCGTATCGCGGGAAGTGGATCGCAATGCGCGCTTCTCGGGCGGAATTGATCGAGGAGCCGCCGCTCGACTGCGCAAATTTTGCCGCGGTGGCAGAACTCGATGTCAGGTCGCACGCGCCCAGACACATGCTATAGCAACGGAGAGGAAAATGGCCGGATACAAATACTGCACCGTCACCGACGAGGGCCGCGTTCGCATCGTAACCCTGAATCGCCCCGAAGTCATGAACGCGCTTCACAGCGAAGCGCACGACGAACTCGAGTCTGTGTGGGACGAGTTCGCTGCTTCGGACGATCTTTGGCTCGCGATCATCACTGGGGCAGGCGACCGTTCGTTCTCCGCCGGAAACGACCTGAAGGCGCAGGCAGCGGGCAACCGCACCGGCTTTGTGCGCTCCGGCTTTGCTGGAATCACCCATCGGTTCGATCTCGACAAGCCCCTCATCGCAGCCGTGAACGGCATTGCGATGGGAGGCGGCTTTGAGATCGCGCTGTCCTGCGACATTATCGTCGCGGCGGATAATGCGGTCTTCGCGCTGCCTGAACCGCGGGTGGGATTGATCGCTGGTGCCGGCGGGGTTCATCGTTTGCCGCGCATCATTCCTCAAAAGCAGGCGCTGGGCATGATCCTCACGGGGCGGCGCGTGTCGGCAGCCGAGGGAAAGGAACTGGGTTTCGTGAACGAGGTCGTGGGGGTCGGCCAGGCCTTGTCAGCAGCGAAGCGATGGGCGGAACTGATCCTCGAATGCTCGCCAAAGGCAATACGTGCGTCAAAGCAGTCGTATTTTAGAGGGTTGGAGGAGCCCAGCCTGGAAGCCGCGATGCGGAAGATCTATCCAGCTCACCAGGAGAACAAGGAGAGTCTGGACTATATCGAGGGCCCCAAGGCCTTCGCGGAAAAGCGGAAGCCTAATTGGCGGAACAAATGAGAGAGTCGGTTTTCATCGGTGCCCAGCGAGCAATCGATCGCTCGGGGGCACGACCGGTAAGCTCAGCATCCGAGATTGATCGTTGTTGCTCTCGCCGTTGCCGCGGTCGAATAGGTTCAGTTGCCTGGTGTTAACGTATGCTCCGCGATAGCTTCTACTTGTTGGTTGCATTGTTGTCGCTCGCGGTCATGATCGGCTGGCTCGGCTTTCTCTCGCTCGCAGCGCAAGTGTAAGGGGCTTCGCAGCAACGAGCAGCAGTACTCCATCTCTACGCAATGCGGTTCTCCCTCGACTTTCGAGGCGGGTCTTGGGGGGCTGCGGTCTGGCTGCCGGAATCGCGGGGAGCCGCGTACGCGAGACTTACGCCCGCATTTTTCAAAAGGACGCGAGCGGCAGCGATCGCGGCCCGCGTGGAAGAGGGGTCCCTTCGGGTAAGCATGGCCGAATAGGCGCCGTCGACGAGCAGAGAGAGTTGCGTCGCGAGCGTGTCCGGATCGTCAACGTCGAGCTTCGAAAGCAGATCGCGAAACCATAATCTGCGGCTTTCCTTGAAATGAGCGGCGAGATCCCTTGACTCACGCTCGTCGTCCCCGAGTTCGGCAAGAGCGTTCAAGTAGGCGCAACCCCTGTACTCCTTCTTCGAAGTCAGCGATCTCTCCAGCCAAGCGAAGTTGGAAAGAATTTGCTCGGCCGGTGGCTTGTCCGAATCCTCCGGCAAGGGTCGAAACCGGCCACGCAGATAGGCCTCGATCATTTCGCTTTTCGAGCGGAAATGGCGATAGAGGGTCTTCTTGCTTATGCCGAGTTCGGCAACGATCGTATCGACGCCGACGGCGCGGATACCCTGCCGATAGAACAGACGGTCGATGGTTTCTAGGATCTTGGCGCGGGTCATCTCTTCGTCCTGCTTCGGTGCCATCGGATACGGGCCTGTTTCTTTCGGTTGCTGCAGCGCGATAAGTGCCAATTTGATCGATAAGCGCCTAGCGATCAAGCGCTTTTCGGTATTTTGCACTGCCCCTTAGGGCCTGGAAAATCGAATCGTTCCGTGTAGGACGTTATCGCGAGCGAATTGTGAGCCTTTTCCTCTTGACATGGGGACGCTAAACGCGCAATGGAAACAGATCGGTTTCCAAATCATTCGCTATCTGGGCGTCTGCAGCTATACGGAGAGATCCGAGCATGTTTTCGGAACAAGTACTCAAAGGGAAGAAGATCCTCATCACCGGCGGGGGAACGGGCATCGGTAAGAGCCTGGGGACCCGTTTTCTCGAGCTTGGCGCGGAGGTCGTCATCTGCGGGAGGCGCGAGGAGGTGCTCAAAGGGACGGTAGCGGAGTGGACGAAGAGCGGCGGCAAGGCCTCCTATTTCGTTTGCGACATCCGTCTCCCCGACAAGGTCGAGGCCATGTTCGAGGAGATCTGGCGGGATCGTCCCCTCGATGGTCTCGTCAATAACGCGGCGGGCAATTTCATCGCGCGCACCGAGACCTTGTCTCCGCGCGCATTCGACTCGGTCATCAACGTCGTTCTGCACGGCAGCGCCTACTGCGCCCTGGCTGCCGGCAAGCGGTGGATCGAGGGCGACCACAGGGGTACGATCCTCTCCATCTTGACGAGTACCGCCTGGCAGGGCAGGGCGTTCATGGTTCCGTCAGCGACCGCAAAGGCCGGCGTACTCTCGATGATGAGAAGCTTGGCCACTGAATGGGGTCCCAAGGGTATCCGCACCGTCATGGTCGCTCCTGGGATCTTTCCTACCCCCGGCGCGTCGGCGAGGCTCTATCCGGACCCGGCCGAATACGAAGCGCAGGTCGCGCGCGTCCCGGTGAAACGGGTAGGGCACCACGCCGAGCTCGCCGATCTTTGCTCCTACCTGATGTCGGAATATGCCGGTTTTATCAACGGCGACTGCATCACGATGGACGGAGGCGCTTCGCTGGTCGAAGGAGGTGGCGGAACGGTTCAATATTTGCACAATTGGGGTGCCGAGCAATGGGAAGAGTTCCGTACGCGGGCCACAAGAACTGTCGCCTCCCAATCCAACAAGGCCTGAAGGGTGGTGGACCGGCAACGCTGCTTCCGGACGATGTCGGCCTTCCTCGCCTCGACGCTCTGAGCTCGTCGGAGCGTTCCAATCAGTTGACTGCAGGGCTCCAATGAAGATCGCGATACTCGACGATTATCAGAACGTCGCCGCTAAGTGCGCCGACTGGTCTCCGCTCGCCGTCTGCGCCGAGCTCACGTTCTTCAACGACCATGTTTCCGACGCCGACGCGCTCGTTTCACGGCTTGCACCATTCGATATCATCTGCGTGATGCGGGAACGCACGCCGTTGACAGCGGAAATCATAGGCCGCCTGCCTGCTCTGAAGCTGATCGCATCGACCGGCCCGCGAAACGCATCGATCGACATCGGTGCCGCTCGCGCGCGCGGCATCGAAATCGTCAACACTGGCTACAATTCCTATCCGACGATCGAACTGACGTGGGGCCTGATCCTGGC
>Ga0137358_10000169_pt1 | contig 24847 bp, 31 predicted proteins | sample Mad1_20_16metaG_FD_105551 | JGI IMG/M metagenome (GOLD analysis project Ga0137358, IMG submission 105551) | Vadose zone soil microbial communities from Angelo Coast Range Reserve, California, USA - Mad1_20_16 metaG | ecosystem: Environmental > Terrestrial > Soil > Vadose zone | place: USA... | reverse complement strand
TTTTTCTTCAGTACGAGAACCGCTCCAAACGGTTCGTACCCGAAGCTATCAACTTCTTGATCGACGTTATTCGTTGCCTGTCCCCGCCGCGGAGAGGTGACTCCGTTGGGTCGGTGCGAGGTACTCCGTTGTCCCGAAGACATGAATTCGGGCAGCTGTGTATCATCAATACGGGCAGGGCAAGGACATTGTCGGTGAATCGGCCCCATCTTGTTGCCGTCATCAGCGGCAGGGAGAGCAGTGCACAAACGAATGTGAACCTCCTAGGTCTCGCCGTTGATCTTCTGGCTCAATTTTCTGAAATGTACAAGTCTCTGGAAGGGTTTGTCGAATTGTACGAACCTGTACTACAAACACTTCTCGATATCGATATCGATGTCCTCAGTCCCATGCTCCAAGTAAGGATATAATTCAGTCTGTCTGCATTCCCGCACCTAATTCTATTCAAGGACCGAATATCTCAAACCATAGACTCGACTCGGAAGCTTTTAGGGTTTTCGCGTCAGGCTCGCCGGCCTCTAAGCCTTCAAGCACACAAACCTATCCCAATTCCATCGTACATTCCGAAGTTCGAGAGCACCTCCTCAAACTATCTCCGGGCGCGTGACCCCGACCATGAACGTCAAAAGGCTGCCAAGCTTCGCAAACAGTATAAGGAAGAGAGGAAGGGTGCCATTCGCGAGTTACGGAAGGATGCTAGGTTCTTGGCCGGAGTGGAGCAGGAAAAGCGTCTCGAGAAGGATAGATCCTATAACGAGCGCATGAAAAAAGTCTTTGGGAACATCGAAGTAGAAAGGGCGGAAGAGAAGGAGCTAGAACGGGAGAAGGCTAGAGAGAAACGGAGAGCTGGTCGCAGGTGATACCGGTACATACTATTGTACTTCAATTACTACGACCATACTCGCGTCGTCGCGTCGACGCGTCACGTCACTCTACCTTTGACCAACGCGCCCTACAGGCTCGCCGAGACATGCCATGGACACTCCTTCTTCTACACCTTTTCCATTGTTGACATTTCAAAGTTCCGCGTCTGCAGATTCGCCCGCTGCATTACGAGATTTTCTTCTGCAGACCATAGCAGACAACCAACCTGCCCTTCCCTATAGGATAAAGCATCCCCATCTCGAGACCTGGATCCCCATATTGTCCGGACTCTCCGACTACGTTCTCTCTTCCTTCCCTTCCATCAGCACAGGGACGTGGGACATTTTGCACGAGAAGGCTGTCCTAGTAAATGCGACCGTTGATGTCTTTCACCTCTTCCTTCAAAGGTTCTCTAACCTGTTTGATACCGACTATCTTGTCGCACGTAAGGCACTAACACGGTTGATAACCATTTGCCATGTGCTCGATTTCCGCAATGATGGCGACGTACCAGTTAATGATGGCATTCCTTCACCAAAGGAATTACGTGAGAAGTGTCTGACTGTTGCAACAGAGGTCATGCGATACTTGGGCGATAGCCTGGGCTCTGGAAGTATGGGAAACCCTACATGGGAGGCCTTTCGGAGTGTCTTTGTTGGCTTCGTAAACATCGGTGAAGGTGAGCATCTCCACATCTCATTTTTGCTCTTATTCATCATTTCAGTTGTGGTCCTCGAGGATGCTGCGTTGGAGTTCCCGCTTGAACTGTTACCATTTCAAGGGTCACATGTAAGAAAGGTTTCTTCTATACCCGACAAGGTATGTAGAATCCGTATGGTTCCTTCGCCTACTGGGATGGCTCAATGTCAGCGCAGCCCAACATACAAGATCTGCCGTCTTTCTTCGTCCGGGACCCTGTCGAGACTGTCAATTTGTTTTGCCTCCTTTTCGATGTGCTGACTCAGTCAACGTCGCCACCAGTCTCCTCACAGCCACTCCACACAGACCTCATACTTCGTTTGACAAAGCTGATGCAGTCTGTGTTCGACTCATGTCTTTCTGGGAGTTTATACATCCCGTCAGACTCACTGGTGGGGTATCTTATTCGAATTTGTTCCGCCGAAAAACGACTTTTAGGATTGCAAAATGCCTACTTGCAGAGGATTATTTTCACGGACATGGTATCTCGCTTGTTGCTCCAACGATTAGGCAGTCGTTGTACTCCTGCAGAAGATGCGATGTTACGCGACCTGCTAAACGAATGTCCAGACCCCCAAGAGCATTGCGAAAGCGGGAGCAGTCTCGCGATCCTTTCCTCAATAGCGCAACTGCGAAGCGATGATGAGTGTGGTTTCGTAAGTGCGGGCACAGCGCTTTCAGAATATTCCCTTAGTGCTCATTCCCGCATCAAAGAGCTTGGCGATGGTATATATATCTCGAAGAATTACCTTATTCAATACGGGTACTCTGAACGTTATCAAATCAGTTTTGACCTCGAGCTCCTTTGGCGATACTGCACGCAATGACCTGGATATGGTAGAGCGTCGCCTGACCGAACTAGCTTCGGGTCCTGCCGATACTCCCAATGTGGGCATCATGTCAACACCCAGGGCAGAACGATTACATGCACTTTTGTTATCAGTTTTCCCGGAGCCGAAGGAATCGGAGGGGATTAAGTCGCTGCTAGCTCGGGGCACTAACTTGTCTAGTGAGACCGTCTGCCAACTCATTCGGGAACGATTTTCACGGTGAGTTGTCTGCCAAGGAGTTGGATTCATTTCATCATCCCATTTCAGGAAGTCTTTCGACAATTATGATGCTCAACAAAGGGCTTCAGTTGTTAAAGCTCTGTCAGAATTAGCCTGTCCACTGGCGCATGGAGAAAATCCAGAGTGCTCCAGGCCTACACGTCGAGACCTGTTGCTCCTCTCAACGTACAATATTGCAATACGACAGGTCGTACGTGGCAGAACAGACGAGGTCACTGCCGCCGTCCACAAAATGGGGAACCAAGCTCTATGTCTTGCTGTGCGACACCACTCAGTCGAGCTTGGGCTGAAGGAAGTGGATGATCTCGTCGTCGAACTTTATCGGTCCTTGGTTCACAACGATAGAGCAGTCAGACTCAGTGCTGGGTCAGTATTTGCGTTCGATCGCATTCACCCCTTACTCATGATGTCCTGGGTCAACCAGCCAAGTCCTCGTGGAAATCATGTCATTTTATAATCGAGTCGGACAGGTTTCGTGGATTCGCGCGGAGGGAATTTTTGATAAGTTTTATGAACTACTAAGGGACGCGCGTGACCCGATAAAAGAAACTGTCCTCATAACTGTCGGCCGGGTCGGAAGGTTGGGGGTTTGGTCTGACGGTTCTAATAGTAGGCTCATCATTTCCTAGGGTAACAACGACAAACTTCCTTGGCGTTGCGATTAGCTGCTTGATATCTCAACTTGCCAATCCCAACCCCGCGCTGAAAGGTATCGCATATATGCAGGTGGGTTCCAACCAGAGAACTTTCACCACAGTGCCATCTGCTGATCACTAGAGCTACAGCTGTTGTCGCTGGCAAGATTCCACGGAAAGACACCTTACAAGCTACTCGACCCTTACATTGGCGAAATTGCTCGACATCTCATCGCTCAGTGGCCGCACCAACCAGGGTTACTCTTGGAAACTTGTCGTCTTGTCTCCCAAGAACCGTCTGAGTTCATGTCGGGAACTTTGGTTCACACACTTCCTTTGCTATTTGCAAACCGTAACAAGGTCTTGATAGAAAGGATTGCCCAGAACCTAGGTTTCACCCCATCGAGACTCTTTCTAGATTTTTCAAAGGATGTCCTCACCCAAGTCTTCCTCCTCTCCGACCAAGTTCAAACGGACAATGCGCTTGACTTTATCCTACAACTCATGCCGACGCCCAGCGGGGGCAGTGTAAATGCCCAGACCTTGGCCCGAAGTTGTATAATCGAATTGTTGGGCACGTTCGTTTTCATGCTTGGGTCTGAGGATTCGAAGAAGGTCCAAGAAGTAAGGCTTTTTGTTATTTCTGACGTCATAAAGTCGGTAACACAAGACCAGGCCATGCGAGCTTTACACAGGCTTGAGAGCACCTTTCCCTCTAAGGGTCGGAAAAAAGTGCTAACCTCAGATGGTGTTGGAAAATTCTTGAAATCTCATATTCTAGGCCTCATCTCATACCTCGTCGATAAATTACAAGGGATTCAGGGAAGAGAAACAATGGCATCTAAGCAGCAGACTTTACGGGGTTTGGGTGCCTTAATCAATCACGTTGGGGTGGAAATAAGTATCGTCGCACCCCAGGTAAGCAAAAACGTCAAAAGTGTTATCGACAAGATTGCTTGACTCAATGATTCTAGATAATGGCAACTCTTCAAGTCACACTTGGTGTGCCCGAGCTGTCTGATGTGACGCTTGATGGCTGGTTCACCTTCCTTAAGACACTGCTCCCTAAAGATGCTCTGGCACACGCAGGACCAACTAGCGCATCATTAGTCTCATTTTTGGAGTCGCTATCTCCCTACGGACGAGATATCGCTGGAAACATATTGCGCCACCTCGTCTTGGACGTTGGAAACGGTATTGATACCGACTGTCTCGATGATGTTGTAGACGTGTCATCCATAGGCGAGCTCTCGGACATACAAACCAGATTAAACACCTTACGTCGAGGCTGGTCCGCCGAGGATAGGCTTTACAGATTGTTAGAGCGCGTCTCCAGTGATAGCTTGACAGTGGCACTCCAGGCGTTAAAGGAGGTCAGGTCCTTTCTCGGTGAACAAGGGCGTTTCTTCCAAAGCCTCGCTACCGGGGACTTCTTCGACGCTCTTATTGGCCGCACTCTGCGGATCTTGTCTTCAGTTGCAGCCCGAGACGTCGACGGGATGGAGGACATCCGCTTGATAGCTTTCGAATGCATCGGCGCGATTGGTGCTCTTGACCCAGATCGGCTTGACCTTGGTATAGGCGACTCAAGACCCATTGTCCTCAAAGATTTTGCTGATGAAGACGAATCCATTCTTTTTGCGATGCACCTCATCAAAGATGTTCTCGTAAGCGCATTCCGATCTACCAGTGACATGGGCTACCAAACCAACTTGGCATATGCTATCCAAGAATTGCTCAAGGTTTGCCAGTTCAACGTATCCCTCATGTCTTCTGGTAGGTTTACCACTTCGGCTTCGCTCAAAGCTCGAACACGATGGGACAGTCTCCCTAAATATGTACTGGAGACAATCACCCCCTTGCTTGAGGGCCGATACACGATTAAAGAGAAACCTCTGCCTGCGTTCGAACTTCCCATATATCCTCAATATGGGACCTACCGTGAATGGCTTCAGCGATGGACTACTTGGCTGATTTCTGAAGCTAAGGGAGAAGCTCAAAAGATCTTTCAACCCTTCCGATCTGTCGTTCGGAATAAAGATGTCGGCGTGGCACACCACTTGTTACCGCATTTGGTTCTACACTTACTTGTCTCTGGCGAAGAAGAGAAAATCTGGAGCATTCGGTCCGAGATACTTGCGGTCCTTCAGGATCAAGTTAATGAAAAATCCTCCTCTTCAACCGACAAGAAGTTGCTAAGCGCTCAAGTAAAGTCTTATGGTCTTGTAAGGTCTTCGCTGATGAACTCGCTTTTTCAGGTCGTCTTTATGTTGCTGGACCATCTTAGCAAATGGGCGCGCCTTACACGAAAAGACATAAGCGAAAAGAAGAGCGAGGCCAAGCGTCCGCGAGGGAGCCGCTTCGGTGCCAACGAACAACTCACCAGGGTTGATTCCGTGCTGTCAAGTATTGACCAAGACCTCATGGCGAAAGCAGCTTTTCAATGTAAAGCATATGCCAGGTCACTTATGAGCTTCGAACGCCATCTTGCTTCTCTTCGAGAGAGGAACGCGAATAACATAGAGATTCAGTCTTGTTACGAACGTCTCCACGAGATCTATTGTAACCTGGATGAACCGGATGGCATGGAGGGCATTTCGACTCTCATTCTCTCCCCCACTTTAGAGCACCAAATACGCCAGCATGAAAGCACTGGAAGATGGACCTCAGCGCAGAGTTGCTGGGAGCTTCGTCTGCAGCAATCCCCGGACAACTTGGATTATCATATCGGCCTGCTGCGTTGCTTACGCAATTTAGGTCACTACGGTCAGTCGTTTGTACCGCTGTACCGTTCGATAGTTCCAAGTTGACATGCGATCAGATACGTTACGAACGCACGTCAAAGGTGTGCTCACTCGCAATCCCGGCTGGAAGCCGTCACTCCTTGGTTTTGAAGTCGAGTGTGCCTGGATAATTGGAGACTGGAACGATGTTCATGTCTTGGTGGATGGATCTGACGTTTCAACACCACCTGGTGTCATGGCCCGTCTTCTTCTTGCTATCCGGGAAGGGGATTCAAATAATATCGCCCATGCGCTTTCTCGGGCGCGTATGGTCTTGGGTAATCCCATTGTGGCATCTGGTGGTAGAGAATACAGGCATACTTACGAAGCGGTCCTAAATCTTCACCTGGTTCATGAAGCGGAGTTGATCCATCGATTCTCCTCTGAGCAAATGCAAATAGATGGAGCACGTCGTAGCGAAGCTCAAGATGAACTGACCAAAACTTTGAACATGCGTTTGAACTCGACGTTACCTTCATTCAGGACAAGGGAGCCAATTTTGAGTATGCGCAGGACGGCATACGGCATCAGGTTGGTTTTCGGTTGTTCGTCGGAAGCTATTCTGGGATAGACCTGACGCATATATTAGCCGACAGCGTTGTGGTGTCCTTGCCGGAGAAATTGGTCGCTCTTGGCTAATCACTGCAAAAATTGCCCGAAAGGCTGGCCATTGGCAAACAGCATACAGCGCTATATTGCAAGCTCAGGAGTCACGCACGGCGTTCTCATTAATGCAGCAAGTTCGACTGATTAGGGTAACTGGCGAGCCGCTGCGTGCCTTGCAAGAATTGGAGCACTATCTGCAAACTACCCGCAGGCAAGATCACTCGGCCGATGTGATTGACCTTACCGACGATGAAAACGAGCTAAAGCCGCTGAAAGCCAAAGTGAGAGATATCCCAATGAGAGATCCCTTCCTTATGATGACGTTGGTAATAGGCCCAGCTCCTTAGGGCCCGCTGGATGGAGGAGTCAGACCGCTATGAAATGTCGGAGGTGCATAAGGTCTTTCATCAAGCGACAGAACTGTGGCAAAAGTTTGTCCCATTTCTAGGAACTTTCACCTGCTCTGACATCAGAACAGATGGGAAAGTGGTATGTTTTATTATGGGAAGTACCAAGATCATTGTTTCGACACCATACCTCAGACCGATCCCAAGATTCGGTACGTGCATGGCGATTTCTCATTCACTTGTGTTCACGGTGAGTAGGGGATTACGGATGCGGCTGGCAACTATACGTTGCTTCACAAAGGCGATGAAGTACGGGAACAAATTCATCTATCAGACTGTTCCGCGTCTTTTGACCATCTGGTTGGATATGGGAGAGGATCCCACTATCCGCTCGGATGAATGCTTTACAAAGATCACTGCCGAGATTTCTCGCGCCATTAACGGTGTACCAGCTTTCAAGGTCAGCAGTCGCACTGATGTCTGTCACCTCTATCTGAACCTCAACCAGTGGTATACCGCATTTCCTCAAATCGCATCCCGTGTTGGCCATGACTACTCACCGGTGTTTGAAGTCTTGGCGCATCTTATATCAACTGTCATCAAAGAATTTCCTCAGCAGGCCCTCTGGTTGTTTGCGTCTGTCGTGAAATCGCGCAATGACACTAGGGCATCACGAGGCAGGGCTATTCTTGAGAAGCTCAAGGTAAGGTTTTCGAGCATATTTCCATATTCCAGGCGTGCTTATTCGAGACAGAGCTCTTGCCTTAAGGAATTGCCACACGTTTCAACCCTCATCAATGCCTCTCTTGCCATGGTAAACGGGCTTCTCACACTTTGTGATTTTCCGGCTCCCGATCCCCCAAGGAATGCTGGTCCCGACGCGAGAGCCTCATTGTCAATGAAAAGAGACATCCCGCAACTTGCGAAGCTTATGCCATCCCCGTTGATTGTGCCCCTACAGGAGTCGTTGACGGCTACTCTTCCTCCGACATCTTCGACCATAAACTCTCATCACCAGCCGTTCCCCTCGAACCTTCCAACATTTAACCGTAATCTATTTTCCGTCAATCTCTTATAACTGGGTTTCTAACAAAACATAATTTCAGATATCGCAGATGAGATAGACGTCATGAAGTCTCTTGCAAAACCTCGCAAAGTCACGATTCATGGCAGCGATGGTCAAACATACGCATTCTTAGGCAAGCCAAAGGATGATTTAAGAAAGGATGCCAGACTGATGGATTTCAACTCCATCATTAACAAAATCCTTAATATGAATTCTGACTCTCGCCGACGCCAACTCCGTACGCCTTATGTGTTGCATGCTACGATGGCATAACCTTTATATCCGCACACTATACAGATATCCGTACTTATGGCGTCGTCACTCTGAACGAGGAATGTGGTTTTATTCAATGGGTCCCGGACACGATAGCCATGCGCTATGTCCTCGTCCCATTATATGAGGCAAGGGGTCAAAAGGGCTGGGTATGTAGGTGTCCATATAGCAGAACGCGGACCTCACGTTACCGAAACAGAGTCCAGAGATGCAAACTACATTTGACAAGATTAGGAAGGTAAGCGATAATGAGGCTGGCAAGATATTTGCGAAGGAAGTCCTGCCGATGTGAGACTGGTAGTTTCACACACGGACTGCTTTTGACTTCGACGCTTGCTAGGTTTCCTCCGGTATTCCACGAATGGTTTCTTGAAACTTTCCCAGAGCCGTCAACATGGCTCGCAGGTCGCATAGTGTATACCAGGAGCGCGGCCGTCATGTCTATGATTTGCTTTATATTGGGGTACGAGGTTACTACTCGTCATTAATAACTTCTAAATCGTGTATCGTAGACTCGGGGATAGGCATTGCGAGAACATTCTGCTAGACACCAATACTGGAAGTGTGGTTCATGTCGATTTTAATTGCTTGTTCGAAAAGGTATTATCCTTTAACATGCGTGCTTGATTCACGAAGCTCAGCAGAGACAGGGGAAAATGCTGGAAGTTCCAGAGAGAGTGCCATTTAGACTCACGCAGAACATTTTGGACGGATTTGGCATAACGGGAGCAGAAGGCAAGTTCGTGTACATTTACGCCCTGCCGATGCTCACAGCTGATCTCAGGGGTCTTCCGCATTGCGTGTGAAATAACTATGGGCTTGTTACGCGAGAACAAAGATACGTTGATGACGGTGCTGGACCCATTCATTCACGATCCGCTGGTCGAATGGGAGGACGAGAAGCGTAAAATTGTGAGTTGAGAGGAAATTGGCTTTAGCTAAATTGAGATCGGTGCTCTGTCCAGGAGCGACAAGCCAACCGGCGTCATGCCCACAACCGGTCTCAAATCGATTTACGCATGCTTGCAAAGTCCGCCCTGAGCTCGATCGAAAAGAAGTTGAGGGGAATCCATAGGACCAGTAGGGACCGCGTTGAGAAAGAAGTATCGACAAACAACCTTGTACAGATGCTCATTCAAGAAGCCACAGATAATGCAAACCTTGCAAGTCATAGCAACGTCTCACATGCGTTATTGTTTCTGACCTTTTCTGACCTTTTTAGGGGAAAATGTATCCCGGTTGGGCACCGTGGCACTGATGCAATTAAGATGAGGTGCTCGATGTGCCTTACCAGTAGATAAAGAAGGGGCAAGACTGGCTGTATTATACTTGAACGATCAGGTCTCATGTCTCGTTCAGCTCCCTCTTGAGATTTTCTAGCTCCTTTTCCTTTTCAATGAGACAGTTGCGAAGTTTTTCTTGGTCTGCGATGACCGCCTTCTTTGCATCTTCTAAGCGTTGGATCTCGTCCTTCTCCATCACCGCGGTGAATTCTGGCACACCTCCCTTGCTTGCCTCGAGGGATCCAGGATTTGCGGTGTGGAATGGGACCGGCCTGCGACGAGCTTTGGGGAGGAGCGTGGGTGGATGTGATCTGAGGGTGTTGAGAAATTGCTGGAAGGGGTCTGTGAAGACAATCTCGTCGTACTGCCAAGAGTGAACAGGCCCAAGTTGGGCGGCAACCTCGGCAGGTGGTGGTACCTCCATGTCTGTACCGGATGCTGTCCACGGGTGTAATTTGAGGTGATGGTAGAATAGGACGGGTTTCTCCCCAGCCTCCGGTATGAACGTGATTCGGATTTGAATCTCAAATTCGCCCCACCTATCAAATCGTGCTGCGGTTGAAAGAAAAAATTGAACACGGTTGCGAACGTACCCTGTTTCCGTGACTTCAAATGGAGGCTTGTCCACGTCTGCGTGCGACCGATAAACGATGGCTGTAACGAAGGAGGGGTAACGTCACTACTCACTCCGTGAAGGGTTAGGATACGTTTCGTGTAGCTTGAATGTTACGCGGCGAATGAAGTACCCAAGGTCGTCCGCGCCCCCGACGATTTCCGAGTCCTCTGCAGATGCGGCGCTGCGCACTGCAACGGTCCAACGATGGGTGTGCTCACGTGAGGGGTGAGTCTCCCGTTCTTCGGGAGTCAGAACGACGGCAGTGTTTCCATATATGATAGGTCTGTAGATCGAAAGGCCCTGAAAGAACAGAGAAAGAGAGGTCAAGAGTCGAATAAGAGAGGTGTGGTGACCAGACAGTGCATACTCTGGCACGGATGCGGTCTGTGGACATGACTGCGAGTCGCACGTCGGGAGTTGCCGCTCTCTCGCTCCGACGTTACAGCGTCGCCACCTCCACTCTCTACACCGCAGACTACACGCGAAATCGTACAATGATTGACGCGCTCACTCACAGTTCGTCCCCGCTTCTGTTCATGAATATAGCCAGCACTCATCATTATATTCTGCAGGAAAAAACTTGGTTCTCGAGAGGCAGAGAGAGTATCAGGTTGGTTTGACTCTGGTGTTCTTCCCGTATTCGTATTCACCGGTCTGTTCTCTGCTGCAGAACTCTCACAAGCCCATTTACTACCGCCCTCCCCGCTCGCGCCTCTATCTCGGTACCCATGCATTCTTTCTCTGCAGTAGTGACGATGTGTTAACCGGGGTGTCAGGTGTTTACAAAACCGGGTTCACGCTGGGCGTGGTTGGAATTGCCTATAGTGCATATTCGCTCATCAAGGTACGGATACATCCATGGCAATGTTCTTCCATTGACTGAGAATATCGCTCACACCATAGGGGAAGCAGTAGGCGGTATTGTCGTATCGTTAGAGTTTGCCCTACAAACAACAAATAAATGCACAATCATATTCTGATCATTGATAGTATGAGATTTGTTTGAATGGTCTGGCTAGATGAGAACATTTGATGGATGACCCGTCTCACGTGTTGCCGCGTGGATCGGCCCGCTTTAACTCATCAACTCGTACGTCCAACTCACTCACCATGAGTGACTCGCAATACATCGATCGAAAAACTGCGGCGAGAAGCTACCGCCCAAGTGGTCATGTGCGTTCGGGTCTCAAGCTATTTATGCCACTGATTGTTCACTGTGGCTATACTGCAGATGTCCGCAGGACTGATGCGAGCACGGGAACCGTACAGAGTGAAGAATGCGCTCACAGGGCTTGCGATTGGCTCGTTTATCGTCGGAGTGTGGTTATACTCGATGAGCGCTGTCAAGCAAGACAATTTTGATGATGTGGACGAAGAAGCACGCGCGATGGTTAGAGCAGGAGTGAAGCCTTTGGAGGACAAGGCCCGTGGGTGAGACGGTACGGTGGACAGGATTGGTCAATCGGGCTTGGCGGGCGTGACATCATCAGCCAGATTAGTTTAGTGTAAAAAGGGATGGCCCCTAAGGATCCACATCATGTCTCTCTCAATCTCCACCTCTTCATCCACCTCTAGACCCCCCTCAGGTACTCCTGCACTCTTGTTTTCCAATCCATCCTCTCAACCCATCATCCCAGAGCCTCTCTATCAAGTAAAACTTCTCTCTGCTCTCAGATCCGGTGAGCTGGGAGACCTTCTGCATTCCGCAGCACATGAATCATTACCCGACATTAGGTGACCCTGCCCTCATACACCCATTTCTGGCTGGGCTTGGCAAACGCCATGACGGCGAGAACGACATTGGCGCGGCGGCGCTCCACCTTGCCGTTCGTTGTGCATCCGGTGTGCCCCTATGTTCTCTCGAGTGGCTCCTGTCCTCATCCGTCTGCAGCCGAAACGGTCTCGCTTTTGCTCTCCCACAGGTCCATCTCGCCCAATGCTATCCACCCCCCAGCATCTGGAACAACTGCTCTCCATCTAGCCGCATCGCTCGGTCGCGTTGATGTTGTTAACTTGCTTCTCGAACAAGAAGGCATTGACGACACCCTCCGAGACAGCAACGGGAAGACATGCGTAGATGTCGCCAGGGGAAAGGACGTTCTATCTATCATCAATGGCACGTCCATTTACGTCTTGTCATGACCCCTGCCTTTTCGCTTACCATCTCTTCAGATTCGCGATCACTTCTAACTGCATCTTATAGATCTCTACTACGCACGTACATTCTCTCTCCACCAAATGACCCACCCTCACAGAACCTTATTGCCCTCCTCTCCTCTCCGCGTGGGAGGTTAATTGACCTCTCTTACCTTGACGATGCATCTGGCACAACTCTACTGCACGAGGCAGCTAGACGAAAGGACTTTCGACTTGTTGAGTTGGCCGTACGTGCTGGGGCGGATATATTTATCCGGGATCGCAAGGGTCGTCCTGTGCAGGAGGTTGTCGGCAAAGATGACAAGATGCGCGTGTTCTTGCGACAATGTGAGTACCGTCCTGTATCACGTTTATTGTCTTGTCATCCTCTTGCAGTCGCGAACAACGATACCACACTACTAAATGACACCCCGATGTCTGGTCCTCCGACGCTCAAGGGTTACCTTAACAAATATACGAATGTTGCCCGGGGATACAGCACACGCTGGTTTGTACTCAAGGATGGTGCCCTGTCGTGTATGTATTTGTATTTGTATTTTTTCGGACCGCGTCTGTTCATAGCCTGAAAATATAGATTATCGTCACCAGGAAGACGAACAAGTAGCAAGTCGTGGTTCCATCTCAATGAAAACTGCAGTCTTACGTCCCCCAACCGGCGGCGAGAAATTGCGTTTCGAAGTCCATTCTACCCCTTCGCGCGGACGTACACATGTACAAAAATGGTATATGAAGGCTAATCACCCTGTGGAAGCTTCTCGATGGACGCAAGGTATATTTCGAGCAATAGAACTCGCGAAGCAAAGCTGCAAGGCCAGTGAAAGTGACACGTCGTCCATTTCTCGGCATTCTTTTCGAGCCGCCATCAATTCGTCGCTCTCTCTGCATAGAAAAGATCGCGATACCGAGTCAGTCAGCAGCTCCTTGGTGCCTACAGACGATGAAGGTGGTGAAAGTCTTTTTCGAGGGGACCCCTCCCTACGGGAGCCGGAAAATGACGAGAAGCATGACGCATCATCAGGTAATGACAGTACAGACCGCATATACGACACCGACACTCCCCCTCACGAATCCTCCTTCGAGCTACTTGGCAACTCCACAGCAGCTCAGCTTGAACTTACGACCCAACTTCTGTCTGGCCTGTCATCGCCATCCACCATCGTCTCTCGCGCCATCGAGTTGAATGGTGCTCTCAAGGAATCTCTTAAAACCTTGCAGAGCATGTTGAATGAGTATCTTCACATGGTCAAAGAACGGGATGATTGGTGGAGAGCCCGAATCTCGCGTGAACAGCAACGCCAGTCGGTTTGGGAACAAAGCCTTCAGTCCGTCGTCAAAGAAGGAGAGGTTTTGGAGCGCGAGCTTCGTAGGCACTCGCGGAGACACACTCGCATCGAGTCAAGTACTTCCGGTGGGGAAGGCATGGGAACGGCCAAGGCCCGGCCATCTGCATTGCCGTTATTGCCTCCAATGGAAGATGTTGAACTTGGCATTCGAGAACCCACTCCTGATACGGCGGTACCGACCATTTCACCGGGACAACGACGGTCTTCGCCCGATTCCGGGGGAGGTAGCGCGGGTATAGGGATGGCCCTTACTCGTGCTTTATCCACTGTGCCGCCTGTTGTCCGCCGGATGTCTTTGCAGCGGCCATCCTCTGTTGCCATAGCCGGTATTACTCGGCCGATCGAGGAGGACGAAGCCGTTGATACGGATGAAGAAGATGAATTTTTTGACGCGATTGAATCGAACGCCCTACCGAATCTGGTTGTGCACGAAGCACTTGCCGGACATTCAGAACCCCTCCTGCCCAAACACATTGACAAGAGTCAATACGACGGATACCGGGTTGTGCGTAAAGAGCTTGACCTGAAGAGCGACAATCGGCCACCGACGAGTCTTTGGAGCGTACTTAAGCACAGCATTGGCAAAGATTTGACGAAAATCACCTTTCCAGTATTCTTCAATGAGCCCACCAGCATGCTCCAGCGCATGGTGTGACCCTTTACCCACCTCGTTAAAGCAGAAACGCTGAATTGCTTTATTTAGGCCGAAGACATGGAATTCTCGGAGTGTCGTGAGTTAACGTTCTCTTCCCTTATTGCTCACTTGAATTGACGTAAGTCGTGCCTTTTTAAGTGGATGCGGCCTTCGGAGAGCGGGACCCCTTACGTCGCATCGCATTTGTGGCGGCATTTGCAATGTCGAATTACTCGTCGACGATTGGCCGCATCGCGAAGCCTTTTAACCCCATGCTTGTAAGCCTTGTCCCCCTAGTTCTCCCATCATCTTACACTTGACTTGACTGTTTAGAGCGAGACGTTTGAATACGTCAGGCTGGATAGAGAGTACCGCTACGTATCCGAACAAGTGAGCCACCACCCCCCCATATCGGCATGTTGGGCCGAAAGCCCCAGATGGCGATACTACGGCGAGGAACGCACCATCCAACACCCTTTTAGACGACTATAGTGATTTTTTTCATGCAGGTTGATGCCCAGAACAAGTTTACTGGCAAATCTTTCGAGATTCGCCCCACAGGTGTCGCTAGTGTTGATATTCTTCTTCCTGCCGAATGGGGACCCAATTATCCAAAATATAGAAGCAAGTACATGGACTCTGATCGGGCGGTCGAGCACTACAGTTGGAAAAAGGTCACCACGAATATTTCAGGCTTCATTCTTGGATCACCGACGATTGACCATTATGGTGATATGATTGTAGGTGTATCTCATATGTCAAACCAAGCCATATACGCTGAGCTTAATCTCCAAGGTCACTAATCACCGCACTAAAGACCAGTGTGTGCTCACGTTTAAGCCAAGGGGTTGGCGCGGAAAAGACGCGTTCGAAATCTCGGGCTATGTTGCAGATGCTGCGGGCACCGTTACTTATGAGATTGCGGGGCGGTGGAATAGCCAGCTGATCATGCGAGCAGTGGGCCTTGGCTCAGGGACGTTAAACCCGGACGAGATTGTCCGCGGACCCAATTCACCCTCGCCGACCCCCGAATTTATACTTCTATGGCGTAATTCTGAAAAACCCCCTGCCCCCTTCAACTTGACGCCGTTCGCCATCTCGTTGAACCATCTTCCCGAGGATTCGTTGCTGCCCTACCTGCCGCCAACAGACTGCCGACTGCGCCCAGATCAGCGCGCATTTGAACTAGGACGATACGAGCATGCAAATACACTCAAGGCAAGCCAGGAGGAATATCAACGAGCAATTCGCAAGGCACGCGAGGAAGGACGCCAACCGCCGCATCGCCCACGATGGTTCTCGGCGGAGACGGATGGCGACACTGGCGAGCGGGTGTGGTCCCCTTTACGCGTCGGCGAGGATGTTGCATACTGGGTAGAGCGGGAAAGGGCATACAAAGAGGGCGGCAAGGATGTGTGGCCGGATGTGGACCGTATTTTTATTAACGATGAAGAATGAGGCCTGCAAAACGGACTAAAGGGGTTGGACTGCGCGGTTCAATGTATTGCATTCCCCGCCCTCGACAGGGCTGTATAGTATAGATAGGTATCATATTCCTGCCACTAGATTCTGGGCATCTACTCTAATAAATACGGTGGCTGACACATAGGATGCTGACACAACTGAGGGACATAAAGTTGAAATCACCATCATTGTGTGTAGTCACTGCTCTTTTTTCCCTCCCCCCAACATCATTTCAAGTCTTAGGGTGGAAGTACCCTACACTCCTTTAATTTCTGAATGTGCTGCTATGGTTATTGTGGCCTCAACTTCTGAAGCATCAGTTTCGACCGGTGCATCATCAAATTTGTCCACACTTTCCCACAGTGCTGCTTGTGCAGGGCTTGGTGGTGTTTGGTTTACTCAGGCTACCACATTCGAACAACGAACAACAGCCTGAGTATCCACCAGGACCACCACCATATGGTTCACCTGATCCTGAGCAGTGAGCACCAAATGGGTAAGTCATGGCCTGGGTTGTCCTACCTCTGCAGCTCCACTCACAACTAATTTGTTAGGCTGTTGGATGAATACCGGTCACCCAACTAGTGCTACAGCCATATTTTAGACTATATAAAAATACTAGTGGCCTGTGGACACTCCACCAAAAGCATTCATGGTCCCGACATATCCACGATTGGCAGAGGAACTCAAGAATGTAAAAGCAAATGCCTTTCAGGATTCTTGAGTTCCTCTGCTGATCGCGGATATGCGTGCCTAACCGCTAATCCATACACGTCTTTCGATTCTCGCTTTTCTTTTCACTCCCGATCAATGCCTTCTCGTCTTTCCTTCTACAACATCTCCGCCTCCCGATGGATGCGTCGACGTACATGGCCGCCTCCCTCCCTTCCTTCTACAACCGCTGCCCTTTCTTTGCCCCCCTGCATCGCCTTCCCCGCATCCACCGCCTCCGTTCCCACCTTCCAGAAAAGTGCTCGCCCGGCGCAGGCGTCGGGAAAGAGAACGCGCTCTTCATTCTCATAACGTACATGTTGACGTTCATCCCCTATTACCATCTCATCACTGTCGTCACCGGCCAACCACGCCTTCAACACGGGCACTCGCTCGACGTCGACAGAGAGAGCGTGTGGACGCCACTGGAATGAAACGTCTGTTTGACAAAGACAGGCCCTTTGGATTTACAATGAAGATTGTCAAGGGCACCTCACGCAGGCCCCCTATATTACCAATGCTCGGACTTCGCGAGTCAACGGTAAAGTTACCCCGCTGCATGTCGCGGTTTCGCGGTTTCGGTAGGACATCTTAACATTTTGTCGTTACTACTCGAATACGGTGCCAACCTCCGTCGCTACCTGGGACAATCTTTCTCTCCGGACTTCTGCTCAACGCTGACTCAAATCCTGTCTGTTTTAGGAACACCTGAGTCTCCATCGAATGGTGCCCTTCCGAGGTCTCGATTGCAGGCCTCCGCCGTTAAATCGACCTTGCCCGCGAGGCAGCCACTACCCCTCCACCCTTGTGATATTATGACCCTTATGACCCGTATTACGGTACTGTACGTATGGTTTACGGTCGGCATCCCTAACTGAGTACGGGCTTGGTCTTGCTATTCACAACCTTCCAGCCAGTTCCGGCTGTGAGCGATGGTTCAATCCCTCTTGTGTACAAACGAAAGTGAGGGTATTACTAATACGAAATTATTCACCGGTTGCCAGTCACAACAGAACATAATGCAACAGAACATAATGCTTGGATCTCCACACAAGAGCAAGACGGGTTCCATGGGCCAGGGCACCTTCTTGCGCAGGTCTGCAGACCCAGGCTAGTAGTCCCGTACCTTGCATGTCAGGAGTATGTCATGAGCCGTTTCTTTTGCCCATGCATTGAACGCACCTCTTCGTAACCCATGTGCCTGAGACCCTGCTTGGCCGCCTCGTTTTTGGCCGCCTTTTTGTTATTGCCACGGCCAGTACCCCAGCACTCACCATCGACTATAGCCTTGGCGACCCAACAAGGCGTGGCACTGGTGCTCTCGGTGATGGTACCGTCAAAGACCCACTCGATCGGCTTGTTGTCTTGCTGCAGGCGCTGGTTGAAGAGGCCGAGATGGCCTTGGGTAGCCGAATTGGGGGATGCCCTGCGGCACTCCGGTGGTGGTGTAGGAGGCGCATGGTTCGCACCCGCGATGGCAGCTTCGAGCTCGTTGTTTGAGCCGACGGGGGAAAGGCCGTGCTGCTCTCGCACGATGCGGTATGCCTCGCGTACGTAGGGCGTGAAGAGCTTGTCCAACCAGACCTTTACGGCTCCTAGCCCTTGATCCTTGTATAGCCCACCAACGTAAGACTATATGTAAAGGTGGGAAACAAAAGGGGGCTACGTTTCAGAATGCGACCTCATGGTGGAAAATCAGAGAGCGAGATAACAGATACCTCGAAGACGTCGGCTTTTTGATCGGGCGAGGGGATCGAGGGATCGATGATTTAAGAAAAAGGGTGTAAATTAGTTTACGGATTTGGGTATTGGGCGCGAGGGCGTGATGGGATGTATGCGATGTTTGTTGTGGGAGGCTGTTTCGCCATACGTACCTTGCACGTGGGTGGATGCCTTGAGGGTGACTGATTGAGCACGTTGGAGTCGAAGACGGTCTGGAAGTTTATACTGGACGGCGCTAGAAATGAAATAGATAATGTCAGCCCCCGGGGGAAACGCAGCGTAATAAATGGTGTTATTTTTGTGCGTACATGGTGGCAAGTGTGATATTGCCAACGACGAGTGCCCGCATTTTCTGCATAAGCACAAGAGGGGGTTTATTTGTCAGGAGTTCTGGGGGGAGACCGAAAATGACATTACTATAGAGGATACGTACCGTTGATGGGCCGACGCGTAAGTATGGGTACTCGCTCTGTAGGAGATCGGTGACGATCAGGCCAAGTACTTGATCACCAACATGTTCGAGCCTTCGTTAGCAGATCGTCAACGGCGGGGGACACACTGTAGAGGAACGTGACCGAACTGTTCGTTATCGGGGCTTGGATCTTCCGGAGAATCCTCGAAGACGTGGGTTGGCCGGGCGGCGAAACTACGATGCGTAAAGACGCGCATTTCAATATCTCGTGAGTTGATATTTGGGAGGAACGGGAGGCCACTGGGCCCGAATTCTGGTCTGGAATTGGGGGGGAGGGGAAGGGGAATGGGCAGGTGGGGGGCGGGAAGCGCCGATCAGCATTGAGCATGGGGAAGGGGGATTGGGGTGAGGAGGACATAGACGCACTTGAGGAGAGACATCAGGCGTAGGTCTTCGAGGACCTTGGGATCGAGGACTGAGAGATTGGGTGCGACGCTGGAGCCGCGACGCCTGAAGATGATTGCGGGGTATATAAATGGTGCCAAAGAAGACGCCCCGAGTTTGTGCGACACTGTACTATGGGGACGCCCAAGTGGCGTGAGGCGTGGGTGCATTGAGATAGGACCATCATAGGCATAGCCAATAGCTCACCGTGGCCATGAGGCGGTAAACTGGCGGTACATTAAACAGCGATGCACGGGGCACACTTTGCTGAGAAGAAATAGATTTATGGGGCAATGGATGCTGCAGGCGAGGGACAGGAAAGTACAACTCGTGGAATGAAATTTACGGCATCGAGGGTCTCGGTGGGTCAGGAGGACGAGGAGTGCTGCTTTGCCTTGATCTCGAAGTAGTCCTCGTGCAACCCACACTCCGTTTTCTCCTCCCGCCCGGCCCATCGCCCCGCACGCTCCCCCGCATCTCCCTCCGCGCTCTTCGTCGTGCTGTGCCAGTCACCCACACTCCGGTAGCCCTGCTCCAACAGCTTGTTGTGCGGGACGTTGTTCTCTTTGATATACCAGTCTACGAACGCAAATGTCCACGCCAAGAGCGGGTTGAGTTTCAACAGCCCCGTCTCATCCACTTCGAGCGGCTGTAGTGAGGCACGGGCACTCCCCTGGGAGGCTCGCCGGCCAGTGATCACAGCCTTTACACCCAACTCGGAATATGCCCGCCTGGCGGGTTCTACCTATGATATTGTTAATCCATCATATCATTTACATGAACTATTGTCTTGCCAACCTTGACGGCATAATCGTACCCTCTTTCATCACGCTCCCAGAAACGCTCGCCATATTTGAGCTCAAATGCTTCTCTGGTTGCGCACCCGTCGGGTTTGTAAACAATAACCGGGATACCGTAACGAGCCTTGACGACGTCGACGAGTTCGTAAGTCTCCGGGAAATGGTATAAAGTATCCAAGAAAATTAGAGGTGGAGGGGATTTGGTGATCTTTGATAGCATATCAATTGCAACAACGCCAGTCAGGCCAAAGGCTGTTGTCTGGTACAAGTCCGGGATACGTTCGACACCCCATTGCAAGATCTCTTCCGGTGTAAGGAGCTTGAGATGGGCGTTGATGGCATCGAGATCCTCTTGCGATAACGGGAGCTTCAACGACCCTGAAAGTGCGGAGGGAGTCATGGCTGAACGGAAAACTGTATTACTCGGCCCGAAGGAGATAGAGTGTATTGTAATTTAAAAATCCTTCCAATCCTCATCCCAACCACCTGATGGCTTCGCTGGCTCTGTGGTACCCTTGGAACCACCCACCGGAGCTCTCGTCGTCTCAGAACGACGATCGCCCGTGTCGTGGTACTCCCCAAATAAGTCGTCATCGTCATCGAGATCACGGTAGAGCGCAGAAGTCTCCTCCTCTTGTGGGCCACCTGAATATACGGAACTATATCCGTTGCGCCCAGGTCCACCGCCGACGCGGTCACGCACGGTGTCCACGACACCCCCCAGCTGTCCTGCAACGTCAACCCCGAGCTGTGTTTTGCCCCACTGGTTGACTGAGCTCCCTACCTCCCCTGCGCGGCGACCTGCCTCCCCAACGTAACCACGTACGGTCGCCTGGAACGTGGGGTCTGTGACACGCTCGACACCAGGCTGGATAACGTTCTCCGAAACCGCACGAGATGCACCCACCACTGTGGACGAGAAGAGTGACCATCCTTTCGAAAGAGCGGCCATCGGATTTTCCTGCAACTCTGACAGCGAGGGGGCAGCGCGCGATGTGAGACCGTAAGACGGATGCTGAGAAACACCAGCGGGGGGGTCTGGAGAGTTGCCGAATCCTTGGTAGCGTCCGCCCAGAGACGGTGGTAAACCGTCAGGCCGTGAGGCATTGAGTGACCCCAGTGAGGAGAAGAATGCCTCATTGGCCGCCTTTTGGTCCGTTGGTTTGCCATCGTTCGAATCCGGGCTGGCGGGGTTTGAGGAGGAAAGCGATGGAGAAGCCGAGTCAGCACGCAGGGTCGTGCCAGCACTGGAGCGAGCAGAAGCACGCGACTTTCGCAAGCCTTGGGCAGAAGAAGGGCGACTACCGGAGGTGCCGAGGCCACTATGAGGTGCCGTAAAGCCTTCTGGTTGTGCTGAGGGGGACCAGGGCTTATCTTGAAGATCTGCGTCTAACTAAAAAGACGAAATCAAGCATCAGATGTCGTACAGTGTTACGAGATCAAGGGCGGACTTTTTCTCGGTATTGCGCCGCAGCCCAGGAATGGTATTTATCGTGGACGGACATGCCCTCCTTGTAGCCGCCTTGCTCTACGGGGGTATATGACTGCATAAATGTGACAAAGGGGGCATTTCCTCCTAACTTTACGACTATTAGAAGTAGAATAGGTCGTATGGGAAAACTCGGGTGCCATACCTGCATTCTCCGAACTTGATCCTCTTGCCAAGTATCCATCGATACGGAACGGACAAAACTATGCATGGAATACACTCATTGAGAAATTCCGACGCAATTACATAAACAAGCTTGCCTGATGTGCACGCCGAAACCTCTGTGAATCCCCGCGCATTGCAAGCAGATAAATACGGCGAAGCTGAGAGGGCTGTTTCGGAAGAGTGACGGGTCGACGGAATGAACAGCGCGAACCTTAAGGAGGCCCATTGGGGGTTTGGATTTCCGCAATCCACGCAGGACTTGTTCTTGAGGTCCTCGCGCTTTATGAGCTCCTGGAGAGTGCGTCTTGCGATGGACTGATCCATGGCAGTGGCAGGGTGAAAGCAGCCGTGAGAAGTGAATTCCACAAATGGCAACGTAGTAGTTTCGTCTCCGTGGGAATCGCTCTTGGACCCGCTCTCCTTCCCTGTCTTCCGTCGCTCCTCCTCAGCTCGCATCGCATCCCCTCTCTCTGTGCACCAGCCAAGGTAATCGGCTTATGATCCAAAAGTTGAACGACAGACGCCGTAGTGGCGCCTTGGCCCCACACAGAGAGAACACATCCCTGGATGCCGATGGTCCAGAGACTTGGGGCTCTTGGTACAACCGGAGGTTTGTCCCTTCAAACAGACACTCTACCATTTTGCATTGCCAACTGCCATTCTATAGATTTTACTCCCTGGTGGTTGTCCAACAACCTATTCGAGCCCGAATGTGCGGTTTTGGCGATAAAGTACGCCAACCAACAGCTTACTTCTACCTCCCCCACCTGTGAACCTTTCTTTCTGTCTTCCCACCAGGACCGGCGGCCTCTAGCTCCGGCGACCGTGGCGAGATTAGTTATAAAAAATGAAGATCAAACCCTTGCGGATGATGAGTGAATTAAACTGTACCTTGCGCGCTTCGCCCGTCTGATCCACCGGTGATTATAGCGACATAGACTGTTCATTTTTTGTTGTTACGGCGGATCTTTGGTCCCCAGAAGGGCACTCGGACAGAAATCTTGTTCTGCAGCCCACGTCATCGGATCGTTATATTACTGCTCACGCCCCAAAGAAGCGGAGACCCAATCACCCTGCAACTCCGTATTCGGGAGAAGAGGCATCTCCACAGACGGGGATGCGCTTGCCAGTCGAGGATCAGGTTTGTGTTATGCGCTGGCATGTTCCATGCTCGTGTCCCAACACATCAATCTAGATGAGTGGGCTATCGCATGTTCCTACCGGATACGATGGAAATAGCTACCCGTTTACACCTGCCCAGGCCCAGCAAGACGGCGGAGGCAACTCGATGGCCCTCCAACCCACCGCCAACTATAACTCCGTAGCTGCCGATCAAGAATTGGCATATCATGCAGGCACAACCGCCCAAGCCACCCACGCATACCCTTCCGGTTTGAGCACCGGCATGGCTGGTCCACCTCCGATATCCCCTGTTCCCGCGGATGGATGGCACCACTCTAATGGCGTATCCGCCCCCCAGGACTCTAGTACAAATGGGTATCGCCCTTGGGGCCCCAACCCACAGCAGTACGATACATTAGACGCCCAGGGGCATTCATCCATTTCATCAACCTCTGTTTCCCCACCCTTTGACCCTTCCCTTTCTAGCACGCTCCCCTCCCATTTCCAGAGCATCGAGCTCCAAGAAGGTCCGCCACATTGGTCACAGCCCGTCTCGCCTCCTTCGCATACTCGTGTTTTCGCCCACTCGGGTCCTGCTCGGCCGCCACAGGAGACGCACGTTGGTCAGCCTGAAGCTGGGCCACCTTCTAACCATATTTCGTCAGAACAATCCATGTATGCCTCTGCCTCGATCGCCCAGCAGCAAATGCGAGATGTCCACCACTTGTCCCCATCAAGTTCTTCTAGTCCAGTAGCCAATGCCCCTCTACCCGGACACGTTTATACACGCACGCTCGTCGGCCCACTCTCAGCAAATGCTTGCCGCTTGCTTGACGAACATCGCAAACCGGGCGTCTTCTTCCTCTTCCAGGATTTATCAATCCGAACTGAAGGTGCGACCGACATGTTCCGTTCCGTTCCTCACCCGTGTTTTAAGGTTTGAGACGTACTAACTCGATCCGTATATCAACGTATGTAGGGCGATTTCGCCTCAGGCTACGACTCATGAACGTTGGCGCGTGAGTTTCACCTGATTAACGCCTAGCACAGTCGCCGTATTGACCCGCTGATTAACGCATATCGATCCGGAAGATTACCCGCACCCGAGAACGGCGCAATTCAAGTCCACAACGGTGTTTCGCCGATACTCGCCCAGACTTACACGCAGGCTTTTGACGTGTACTCTGCGAAGCGCTTCCCAGGCGTGCCGGGTAAGTGAAGAATACAATAGACGATCAAAAAATTTCTGACTGGAAGACGTCAGACACGACTGCACTTTCAATAGCTTTCGGAAATCAGGGACAGAAGCTGCCACTGGTGCGCATCCCTTCAACATTTAATGTGACGCATTAACTTCGGGGCTGACGGGAAATTCATATGAAATGTTCTTTCTAGCGAAACCGGCATGGCTCAAGTAGCAAACATGGGCGGCGACGTCGCCGAGCCGGATCCGATGGTTCTGAAGATGATGATTCAGATGGTGGCTGAAAGGGTCCTACCTTCCGCGTACGTGCGCTTGTGCATCCGTCATGTGCACCGCGCAGCGCCTCTGACGAACGAATGGATAATCAGAGTTAATTGCTTTCTAGTGTTTTTGTGTGCGCTATTATCTGGTTCCTTACAATGCGGCAGTGGAGTAAATAATAATGTACTAGTGCTGTCAGGGTCCTAATCCTCATCCACTATCTTCGCTAACTCCCGACGAACACGTACCCTGTAATCATACTCTCTTACTATCGTAACCGCTCGTGGGCAGGAGGCGTGTATTCTTCGGAGGAGCTCCCTCGCCGTCCCTGCCTCGCTCTCCGAGCCCTGCCAAGTCGTTGATCCTTGGTCGTCCCCGAAGCGCCGAGGAGGAATAGGCTGAATCATATGTCCAGCTTCCAGTTGATCCAAGACCTCTGTCAGGAGAGTTACGACGACTGCATGTGGGTGCCATGTGTTCCAAGACGGCAGAATTTGCTGTAAGATGTATAATGGATGGGCGAAATCTGCGGTGGGACGCCCTTGTTGCCTTTGGGCGCTAGAATCTGACGTAGAGAAATCGCCAGTGGCGTCGTGCAAAAGCCCCTCTCGCTCTTTTGCCAATTGCGCGATAACAGACTCCCGCGCTTCGGTGGAAAGGTACATACGCCGAGAACG
>Ga0137358_10000166_pt1 | contig 24901 bp, 20 predicted proteins | sample Mad1_20_16metaG_FD_105551 | JGI IMG/M metagenome (GOLD analysis project Ga0137358, IMG submission 105551) | Vadose zone soil microbial communities from Angelo Coast Range Reserve, California, USA - Mad1_20_16 metaG | ecosystem: Environmental > Terrestrial > Soil > Vadose zone | place: USA... | reverse complement strand
ACAGCGGCTTACGGTGCCGTGTCAGCGTGACGGCGATGGATGCCAGCACGGCCATGCGCACCGCAACGCCGTTGTTGACCTGTTCCCGGATGACCGAGCGCGGGCCGTCGGCGACTTCCGAGGAGATTTCGACGCCCCGGTTCATGGGGCCGGGATGCATGACGAGGACGCTGGGCGAGGCAAGCTTCAGGCGCTTCGCATCCAATCCGAAATCGCGAAAGTAGGCCGCATCGTCGAGAGCCGCGCTCTGCGCCATTCGCTCCTTCTGAATTCGCAGCATGATCACGACGTCCGCCCCGGCGATTCCGTCTTCGATGCGGGTGAAGCGATTTGCGCCGCGAAACTCGGCTTCCTCCGGCAAGAGCGCTTCGGGCGCCACGAGACGTATGTCGCTCGCTCCCAAAGTCATGAGGGCCTGCGCCGAAGAGCGCGCCACCCGGGAATGCTTGATGTCGCCGACGATCGCGATCTTGAGTCCGGCGAAGCGCCGTTTGTGCGTGCGTATGGTCAGCGCGTCGAGCAATCCTTGAGTGGGATGCGACATGTGCGCTTCTCCCGCGCTCACCACCGAGACATGCGGAGCCACATGATCGATCAGAAACTCCGGCATTCCCGCTTCTGAATCGCGAATGACGAACACGTCGGTGTTCATGGCTTCGAGAGTATAAATCGTGTCCAACATGGTCTCGCCCTTGGCGCGCGAACTCAAATGCTGATCGAGATTGAGCACGTGCGCGCCGAGTCGCCGGCTGGCGAGATCGAAGGAGGCCCGTGTGCGTGTGCTCGGTTCGAAAAAGAGGTTGGCGACGGTGACGCCGGCAAGTTCACGGCCCTCGTAGGCGGGCTGCCCCGGAAGGCGCCGGTAGCTTTCGGCCCGGTCGAGGATCCCGGTGAGTACGTCGCGGGTCAGCCCCTCGAGAGTGACGAGGTGGCGCAGTCCCCCTGCGCTGTCTTGTTGTGCACGCATCTAGAGCAGGCTCCCGGCCCGGCCTCATGTTGAATCGATAAACCAGCGTTCCAAGATGACGCATGCGGCGGCCGCATCCACGGCCGTTTTCGTCACCCGTCGTTTGCGGGCTCCGGATTCCCGCTCAGCCTTGAGCCGGGACCCGGCCTCCAGCGACGAATAGCGCTCGTCGACCAGGTGCACGGGCAAGGCATACCGCCGCGCAAGCTCATCGGAGAAGTCCCTGGCTTGCGCGCTCATCCCGCTCTCGGAACCATCGGCATTATACGGCAGCCCGACCACGATCAGGTCCGGCTGCCAATCGCGCATGAGCGAATCGACGGCGCTCCACGACGGTCCGGCAGCGGTGTTGGCGACCGCGGCCAGGGGACTCGCGCTGCGGCTCAGCGTATCGCCGCACGCGACTCCGATGCGGCGCCGTCCGAAATCGAACGCCAGGACGAGTTGTGGCCGATCCAAGAGTCTGTCCGGGAGGGTGCCCAAGAGTCTGGCCAGGGGCCTGTCTCCTAGGCATTGCCGCTGATCGAACTGATGCGGGACAGTTCGACGCCCAACAGCCGCGCGGCGGCATGCCAGCGAGACTCGAACGGCAGATCGAAGATGATGCGGGCCTCCACCGGCGCCGAGAGCCAGGCGTTCGCACGGATCTCATCCTCCAGCTGTCCCCCGTCCCAGCCCGCATATCCCAGTGCGACGACGGCCTCCTCCGGACCCTTGCCGCGGGCCATGGCCGCCAGGATGTCCCGGGACGTGGTGACGTGGATGGAGTCGGAGACTTTCAGCGTCGAGTCCCATTCGCCGCCGGCTCGATGAACGACGAAGCCGCGATCGGTCTGCATCGGGCCGCCGCGCAATACCTGGCGTTCGATCAAGGGGCCTTCCTCGATCTCGATCTCGAGCTGTTCGAAAATTTCACCCATGCGCATGGGCAACGGTTTATTGAGGATGAGCCCGAGAGCGCCCTGTGCGCTGTGGTCGCAGACGAGGGCAACGGTCTGGGAGAAGTTCGGATCACCCATCGTCGGCATGGCGATCAGCAGTTGGTTCGTCAGATAACCCGAGTCGCTCATATGTGGCCGCCCGCGAACGTTGAGGGTTGGACTTATGGCCGGGCACCGGGGGTGCTTGGTTCAGCGTAATATACGCTGGAGCCGCGGGCTTCGCCGCCGAGAAATTGCCATTCGTATGCGATGCGAATTTCGTCGTGTTTGGCGTTCATGACGGCAGGGAACGGATCGTACGGCGAAGCCAGCTTCAAGATGCGCATGGCCGCCTCGTCGATTTCGGCGTGGCCGCTGCTGCGGCGAACCACGGTGTTGAGCAGCTTGCCGTCGGAGCCGATCGTTACCTCGATGACCGGGGTGCCCGAGAGCTGCTTGCGGCGCGCCACATCCGGGAAATTGATGGTACCGACGCGCTCGATCTTGCGCCGCCAGATGTCCAGGTAAACGGCGACGTCGGATTCCCGGGTGTCCGCCGCAATCCAAAGCTGCTGCTTCGACTCGCCGCGCAGGCGCAGTTCGATCCCCTCGTCGTTCGGCGTCATCGCGAGGTCCGGCCTTTTCTCCAGCAATTCCGGTATTTGGGACGCTTCTTTGGCGGCGGTGGCTGCCGCAAAATACAGGATCTTCGGTGCCGGTGCGCGGGTTGCCACCAACTCCTCTTCGCCCAGGGTCTCGCCGTTATGCGCGGCCGCGAGGCCCGCGCCGCCCGGGCTTCCAAGCCGGTCGACCGGTACCTGGGAGGATTTCGGTATCAGAGTCCGTTCGCCTTTCAGCATGTTGCCGGTTCCGAGTTGAGTGCGCTGGGCGATGTACCGGGCGTTCGGGTTCTTGTCGGCCAGCGGGGCCTGATCATTGACGAGAACCACCTCGAGCGCCGGCGACTCGGGGCCGCCTTCGTCGCCCTTTGACGAACTGAATGTCACGCCCAGGATCACGATGCCATGAAACAGCGCGGCCAGAAAGCAAGTGGTCAACATGCGATCGCTGGCGGGCGGCAGGCCGACTTGAAACAGTTCGCTATTCACGCAGCTTCCAGGCTCCTAGAGATGGCGCTCACCAGCATGCCGCCGATGTCGACACCGTGCTTCCTGTCAAGCTCGCGGATGCCCGTGGGGCTGGTCACGTTGATCTCGGTGACGAAGTCGCCGATCACGTCCAGCCCGACGAAAATCATTCCTGCGGCCTTGAGTTTAGGCCCGATGACGGAACACAGCCACCGGTCGCGGTCGTTGAGGGGACGGCTCTCGGCCCGGGCCCCGGCCGCGAGATTTCCGCGGTGGTCTTCGGCGCCGGGCATTCGCTGCAGGACGAAGGGCACGGGCTCGCCGTCGACGAGAATCACGCGGCAGTCCCCGGCCGTCACGATTTCCGGCAGATAGCGCTGCACGATGGCATAGCGCGTGCCGTAGCCGGTCAATGTCTCGAACACCACGTTGCGGTTCTTGTCGCCTTGCTCGAGCACGAAGATCGAGCGGCCCCCCATGCCGTCCAGCGGCTTGCAGACGGCCTTGCCGTGCTCGCGCAGGAACTCGCTCATGTCATGCATGTCGCGCGATATCAAGGTCGGGGCGCAGCATTCCGGAAACCAGGCCGTGTACACCTTTTCATTCATGTCGCGCAGGCCCTGAGGCCGGTTGCACACCAGCGCGCCTTGGATTTGGGCGCGATCCAATATGTAGGTGCTGTAAATGTACTCGGTATCGAACGGTGGATCCTTCCGCATCAAGATCACGTCATAGTCGCCCAGTCTGCCGGGTGCCGCATCGCTCCGCGCGTACCAAGCCTTCGGATCGTCAAAGACCTTGAGCGGTGCGAGGCGGCCGAAGGCCACGCCGTCACGCAAGTAGAGGTCCTTCTGTTCGGTGTAGAAGAGTTCCCAGCCGCGGGCCTGCGCCGCCAGCAAGATTGCAAGTGTGCTGTCCTTCGCCGGCTTTATGGCTTCGATGGGATCCATGACCACGACCAGACGAACTCGAATAGGCATGCTCGGTCCTTTGGAGGGCTCAAAGACTGCTTGGGACGCCGCAGTCTAGCGTATGCGGCGGCCCTGTCCGCCCTCTTGGAAAAACTGTGAACCACGCCACCGATGTTTACACTCTCTTGCCTCCAAATGTCGACCCCGTACCGTGGCTTGCGAGCCTCGGATATGTTAAAAAGCCACAAGATTCCAGCACCTACGAACGCGCAGCGCAACGCCCCGAAGGCAGTTTCATGGAGAGCACGATTACAAACGGCAAGCCGAAACTCACGGGATTGAAAGTCCTCGTGATCGATGACAGCAAAACGATCCGGCGAACCGCTGAAACGCTGCTCACCAAGGAAGGTTGTGAGGTCTTTACGGCCGTCGACGGGTTTGACGCGCTGTCCAAGATCGCCGACCACCAACCCGATATCGTCTTCGTGGACATCATGATGCCGCGTCTCGACGGCTACCAGACCTGTTCGCTCATCAAGCACAACAAGGTGTTCAAGCAGATCCCGGTCATCATGCTGTCCAGCAAGGATGGGCTGTTCGACCGAGCACGGGGCCGCATCGTCGGTTCCGAGCATTATCTGACCAAACCCTTCACCAAAGATGAGCTGCTCGGCGCTATCGAAGCCCACGTGGGAAAATGACGGAGAATCCGCGAATGGCACTGATTCTAATAGTCGACGACTCGCCCACCGAAGTGTTTGTCATGCAAAAGGCCCTGGAGAAGCATGGGTTCAAGACCGCGGCGGCTGAAAATGGCGAGGAGGGCGTCCGGAAGGCGAAAGCCATGAAGCCCGACCTGATCTTCATGGATATCGTCATGCCGGGGGTGAACGGGTACCAGGCGACGCGCATGCTCGTCAATGACCCCGAAACCAGTCTGATCCCGATCATCATGGTGACGACCAAGGGACAGGAAACCGACCGGGTATGGGGGCTGCGTCAGGGAGCGGTCGACTATCTGGTCAAGCCGGTCTCGGCTCAGGCGCTGGTCGAGAAGGCACAGGCCGCGCTGGCCATATGACCGGCGCGCCGTCCGGTACCGATTTGAGCTTGCGCAGCCTGCGCGACCGGCCGTTCGAACTGCTGAAGGAACTGGAGAAGCGCAGCCGCAGCGTAGCCGCCGCTAACGCTCCCGAAGCGGCCGCCGGTCATGAGTGGGTTGGAGTGGCGTTCCGCATGGGTGGGGAGACATTTCTTGTGGCGCGCGAGGAGACCCGGGAGGTTCTCGGTTATCCGGCCGTCATAACTCGAATTCCCGGCGCGAAGAACTGGGTGAAAGGGTTGGCCAATATTCGCGGCCAGCTGATGCCGATGCTGGACCTCAGGCAGTTTCTGGGAAGCGGAGCAACGACGCCGGGGCGCAATACACGCATCGTGGTGGCCAATCACCGGGAGATTCCGGCAGGGCTCATTGTCGACGAGGTCTTGGGCTTTCGCCGTTTTGCGGACCCGGAGTTCAATTCGGAGCCGCCGCCGACGGTGATTCGTTGCGATAGCTATCTCGCGGGCGCCTTTCGGCGCGGCGGCGAGGTGTGGCCGGTGCTTAGTTTGAAGAGTTTGGTGGAGAGCCAGAGCTTTTTACAGGCCGCGAGCTGACTGCTGCCGGAATGACGACATGAACATGCGAGACATTTCAACACCGAAATCCACTTTGCTGCCGGCGCTGGTGGCCGTGATCCTGCTGTGCCTGGCCGGGGCCGCGGTGCTGACCCTCCTGACGCACGGTGCTTCGCCCGCCGCAGCGCCCGCAAGCGAAGCGCCGCTGATCCTCCAGCGCCTGCCCTTTGAAGCGCAAAACGCGCTGCGCGGGGAAGCCACCGCATTCGACGCCCTGGCCAAGAGCGTCGCCCGCATCAACGGCCTGCGCAGTGCGCTGACGGACGACAAAACCCCGGATCCGGCCTGGAACAAGCTGACCGACGCAGCTTCCAAGGTCACTGAGGCGCGCAAGGCGGTCGAGACCATTGGAGCGGCGAATCAGGAGGCGCGGGAAATTGCTCCCAAACTGCTTTCGGAACTGGGCGACCTGATGAGCGCGGTCGGGGTGCAAAAGCTCGAGGGCATGAGCCGTTACCTGGAGCGATTTGAACTCACCGTACAACGCGTGCAACAGGAGTTGAACGGGTTGAGTTCGGGCGTCGGCGACGCCGCGCACACGGCGCAGCGGCTGGCGGACAGCCTCGAATTCCTCAATCAGGTGATGCGCGGCCTCTCCGGCGAGGAGTCCGGCCTGGCGCTGACCCGGGTGACCGGCAGCGACGCGGAGCAGCGCCTGAAGACGGTGGTGCAGCGGAATCAGCAGTTCGGAACCAGTGTCCGCAAGGCGATTGGCGCCGCCGAATCGTTGTCGAAAGCGCAGGTTGCGGCACGTACCCTCCCGGCATTGGCGGGAGGCCTGGCGTCGGGATTGGGCGATTCCGCATCCCAGAAAGACACGGGGGGAAGCTATAAGGCCCTGATATTGATACTGCTGGCGGTGGCGGCGGCATCCCTGGGAGCGCTCTTCTGGGTGGTCCTGAAGTCGGTGAGCGCGCGGCGCACCACCGAGCTTCGCGTGCGCGAGAACGAACGCAACCAGGAAGCCATCATGCGGTTGCTCGACGAGCTGTCCAGCCTGGCGGACGGAGACTTGACGGTGCAGGCGACGGTGACCGAGGACATTACCGGCGCAATCGCCGATTCGATCAACTATGCGGTCGAGGCATTGCGCGAGCTGGTGACGACCATCAACGACAGCGCGATCCAGCTTGACGGCGCCGCCAAACAGACTCAGGCGGCGGCGGCCCACATGGTGAAGGCGAGCGGAGCCCAGTCGCGGCAGATCTCCTCCGCCAGCGAATCGATGGAAGATATGGCGGCGTCCATCGAGGAAGTTTCCGGCAACGCGGAGCGCTGCTCCGATGTGGCCCGCCACTCGGTCGACATCGCGCACAAGGGCGGCGACGCCGTGCGCCGCACCATCGACGGCATGAACGCGATCCGGGAAGCGATCCAGGAAACCAGCAAGCGCATCAAGCGTCTCGGCGAGAGTTCGCAGGAAATCGGCAACATCGTCGAACTCATCAATGACATTGCGGAGCAAACGAATATTCTTGCCCTCAATGCCTCGATTCAGGCCTCCATGGCGGGCGAAGCGGGACGCGGCTTTGCGGTGGTGGCGGACGAAGTGCAGCGATTGGCGGAACGGGCGGCGAACGCCACAAAGCAAATCGAAGTTCTGGTGCGAACCATTCAAACGGATACCAACGAAGCAGTGGTCTCCATGGAACGCAGCACCACGGACGTCGTGGGAGGCGCGTTGCTTGCCGAGAACGCCGGCGCCGCCCTCGAGGAAATCGAGCAGGTCTCGAATCAGATCGCGAATCTGGTGCAGAACATTTCGGCCAGCGCCCGGCAGCAGGCCGCGGCATCGGGAAACATCTCCAAAAATATGCAGGTGGTGCGCGAAATATCGTCCCAGACCGCGGAAGGCTCGACGGCGACGTCCACATCCATCGCGAAGCTCGCCGCCCTTTCGGCGCAGCTGCGAAAGTCGGTGGCCGGCTTCCGGTTGCCGGACTTCGGCGCCGGCACGACCACGGTGGGCGCTCCCCCGGCGGCCCTTCCGCCGGCGGCCGCGACACCCCCGATGTCCGATCCGGTCTCCCTGAGCAATTCCGGAAGGCTGCGTAAGGCGAGCGGCGTCGGCGCTTAAGCTGGCCTCATTGTGGAAAAACCAGCGTCGAAATATCCGGTATGACCGACATCAGCTCTCAAACCCTGCACATCGTCGCAAAGGAACTGACGGCGACGCTCAATGAAGCACGGGCTGCGCTCGAGGCGTATGCCGAACGTTCGGACCAGGGCGTCTTTCTCGAGAAGTGCGCCGACCAGCTGCATCTCGCTCACGGCGTCCTGCGCCTGGTCGAGGTTTACGGGGCTGCGCTTCTCGCGGAGGAAATGGAACACGTCACGCGTTACATTGTCGCCGCCGGCAACGACCAGAAGCGGCAGGTCGAGGGTCTCGATGCGCTCATGCGCGCCATGGTCCAGCTCCCGACCTACCTGGAGCGCGTGTTATCCGGTGGCCGCGATCTCGCGCTGGTCCTCCTGCCGCTTCTCAATGATTTGCGCTCGGTTCGCGGCAGCCCTCTATTGTCCGAAGGCACGCTGCTGCTCCTCAACCTCAAATCCGACCAACCGGCGCAACCGCAGCCGCAGCAGGGCGGCGAACCCCCGATCACGGTGGCCCAATGGGCGCGCCGCTTGCGGCCGCGTTTCCAAATCGGCTTGCTGGGCTATATCCGCGGCGAACGCACGGTACAGAATCTGGAAATTCTCGCAAAGGTGGCCGAAAAGCTGGAGCAAGTCGCAACCACTCAGCCGGTGTTCCAATTGTGGTGGGTGGTTGGCGCCCTTCTGGAGGCGGTGCGGGCGAACGGCATCGAAGGCAGCGCCACCTTGAAGCGGCTGCTGGGCCAGGCCGATCGGCAGATCAAGGCGTTATACGAGGTCGGCGAGGCTCGCTATTGCGAGAATCCGCCGATCGACCTGCTGAACAACCTGCTGTACTACATTGCCCGGGCATCCGCCGGCGGCGGCCGCATTGCCGCGGTGCGGGCGTCCTTCAAGCTCGCGGAGCTCCTGCCGGTCGACGATTCGATCGAGCAGGAACGCGAGAGTCTCTCCGCGCCCAGCGTGAAATTGATGCGGACCGTTGCCGCCGCGATCAAGGAAGACCTGTCCAAAGTAAAGGATGTCTTCGATATTTTCGTACGGCGCGGCGGCGGACGCAGCGATGAGCTCATCCCGCAACTCGAATTGCTGAAGAAAATCAGCGACACCCTCGGGGTTCTGGGTCTCGGCGAGCTTCGACAGCGTGTGCATCAGGAGGTGTCCGAGCTTTCTGAAATCGTGACCGACGGCAAGACTCCGTCGGAACTCGCGCTCATCAAGGTCGCCGGCGTGTTGCTATCGGTCGAGGACAGCCTCGACGACCAACTGGTGCGCCTGATCCTGCCGGCGGCATCCTTGGCGGCCGGCATACCCGTAGACCAGGATCACGAGTTCCGGCAAGTCAGCGAAGCGGTGCTGCGCGAGTGCATCGTCAACCTGGCGCGGATCAAGGAGGCGGTATCCCTGTCGGTGCAGAAACCGACGGAGTTCGCGCCGCAGGGACTGGACAACGTGCCGCAGCTGCTGCGCGGCATCACCGCCGGCCTGCTGATGCTGGGCAAGGGACGTGCCGTCGAGTTGATGGATGCTGTCGGAACCCAGGTTCGCAGGCTGATCGAGCCGGGCGCGCCGGCTCCGGATGCGCTTCGCCTCGAACGCGTGGCGGATGCCATCGTGAGCATCGAGTACTACATGGAGACGCTGCAGAACGGGCGGAACGATCCCTGGTACATGCTCGACAACGCCGAGATGTGCATCAAGGCGCTGGTCGAGGAAAGCCTCTCCCGAGTGCCCACCCTCGATCTGCCCGCCGGCGACATCGCCGAGACGGTGAGGTTGGAGCCCACGGCCACGATTGCCCTTGAGCGGCCCAAGAAAGCGCACGACGTGACTCACCCGCAGGTCTCGACCGACCCATTGTTCCCGTCCGCGGAACGCGAGGGCGTCGATCCGCAGTTCGTGGAACTGTTTATCGAGGAAGCCAAGGAAGAAATCGCGTCAGTCCAGCAATTCTTCCCAATGTGGGACCAGAATCCCATGGACTTCGAATCGCTGGGGGTGCTGCGCCGCAGTTTCCACACGTTGAAGGGCAGCGGCCGGATGGTCGGCGCGAGGCCCATCGCCGAATTCGGCTGGGCCATCGAGAACCTGCTGAACCGTATCGTCGATAAGACCCTGACGCGGACGCCGGGCATGATGCTGCTGCTGCGCAGTGCGGTCGCAGCATTGCCGCAGCTGGTGGAACAATTGGAATCTGGCCGGCCCCCCACGGCATCCATAAGCGACCTCATGGCGCGTGCCTTCGCCTTTTCCGAGGGCCGCGACGGCGAACTTGCCGCAGGCACGCCCGGGCAGGGGGTGGCGACGTCCGGCGTTTCGACGTCCGGCGTGGCGACGCCCGGCGAATCCCGGCGGGCCACCGCGAACACGGTAACCGATGGGCCGGTCATGGCGCCGGAGTACGGCGACCGGGCCGACGAAGCGGCGGCGGGCGAAGCCGCGATCGGCGCAGCGGCGCTGGGCGTTGCGATGGCCGGGGCAACGGAGAATGCATGGGCTGTTTCGGCCGCTGTGCCGGATGAGGCCGACTTGCAGCAACCGGGCGATCAGGACCATGCCGCGATCTCGGCAGTCCCGGAAGCGTGGGCATCCCACACTCCGTCCGCTGAGAATCTTTCCGGGAGTACTGCCGCCGAGAACGGCGCGGCCGGAAGCCAGGGGACCACCGCGGACGGAAAGCCGGTCATGGATCCCTTGCTGCACGACATCTACAGCAAAGAGACCTCGAGCCATTTGGCTGAAATTGAAGAATATCTGCGCAAGCGGTCGGGCCAGCCGGCCCCGCATCCTTTGCCGGAATCCGTGTACCGAGCGATCCATACATTGAGCGGCAGCTCCAAAATGGCTGAAGCAAGACATGGAATCCGCATCACAGAACCCTTGAACCAGGTGATGCGAAAGATCTACGACAGCGGGCATGGGTTGACGGAGACCGGAATCGCGACGCTTGCCGACGCGGTTCGCGCGATTGAGGACGTGGTCTCGCATATCAACGAGTCCACCGCTTTCTTCACGGACCAACACGGGCTTCTGGGGCGATTGCATGAGCTCGAAAACGCCATTGATGCCGATCTTTCGCTTGCATCCGCTGATTCCGGAATGTCCGCGATCGTGCGCCGGCTCCCCGAGACGGCCAGCCCCGATGCGCCGCGTGTCGCCCAAGCGCAGCCAGCGGCCGAAGCACAGCCAGCGCCACAAGCACAGCCAGTGGCCGAAGCACAGCCAGTAGCGGAGGCGCACCCCACCGCCTCGCCCGTAGTCGAGGAGTTCGACAGCGAAATTGCCAAGATTTACAGCGAAGAGGCCGCCGAATTGCTCGAGTCGGCGGAAGTATCGCTGACGGCGTGGAAGCGTGACCGGAACGACAAGAGCCCGGTGGCGGAGTTGCAGCGTCAATTGCATACCCTCAAAGGCGGGGCACGCATGGCGGGCATCACCGCCATGGGCGACCTCAGTCACGAGCTGGAGAGCCTCGTCCTCAATATCGATTCCGGCACCGTGCGAGCCGACGATCACGCCCACGCGGTAATGCAGGCGAGCTTCGACGAACTGGCGCGCATGCGCGACGTGGTGAGTGCCGGTGCTCTGCCCGCCGCTGCCACGGCGTTGCTTGCCCAAATTCGTGGCTTGGCCATGGGCGAGACGCGGGCCGAACCCAGCGCTGCACCTGCGGTCGCGCCGCCTATCGCCGCCGGGCATGCCGCCGCATCGCAACCGGTCGCGCCAATCACCGTCACACCGCACGTCGTTGCGCCGGGCGCCGCCGCGACGCCACATGTCGTTGCGCCGGGCGTTGCCACGCCGGCCGCCGCTGCCGTCGCCGCTGCCCTGACGACCGTTGCCCCGGGTGCGGACCGTCGGGAACCGGGCCCTGCCGCCCCGCCGCTGGGCGTGTCCACCCCGGGTGTGTCCCCGAAGGCAGTACTGTCCGAGGTATTGCCGCTCACTGCCGCGCCGCCCGCACTCGGCGAGGACTCCATTTCCACTCTCGAGATCAGTACCGCGCCCGTGCTCCCCGGCCGCGAGACGGTACCGGCGGAGCGCGTGGAAATGGCGCGCGTCGATGCCGACTTGTTGGACACCATGCTCAACAATGCGGGTGAAGTGAGCATTTACCGCGCTCGTCTCGACCAGCAGGTCAACTCCATCGATTTCAACCTGGCGGAACTGGCCCGCACGGTCATTCGGCTGAAAGACCAATTGCGCGGACTGGAAATCGAAACCGAAGCGCAGGTGCTCCACCGTCATCACGACGAAGACTCGCGCAGGAACGACTTCGACCCGCTCGAGCTGGACCGCTATTCTGCGCTGCAGCAGTTCTCGCGCGCGCTGGCGGAGACCTCCGGCGACGTTGCGAGCATTCAAGGACTGCTGGAAACGCTCACTCGCGAGGCGCAGAACCTGCTGACCCAACAGTCGCGCGTCATCACCGAACTGCAGAACAGCCTGATGCGCACGCGCATGGTGCCCTTCCAACGTCACGTCCAGCGATTGACGCGTCTCGTGCGCCAGGCCGCGAACGATACCGGCAAGCGCGCCGAACTCGTGGTCCAGGGCGCATCGGCAGAACTCGACCGCCAGATGCTCGAGCGCATGGTCGCGCCCCTGGAGCACATGCTGCGCAATGCCGTGGTTCACGGCATCGAATCCGCGGAGCGGCGCACTGCCGCGCACAAGCCCGACGTCGGCAGAATCTCGGTTAGCCTGACGCGCGACGGCGCCGAGGTCGTGATCGTGGTCACCGACGATGGCAGCGGCATCAATGTGAAGTTGATCCGGGAGAAGGCGGTAGCCCTGGGGCTCATCGACCGCCATGCGAAGCTCACGGACGAAGAGGCCATGCAGCTCATTCTGGAGCCGGGATTCAGCACCGCGGGCCACCTTACGCAGGCGGCGGGCCGCGGAGTCGGAATGGACGTGGTGGCCACCGAAGTGAAGAAACTGGGCGGCGGCCTGTTCATCGAATCGACCGCGGGCAAAGGCTCGCGCTTCACCATCCGGCTGCCATTCACACTGGCCATCAGCCAGGCGTTGATCGTGCGCGTCGCCGAAGAGGCCTATGCCCTGCCGCTGGCGACCGTCGAAGGCGTCGTGCGTTTACCGCGCAACATCGTCGCGCGGCATCTCGGCAAGGATGCGCCCCTGTTCGAATACGGCGGTCAGAAGTATCGCTTCCAGCAGCTCGGTTCCTTCGTGGGTCTCGGGCCCACACGCCTGCCGGATTCCGATGTCTCGATGTCGGTCGTGCTCATTCGCGCCGGCGAGCATTCGACGGCATTGGTGACGGACGAACTCATCGGCAGCCGCGAGATCGTCGTCAAGTCCTTGGGGCCGCAGATCTCCGCAATCCGCGGCATCGCCGGCGCCACCATCCTGGGCGACGGGCGCATCGTCATCATTCTCGACATGGGCTCTCTCGTGCGCTCGGAGTGGCGCGCCAAGCCTCCGGAAACGGCGGTGCTCGATCAGCGAGACCGGCGCACGTTTGCACTCGTGGTGGACGACTCGATCACCGTGCGGCGTGTCACGCAGCGGCTGTTGGAGCGAAACGGCATGCGGGTCCTGACCGCCAAGGATGGGGTCGACGCCGTATCGCTGCTGCAGGAGAATCTCCCGGACATCATTCTGCTCGACATCGAAATGCCGAGAATGGACGGTTACGAAGTGGCCGCCCATGTCCGCAACGATCCGAGGCTCAAGGACATTCCGATCGTCATGATCACGTCGCGGGTCAGCGAGAAGCACCGCGCGCGGGCGATCGAACTCGGCGTCGACGACTATCTGGGCAAACCCTACCAAGAGAGTCAGTTGCTCGATGCCATCGAACCGTTGGTCAACCGCCGCAGCAGCGCGGTAGCGCGGTAGCGCAATGTCGGATCTACGCGAAGAACTCTACAGTCTGTTGGTTCCCCTGGCCGGGGAACGGCTGATCGTGCCGCGGGCCTGCGTCGCGGAAGTCATCAGCTATCAAGCCCCGGCCGAAATGACCAACGCGCCTCCATGGTATGCCGGACTCGTGAGTTGGAGCGGGCGCAGCGTGCCGATCGTGTCGTTCGAAGGCGCATTCGGTCAGGCGCTGCCCACGGTGTCGAACCGAACGAGAATCGTGATATTCAATGCCTCCAGCGGCAAACTGCAGTCCGGATATTTCGGCATGCTGACCCAGGGATTTCCGCAGCTCGTGCGGGTCAACGCCGACGTCGTGCGTCCCGACCCGTCGCGAAGCTTTTCGGAGCGCTCGCCGGTCATCTGCCAGGTTCGCATGGTGAACGAGACCCCGCTCATTCCCGATTTGCAGCGGCTCGAGGAAATGATCGCCGAGGAAACCTCGGTCGTCCCCCAGGGCTGAGCCCGCGCGGCGGTAGCCGTAGATTCACGTCTGCTGGGAGTCTGTCCGGGTATTTCGCGTGGCCGCGACCATGTCTCCGAATCGAGTCTGCAGCCACGTGAGCGCGGCGATTGCGGCGGTCTCGGTGCGCAGGATGCGGGGTCCGAGGCGCAGCCGGAGGAAGCCCGCGAGCCGGAAGGCATCGAGTTCTTCGTCGCCGAAGCCCCCTTCCGGGCCGACGGCTATCTGCGCCGCCGTCTCGGGCGCAGAGGGCGCCGCGGCGGCCTCCACGTCCGGCTCCAGCACAAATCTCGCGCTCCGTGGGGTAGCGCTCGCCGCCGCGCTGCTCCCGAGATACTCGATGAGCGGGGCGGGCGCCTCGATTGTCGGCAGCCGGTTTCGGCCGCATTGCTCGCAGGCGTTGACGACCACCGCACGCCAGTGCGCGGTCTTCGATTCGGCCTGCACGGCGTCCAGGCGCACGACACTGCGTTGGCTCAGTACCGGTACGATTCGCGTCACGCCGAGTTCCGTCGCCTTCTGCACGATGAAGTCCATTCGATCGCCCCGCGGCACGCACTGCACCAGCGTGATGGCAAACGGCGACTCGCGGTCGACATCGGCGCCGTTGCCCACCGATGCCGTCACGCGGGACCCCCGCACGCTTTCGACCGAACCTGCATACTCGCGGCCGTCCCCGCTGAACAGGATCAGTGGATCGCCGCTGCGCGCCCGAAGAACTTTTGCCACATGCGATGCGGTTTCGCGGGGAAGCTCGACGATGGCGCCCGGGGTGAGCACCGCTTCGACATGCACCCGGGTCAATCGCATGTGGCGAGCTCAATGCCTTCCGCCGCGACCCGAAGCATGATGTCCATCTCGGACTCGCTCACGGTATAGGGCGGCATGAAATACACGACGTCGCCGATCGGCCGGAGCAGCACCCCCTCCTTAAGCGCGTGGCCGTAGATCCGGCGGCCGCGCCTCTCGGTCCACGGGTACGGTTCGCGGCTTCGCTTGTCCCTGGCAAGTTCGATTGCAACGATCATTCCGCATTGGCGGACTTCCGTGACGTGAGGGTGGTTCGCGAGGTCGCGTGCGCGGCGGCCCAGATACGCCGCGGTGGCCCGGTTGCGCTCGATGACATTCTCGGTGGCGAAGATGTCCAACGTCGCCAGTGCCGCCGCGCAGGCGAGGGGATTGCCGGTATAGCTGTGCGAATGCAGGAAGGCGGTCAGCTTGGCGTAGTCGTCGTAGAAGGCCGCGTACACGTCATCGGTCGTGACGACCACCGACAGGGGCAGGTAACCGCCGGTCAGCCCCTTCGACAGGCACATGAAGTCCGGCGAAATTCCCGCCTGTTCGCAGGCGAACATCGTCCCGGTTCGGCCGAATCCAACCGCGATCTCATCGGCGATCAAGTGGACGCCGTGACGATCGCACGCTTCGCGCAGGCGTGAAAGATATGCGGGATGGTACATGCGCATGCCGCCGGCGCATTGCACCAGCGGCTCCACGATCACGGCCGCAACTTCGTCCGCGTGGTCTTCGAGCATGCGCTCCATGTGTTCGAACATCTTGAGCGAGTGCTGTTCCCAGGAGTCGCCGGGAGCGCGGAAGTAGCAGTCGGGCGACGGTGCGGTGAGCACTTCCATGAGCAGGGGCTTGTACAGGGACTTGTAGAGCTCCACATTGCCGACCGCCAGCGCGCCCAACGTCTCGCCGTGGTAGCTGTTGGCCAGCGTGATGAAGCGGGTCTTTCGGGGTCTGCCGCGATTGCGCCAGTAGTGAAAGCTCATCTTGATCGCCACTTCGACCGCGGCGGAGCCGTTGTCGGCGAAGAAACAGCGGGTCAATCCGGGAGGCGTCAATGCAACCAGCTGTTCGGACAGGCGTACCGCGGGTTCGTGGGTGAAGCCGGCAAAGATGACGTGTTCCAGCAGGTCAAGCTGCTCGTGCAGAGCCGCATTGATGCGTGGATTCGCATGACCGAACAGATTCACCCACCAGGAGCTTACCGCGTCAAGATACCGCTTGCCGTCGAAGTCCTCGAGCCACACGCCTTCGCCGCGCTTGATCGGTATCGGCGGGAGGGTTTCATGGTCCTTCATCTGGGTGCAGGGGTGCCACAGGACGAGTGAATCGCGCGCGGCGAGCGCGGCGCAACGGCCGGGCTGCTGATCTTGAGCGTTCATAGGGCCGCGATTGTCGCATATGCTATCGTCGGGGTAGTTCAAGAGGGAGCGGAATTGCAGGTTGACCTTGCGAGCGGACTGCTGCGCGGCGTTGCGCAGATCGCTTCACCGAATTGCGACGCGCGGCCCCCCGGGGTGGAGCCGGATCTCATCGTGGTCCATGGGATCAGCCTGCCGCCCGGAGAGTTCGGCGGCCCGTGGATAGACCATCTGTTCACCAATACGCTGCCCGGCGACGCGCACCCGTATTTCGCCGAAGTAAGCCCCTTGCGGGTCTCATCGCACCTGGTGGTGAGGCGGGACGGCGCCGTAACTCAATACGTCAAGTTCTCCGATCGCGCCTGGCACGCCGGAAAGTCCAGCTTCGAGGGGCGGGAGGCGTGCAATGACTATTCGATAGGAATTGAACTCGAGGGCGCCGACACCCTGCCGTACGACGGCGCCCAGTACCACGCGCTCGCCCGGGTGATCGCCGCGTTGTGCAGAGCGTACCCGGGCCTGTCGCCCGATCGGGTGGTCGGACACAGCGACGTAGCACCCGGCCGCAAGACCGATCCTGGGCCGGCCTTCGACTGGCCGCTCGCCCGGGGCCTGATCGGAAAAGCCTGCGCTCGTTGAATCCGGACATAATCCAATCGGACATAACCATTCAGACAGGCTCCATGCCGGGATTCCCGGCATTCTGTGCAACGTGATTTCCGTCACACGGGTTTCCAGCAGAATTCAACGAAGAAGCCGACACCTTAACCTAAGGTGGCAACTCCGCCGTATATTCCTTGCCCGGAGGGCTTTTGATACGCTGGTTCGCGGACCTTCCAATCGAGCGCAAATTGCGCGTGGTCATCATGGTGCCGGCGACGGTCGCCTTTGCCATCGCATTTGCCATGCATGTTGCGACGAACCTGCTTCATTTGCGGGAGGATATGCTGCGGAGGGGCTCGCGCGTGGCCCGGGTGATCGGCGCCGAGGTCATTGCGCAGTCCGAGGCCGGTGACGAGCCGTCCGCCCTGAAAAGACTGCAGGTGCTGCGCGACGAGCCGCTGGTCAGCGCGGCTGAAGTGTTTCGCGTGGACGGCAAGCGCGTCGCGACCTACGGGCGACTCGATGCGGACGCAAGTCCGAATTCAACGACGCTTCCGCTCGATCCCGCCCGGCCCAGGTTATTCGTGCGAAGCGGCCACGTGCACATCACCGCACCCGTGCTGGTCGACGGCCGGGTCCTGGGCTACATGCACATCGTCGTGCTGCTCGACGCGCTGTACGGAGACTGGCCCGAGTACCTGTTCGTTGCGCTCGCCGCGATCGCGACCGCCGCCGGTGCGTCGTACTGGCTGGCGGCGCGATTGCAGCACCAAATTTCCGGTCCCATCGTGAATCTCGCGCACACCATGCAGCGGGTGTCGTCGGAGGAGGACTACACGCTGCGCGTGGAGCGCACTTCTCACGATGAGATCGGATCCATGATCGACGGCTTCAATCGGATGCTGGGCCAGATCCGACACCGCGATACCCGCTTGGAGCGGTACCGCGAGTTCCTCGAACAGCAGGTCGCGGAACGTACCGTCAACCTCGGCAATGCCAATCGCGGCCTGCACCAGGCAATCGACGAGGCAAACCGCGCCAAGGAGGCCGCCGAGAGGGCCAGCAACGCCAAGAGCGAATTCCTGGCCCGCATGAGCCACGAAATCCGCACTCCGATGAACGGCGTCATGGGCATGTCGGAACTCCTGCAGAGCACCGATCTGACGCCGCGCCAGCGGCGCCTTTCCGAAACCATCTCCCGATCCGCCGAAGCCCTGCTGCAAATCATCAACGACATCCTGGACTTCTCCAAGATCGAAGCGGGCAAAATGGAACTCGAACGGATCGCGTTCGGTTTGCGCGAGGCGGTCGAGGAAACCATCGAAATATGCGCCGGCCGTGCGCGCGAGAAGGGGCTCGAGCTGACCTGCGTCATCGACACCGATGTGCCGGCCAAGGTGCGCAGCGATCCAATGCGGTTGCGCCAGGTGCTCATCAATCTGGTCGGCAATGCCATCAAGTTCACCGAAAACGGAGAAGTCGTCGTACGCGTCAAAGCGCTCGACGCGCCGGGGTACCTGCGATTCGAAGTCAGCGATACCGGAATCGGCATCGCCGAGCAGGCCCAAGAGGACATATTCAATGCCTTCAGTCAGGCCGATTCATTCACCACGCGCAAGTACGGCGGGACCGGGCTCGGGCTCGCGATCTGCAAGCAGATCCTCACCTTGATGGGCGGCGAGATCGGCCTCAGCAGCACGGTCGGCGGCGGCTCCACGTTTTGGTTTGAAATTCTGCTGGAACCGATCGCGGGCTCGTCCCAGGACGACGCCGATGCCGAGGTTGCGCAATTGCCGCGGCTGAATTTGGCCGGCGTACGCGCACTCATCGTCGACGACAACGCGAACAATCGCGAACTCCTGCGGCAGCACTTGAGTTCCTGGAATGTCGCGGCCGTCGCGGTCGACAGCGGCGCCGTGGCTCTTGCGGCGCTGAACGCCGAGGGCCCGCTAAGCTTCGACCTCGTGCTGCTGGATGACCGAATGCCCGGGCTGGATGGTATCGAAGTGGCCCGGATCCTGCGGCAGGACGTACGCTTCGCGAATCTGCGCCTCGTCATGCTGAGTTCCCAGGAGATCGCCGGCGAGAACGCGGAGCACTCAAAGCTGTTCAGCGCAGTCTTGACGAAGCCGCTGCGGCGCTCACAGCTGTTCAGCTGCTTGAGCGCCGCGATGACGTCCGCAGCCGGCTCGCCGCCCACGGTTGAGGCCGCGGGATCAATGCCGGATTCCACGCAACAGTATGCCGGCCCGCGAATCCTCCTGGTCGAGGACAATCCCATCAACCTGGAAGTGGCGGTGTGCATGCTCGAAAGTTTGGGCTGCAGCGCAACGACCGCTCATAACGGCCGGATGGCCATCGATGCGATGAACGGCGGCAGCTACGACGCCGTGTTGATGGACTGCCAGATGCCGGTGATGGATGGCCTGACCGCAACCGCGGAAATCCGCCGGCGAGAGTCGGGCACGGGCAAGCCGCGGGTTCCCATCATCGCGGTCACCGCAAATGCCATGGAAGGGGACCGGGAGCGCTGTCTTGCGGCCGGCATGGACGACTTCCTCAGCAAGCCGTTCACGCAGCAGCAGCTCGGTCTGCTGCTGAAGCGCTGGCTGGCGGCTCGACCGATGACGGATCATTCCGAGCGAAGCGACACCGTGCGCCCTCCGTTGGTCGATGCCGGCGTGCTGCGCAACATCGCCGCGCTGACGCGGCCGGCGCTCCTCAACTCGTTGATCGACCTGTATTTGAATCACAGTCCCGGCTTGATCGCGGCCGTGGAGACGGCGGCCGCCGGCATGCAGACCAAGGCGCTCGCAGAGGCCGTGCATACGCTCAAGTCCAGCACGGCGAATCTCGGCGGTGCACGGCTGGCGATGGTGGCCAGGGAGTGCGAGGTGCTGCTGCGCGAGGACGGAATTGCGCGGGCGGGGCCGCTGATCGCGCGAATCCGCCAGGAATATAGAGAATTTTGCATTGCGCTGGCGCGCGAGCGGACGACTCATGCGGCGTAGCGACACGGGGCGTAGCGACGCCGAGACCCAAGGGGAAATTGACATGATGAGAACGCGAGACTCCACGGACAACATGACGGCGACGGTGCTCGTCGTCGACGACGATCCGGGGGCGCGCCTGCTGATCGGAACCGCCCTGGAAATGGCGGGCTTCCGCGTCACGACCGCGGCGGATGGGCGGATCGCGCTCGACGAGGTTCATGGGCAGTCCTTCGACTGCGTCGTTCTGGATGTGGTCATGCCGGGATTGAGCGGATTTGAGGTATGCACGGCTTTGCGGGCCCTGCCAAACAGCCGGCACGTGCCGATATTGATGCAGACCAGTCTGGACGACGTGGACTCGGTCAATCGCGCCTATGACGCGGGGGCGACGGATTTCTCCTCGAAGGGCATCAATCCCATGCTGCTCGCGCAGCGGGTCAAGTTCCTCGTGCGCGCCAAGCAAACGCAGGACCAGCTGCGCGCCAGCGAAGCGCGCGTGAGGTATCTGGCCTACTACGATCCGTTGACCACACTGCCAAACCGGCAGCGTTTGCTGCAGATCCTGGAGCAGCACATCGCCTGGGCCGTTCTGCGGCAGCGCGGGATCGCCGTGTTGATGCTGGACGTGGACAATTTCTCGCGCATCAACGATACCCAGGGCCAGGCGGTGGGCGACTCCCTGTTGAAGGAGGTCGCCGCGCGGCTGCAATCGTGCTTGCGTGATGGCCGGCGCGGCTTCGAGCAATCTGACGACGAGGTGGCGACCGACAACATCAACGACTGGGTCGCCCGCACCGGAGCCGACGAATTCGCGTTGGCGCTGCCGGGAATATCCACGGTCGCCGAGGCGCAGGCCGTCGCCCGCCGCGTACAGGCGGCGCTGGAACGGCCATTCGCGTTCGCACAACAGGAAATGTCGCTGTCGGCCAGCGTAGGCATCAGCATCTTTCCGGCGGATGCCGGCGACGGGGAATCCCTCGTCAAGAATGCAGATGCGGCCATGCATCACGCCAAGAGAATCGGCCAGGGCGGCGTGGAAATCTTCAAGAAGTCGATCAGCACGCGCGCAGCCCGGCATCTCTCGCTGGAGGCCGACCTGCGCAAGGCATTGGAGCGTCAGGAGTTCAGCCTGAACTATCAGCCGCGCCTCGGGCTCCCGGACTTGGGTGTCGAAGCCGTGGAAGCCTTGCTGCGCTGGTCGCACCCGCAACGCGGATTGGTGCCGCCGGACGAGTTCATTCCGCTCGCCGAGCAGAGCGGCCTCATCGTCGAAATCGGCGACTGGGTGCTGCGGGAGGCCTGCGCCCAAGCGCGCCGCTGGCGCGATGCGGGCAAGCCGCAGTGGCAGGTTGCGGTAAACGTGTCCGGCGTTCAGTTTCGCGACGGCAGCCTGGTGCGCCGCGTGTCGAGCGCCATCGATGCGGCCGGCATCGATTCGCGCACGATCGAGTTGGAATTCACGGAGGGCGCGCTCATCGAGTATTCGAGTGCGGTGAACAAGGCGGTCAAATCGCTGAAGGACCTGGGCGTGGCGACGGCCCTCGACGATTTCGGAACCGGCTACAGTTCCATGTCGTACCTCCGGCATTTTCCCATCGACACGCTGAAGATCGACCGCGTCTTCGTGCGCGACATCGCCTCGAAGAGCAAGGGCAACGCGCCCCTGGTGGATGCCATCATCGCGATGGCCAAGAGCCTGGGATTGGCGACCGTTGCCGAAGGCGTGGAAACCGAGGCGCAGTGGCACTACCTCCGCGATCGCGACGCGAATCAGGTGCAGGGATTCCTGTTCTGCAAGCCGATCAGCGTGCCTGATTTGGAACGCTGGCACACCGACTGGCTGCATTCCAATCTACTGCGCACCGCGAGCGTGGCATAGGAGCCCGGTCTCGCATCAAGGAGTCTGGGCCCGCCTGCGCCGCCAGATGGTTTCGGTGCCTTGTTCATGGCGCGCGAGAACACGCGCAATGACGAACAATAGGTCCGACAGGCGATTCAAGTACCGGAGTGCGGCGGGCGCCACTTCTTCGGCGCGCGCCAACGACCAGCTGCGGCGCTCGGCACGGCGGCACACGGCGCGGGCCACGTGGCAGGCGGCGGCGGCCGGGCCGCCGCCCGGCAGTATGAAATCCTTGAGCGGCGGAAGAGTCTCATTGAACTCGTCGAGCTTCGCTTCCAGACGCAGGATGTAGGCGGGCGTGATGGTACGGTAACCGGGAATGCACAATTCACCGCCGAGATCGAAAAGATCATGCTGCACTTCGAGAAGGCAGTCCTTTACTCCGGCGGGCAGGTTCGGTATCGCGAGCACCACACCGACCGCACAATTCGCCTCGTCCACCGTGCCGTAGGCCTCGACTCGCAGGCTTTCCTTGGGTACCCGGGCGCCGTCGCCGAGACCGGTGCTGCCATCGTCGCCCGTACGTGTGTAAATTTTGGTAAGCCGATTGCCCATCGAACGGTCTCCACGTTGAAGTGCGACGGTAGCATAGCTTTGATAACGTGGCAGGGAGGAGCCTCAGACAGGCTCCGTGCCCCGGAGACCGCCCATGACCCTCTCGCCCGAACTACAGGCGGCGCTCGACGCCGCTGCCGAAGCAGCCTCGATCGCGCGATCGATGTACCAGCACAATGTCGAAGTGCGCTTCAAGGCCGACAAATCCCCCGTCACGGAGGCGGATATACGCTGCGAGTCCGCAATCCGCGCGATTCTCGAAGCGCGCTTCCCGGACTACGGCTTTTTCGGCGAGGAAACCATGGCCCGCGGCATGGACGCCGACAACGTGTGGTTGGTGGATCCGATTGACGGCACCAAGGCATTCGTCCGCGAATATCCGATGTTTTCCACGCAGATCGCGCTCATGCGGCGCGGCGAAATCGTTCTCGGCGTATCGAGCGCGCCGGTGTACGGCGAACTCGCCTATGCCGAACGGGGATGCGGCGCGTTCCTCAACGGCCAGGCGCTGAGCGTCAGCGCGATCGCCGATCTGGAGTCGGCGGCATTGTCCGCGGGCAACCTGAAGACCTTGGCCACCGGCAGCCGTTGGGGCCGATACGGCGGATTGGTGGCCCGCGTCGGGCGCATCCGCGGCTACGGCGATTTTCTGCACTACCACCTGCTGGCGGCGGGCAAGATCGATGCCGTGATCGAATCCGACGTCAATATTCTGGACATCGCGGCCTGTGTGGCGATCGTGTCGGAGGCCGGGGGACATTTCACGGACCTTGGCGGCGCGCCGATCACGCTCCAATCGAATTCCGTGCTTGCGACCAACGGCCGGCTCCATGCGCAGGTATTGGCCGCCCTGAGTTAGCGACGGTGCTTCCTCAGCTGCATCGCAACGCCTGCCGCCGGTTCACGCCTGGTAGAACACGCGGCGCCCCTTGGCGTCGAGTTCGTCGAAGCGGGTGTCGTAGAGCTCCGATAGATGGGCCGAGGTCAGGGTTTCCGCCACGCTGCCCCATCGCCAGTCTCCAGCCCTGCCGATGAGCAGCGCATGATCGGCGAACCGCGCCGCCAAATTCGGATCGTGCAATGTGACGATGACGGCGGCGCCCGCATCCGCGCGCGCGCGCAGCAACTGCAACGCTTCGATTTGATGGTTCGGGTCCAGCTGGTTGGTCGGCTCGTCGAGCAGGAATATTCGAGGATTTTGCGCCAGCACGGCGGCCAGAGCCGCCCGCCGCCGCTCCCCGCCCGACAACGTAAATATGTCCCGTTCTTCGTAACCCGCGAGTCCCACGGCGGCGAGCGAGTTGCCGGCGATCGCGACGTCGAGAGCCGACTCCCATTGCCAATGGCCGATGTGCGGGTGACGTCCCAACAGGACCGTGTCGAGCACCTTCGCCGGAAACGGATCCTCGACGTTCTGCGGCAACAGGGCCAGCTCGCGGGCGAGCGCGCGTCGTGTCCACCCGGCGATCGGCCGGTCATCGATCAACAGCTCGCCCGCTTGCAGAGCCCGCAGTCCCGCGAAGCTGTGCAGGGACAGGCTCTTGCCGCAGCCGTTGGGTCCGAGCACCACGAGAATCGAACCCGCCCCTACGCTAAGATTCAGGCCGCGCACCAATACGCGGGATTCGATGCCGATATCGACGTTTCGGCATTCGAGCAATGCGCGGCGCGCGTCATTCGGCATTTTGCCGCCAGCGTATCTCGAGCGCCGTAGCGGCGCCCACCACGACTTCGTCGAGGTTCGAGACTTGTTCCCATCGGTCACGGGCCAGCATGCGGCGCCCGGCCATCAACTCCGCGTACTTTTGCGGAAACAAAGGGGTTTGCCCCGGATCGCCGAAACCATCCGGGAAGCGCGGCGCGTCGTCCGCAGGGTCGTACTTGTCGGTTGCACCGACCGTGTGCAGCAGTTCATGGGCAATCACGACGTTGTTCTCGGCGGTCATCTCGGGGGCGGCGAAGGCGTACACCACGCCGATCAGTCCCTTGGTAAGCCCAAGCGAATGCGGCACCGTCCGGGTGACTGCCGGGTCATGATAAAGCACGAACATGCGTACGTCCTCCGGCTCGTGTGCATGCCGGCTGGCGCGCCACGCCCAATAACGCAGCTTCAAACTCCAAAAGCCCGTGGCGACGGAACCCGCCGACGCGGCGCGCTGCGGGGGTCGATCCTCGAGCGCGGGACGCAGCCGCGACCGGAAGGGCTCGTCCGTGCGCAGGTGATAGCGGGCCGCCCCGCGCACGAAAAAGCGGTCGATGGCCTTGAAGTCCCGCCCGTCGAGCGAAGCGACATAACGCCGGGTGACCGGGCTCTCGTCATCGGCGATTGGATAGATTGCGACGAACAGAGGTTCGCGCCACCGGGTACTCCGATAACGATCCTGCCACGTGGTGAGGGCGACCAGCACCAGAATCAACAGCAACGCCGCGACGCGCAGCGTCTTCCACCACCGTACGCGCTGGGGCGCGGGCCGGGCGCGCGTTGTCAATCGGACGGGTCGACACTGAGGGCGTCGAGCTCACCGTCAGCGGCGGAGTAGGAAACCAGCATGGGCTTGCAGCACACGGGACAGTCCTCGATATACGATTGCTCGGGCACCGATAGATCGAGAGTCAGGGAAATGGTTTCCCAGCAATGCGGGCAGGTCGCTTCATGACCTTGTAGAAGATTCATCGCCAGACTCCTTT
>Ga0137358_10000164_pt1 | contig 25115 bp, 14 predicted proteins | sample Mad1_20_16metaG_FD_105551 | JGI IMG/M metagenome (GOLD analysis project Ga0137358, IMG submission 105551) | Vadose zone soil microbial communities from Angelo Coast Range Reserve, California, USA - Mad1_20_16 metaG | ecosystem: Environmental > Terrestrial > Soil > Vadose zone | place: USA... | reverse complement strand
GGCCTTCCCGGGCTCGCTGAAGCGTCGCGATCGGTCGGCGCGCCCTAGCGAACCGCTACGGCTCCACGATCTCCATCGTCCCTCCGGCGGCGATGGGCCCGCCCACCGTTTGACGCCGACCCGATGGCCAGCGGACCTCGACCGAGGCCGCGTGATCGGCCGCCCCGAGCCCGAAGTAGAGCGGCAAGTCGCTTTGGGAGAGGTAGCCCGATTTCCCGTCCATGGCTTTGAGGATGCGTCGGCCCTCGGGCAGCACCACGGTGACCTGCGCGCCCAGCCCCTCGCGGTTCGACCGCGTCCCGGGTAGCCGGATCTTGAGGAAGTGGAGGGGGTGTCGCTTGGCGAGGTCGCTGAGGAGTACTTGCGGCCCCGCGTTGAACTCGTTGGTGACGATGTCGAGGTCACCGTCCCCGTCCAAGTCGAGCAGGACCGCCGAGCGGCTGCCGCGCGCGGCCATCATCGTCAGTTTCCCGGCGGCGTCAAATCGACACCCCGCTTCGACCCCGCCAGGCTCCTTGCACGCGGCGCAGAAGAACTGCCCGTGGTCCGCTCCGTTGCAGGCGAGGGTGAACCAGACCTGATCGGTGAGGCCGTTCGGGCGTGGCTCCACGCCGAGGAGGAATTCGCTGGGAAGGAAACGCCGCCCGCCTTCGTTCAGGAGCACGGAGTTGATCCCGTAGCGATGCGGGAAGTTCATGCCCGCGGTGATGAAGATGTCGTCCCAGCCGTCAGCGTTGAGGTCGTCCACGCTCGGTCCCCAGGGCCAGTATGTCTCCACGCCGACCGAATCGGAGACTTCCGCAAACGTCCCGCCCCCCCTGTTTGCGAAGAGGGCGTTCCCGAAGATGAACCGGCTCTTGCCCGTCGGGAAGAAATCGACGGGTGCCGGGAGGGTGTCGGCCTTGCGGGCCTCCGCCGCCCAGTCGCCCGGCGGGATGTTGACCCACATGTCCGAATGCATGTCGGTGACGAGGAGGTCGACGCGACCGTCTCCGTCGAAGTCGAACGCCTTCACCCCCATCGCGCCCCAGGGAGTTTTGGGAAAGTACTGTCGCGTCGCGTCGTGAAATCGTTTGCCGGCCGCACTGCGCCAAAGATGATTCTCGCCCTGCATGTTGAGGACATAGAGGTCGGGCCATCCGTCCTCATTCACGTCGATGACGGTCGCGTCGCCGCTCCAGCTCGAGTCGACGAGTCCCACCCGGCGCGTGACGTCCTCGAACCGATTGCCCCCCAGGTTCCGGTACAGGATGCTGGTCTCGGCGCGCTCGGCGTGCGTGTGACCGTGGAACGCGTCGCGCAGGCCGACGTAGTAGCCTCCCGGCCCCTTGATGTTGCCGGTATAGACGCCCACGTTCGTCACGAAAAGATCGAGCAGTCCGTCGCCATCGTAGTCGAAGAACACCGCGCCCGACGAGTGGCCGACGTACCCGACGCCGGCTTGCGCGGTGATGTCGCGGAATTTCCCGCCACCCAGGTTCTCGAACAGGCGGTTGCCGTGCCGCACCGTGGTCACGAACAGGTCGGGATCGCCGTCGTTGTCGATGTCGGCGAACGCGCAACCGACAGCGACGGCGTCCCGCATCGTGAGGCCCGCCTCATCCGTGATGTTCGCGAACCGACCACCCCCAAGGTTCTTCCAGAGCTCGTTGGTCCCGAGCTGGGTCACGAAGTACAGGTCGGGCAGCCCGTCGCCATCGACGTCCGCCGCGCACAGTCCCGTCCCGTGATCGTAGTGCACCTTCTTGTATGCCTTGCCCGCGTCGTCGACCACGCGGTTTTCGAAGCCGATGCCGCTGGCCGCTCGCCCGTCGGTGAAGCGAAAGTCGTGTATCGCGCTCGAACGGGCGGCGAGATCGCCTTCCTGGCGGGCGCGCTCCCGCAGCCACGCCGGCCCCGCCGAGGCGGCCGGCGCGGACCGGTCGCCACGGCTCGGCTTGCAGGAGGTGAGGACGAGCAGCGCGGCGACGAGGAGCCGGACCCAAGGGGTGCAGCCGTCGCGCCTCAGGGAGCGGCCTTGGTCCAGATGACGATCACGCCGCAGCCGGAGTTGCTCCCCTGGAACTCGCCCGGTGTCTCTGAGGAGCCGCGGTAGATCTCGATCCCCTCGACGTCGTGGGGTGGTGTATGGCGCGCGAAATACGATGTCGACTCCGTACCGTCGATGAAATACTGCGGGTAGCACCCGGGCGGCGACCGCACCATCTTCGCGATGCAATCGTTCGACAAACATACCTGCTGTACCCCGCGGACCATGACAAGCACGTCGACGAGCGTTGCCGGATCGCGGCGCTCGATCTGTTCTCGTGTCAGAAAGTAGCCGATGCCGGCTTGGCGACGGCGCTCGAAGCCGGCGAACCGCCTCAGCCCTTTCTCTTTGACCACGACGTCAGGGAGCTGGTACGCGAGGAGGGTGAGCTCGAAAACGTGGATGAGTACCTGCCGCGGCGCGAGCACCACGGGCCAAGTCGCAGGAGCGTAGCCGACCGCTCGGATCTCCAGCGTGTGGACACCGGGCGCGAGGCCGGTAAACGTAAAGCGCCCGGACGAGTCCGTCGTCGTCGTGAGCTTCGTGTCCCGCAGCCCCACGCGGGCGCGGGGAATCGGCTCATTGGAGTCCCGGGCGACGAGCCGACCCAAGATCGCGCCGGAGTCGGGGCCGGCCGCACTATCCCGCTGGACTGGAGCGGCGGGTAGCGTCGCAGGCCCCAGCAACAACGCAAAGGCGAGGATTGCGGGCCAGGCGGAGGTGGGGCGCCTCAACGACGATTTCGGGGCCATCGACCTTGTTCCGCTTCGCTGGTGCACGAATATAGGGATTCCCCGGGAGGCCTGGAAGGCCAGTAAAATGGCCGCTTTCTGGGCGGTACGCCTCCCCCCTCTACGCTCTTGCGCGGTTTCTGCGGGAGGTGCACTATAACCACCGCCTAGCCGTCTGGCCCCCAGTCCGAGCCGTTGGGAGCCTTGGCGTCAATCTTTAATTCCTGATGTGCTCACCTTCTTCCGAAGGGGGCGTCATGCTCAAGCGTGGTCGGTTCAACGTATTGCTCTGCGCCGCGGGGCTGCTCGTGCTGGTCGGGGCTGCCTTCCGCGACGCGGCAGCACAAGCCGCAGTCATCACAGGCAAGGTGGTCGGCCGAGGGGGGGACCCTCTCGGCGGAGCGCTGGTCACGATCGAGCAGTATGGCGTGGCGGCCGCGACCACGACCGCGGGGACGTACACGCTGACGGTCCCACCTCAGTGGACCAAAGGCCAGACCGTCATGCTGCGCGCGCGCAGCATCGGCTACTCGCCTGCCCTCAGACAGATCACGCTGACGCCGGGCAATCAGACGGTGGACTACGAGTTGAGGTTCGATCCGATGACGCTCGACGAGGTCGTGGTCACCGGTGTCGCGCAGGCGACGGAGGTCAAGAAGCTCACCTTCGCGGTCGGTCACGTCGACGCGTCCCAGTTGCAGCAGGCGCCGGGGGTGTCGGCGCTGGGCTCGCTGGAAGGGAAGGTGGCGGGGGTACGGCTGCTGACGGGGACCGGCGCGCCGGGCGGCGAGCCGGCGATCCGGCTGCGCTCGTCCACCGCGCTGACGTCGCCCGCGGCCTGCAACGCGCCCCCGTGCGGCTCCACTGACGCGCCGGGTCCCTTGATCATTGTGGACGGCACGATCACGCACTACGGCCTCGCGGACATCAACTCCCAGGACATCGACCGGGTCGAGGTCGTGAAAGGGGCCGCGGCGTCTTCGCTGTACGGCTCGAACGCGGCGAACGGCGTGATCCAGATCTTCACCAAGCGCGGTGAGCGGAATCCGGACGGCAAGACGGTCGTGACCGTGCGGAACGAGTACGGCCAGTCGTTTAAGCCCTATGGGATGCCGTGGGCGATGGCGAACCCTTACCGGATCGACACGGTCGGGACGTACACCGACGCGAACGGCGCCACGGTCAACAACGGCGATTACATCAGCGCGTCCGGCAATTTGATCGGTCCGTTGGCGCAACCCAGCCTCAAGCCCGACCACATCGCCGATCATCCCTATTCGGCGTTTGGCCGGCCCGTATACGACGCGCAATCACAGCTGCTGACGCACGGTCCATTCTACACGAACTACATCTCGATCGGGCAGCGGCGCGGCAGCACGAACTACAACGTGTCCTTCGAGAATACGAAGCAGGACGGGGTGTTGATCCTGCTGAAGGGCTACAACCGGCAGAACTTCCGGGTGAACGTCGATCAGGCGCTGACGCCCCGGTTCGACCTGTCGGTGGGCGGCTTCTTCGGCAAGTCGAACAACAACCAGGTGGCGGAAGGTCCCGGCGCCCCGTTCTTCGCCGTGACGTTCATCGAGCCGAACATCAACCTGTTCGCGCCGAACGCGGACGGGACGCCGTATGCGGCGCTGATCCCGCACCAACTGCCGAACTCCGCGAACCCGATCTACACGCTGGCGAACGAGCAGATCAGCACCGATCGCTCGCGTTTCACCGGCTACGGGAAGGCCACCTACCGGTTGTTCGACTGGCTGTCGCTCGAGGGGAACTACAACTACGACCAGGAGACGTCGAACTTCACCGACGTGGTGCCGAAGAACTTCCTGAACTCGCGCGGCAGGCCGACCAGCGGCAACATCGTGAAGATCGACAGCGGTGGCCGGTCGTTCAATACGGGCGCGACCCTCACGAGCGTGCGGACGTTCCGGCTTGGAGGCTGGAACGTGCGCAACACGATCAAGGCCGCGTACGTGTATGAGGATCAGACCGCGCGCGTATTCGCCGACACGGGCATTGGATTCCTCGTCCTGAATACGCCGGAGTTCCAGGCGGTTTCGCGAGCCACGCTCTCGCCCGGTTCCCGCGACATCACGATCCGGAACAAGAATTACTACGTCGTCTCCGGCTTCGACATCAAGGATCGCTACCTGCTGGACGGCCTGGTGCGATGGGATGGGTCGTCGTTGTTCGGCCCCGACAGCCGTTGGCAGACGTACTACCGGGTGTCGGGGGCGTATCGCCTCTCGCAAGACTTCCACATCAACGGCATCGATGAGTTCAAGCTGCGCGCCTCCTACGGCACCGCCGGGCTGCGCCCCACGTTCGATGCCCAGTACGAAACGTACGAGATCGTCGGCGGCGTGCCCGTCCCGATCACGCTCGGCAACAGGGCGCTCAAGCCCGCGCGCTCGGCCGAGACCGAGATCGGCGCCAACATCGACTTCCTGAGCCGGTTCTCACTCGAGTACTCGTACTCGCGCAAGGAGACCAGGGATCAGATCATGCTGGTGCCGCTCTCGGCCGCCACGGGGTTCCAGAACGGGCAGTGGCAGAACGCCGCGACCCTGCTGGGGAAGACGCACGAGCTGTCCTTGGGCGTGATCCTCATGGATCGACCCGACGTGTCCTGGCGGCTGAACATCGCGGCCGACCGGACGCGCCAGAGAATCACCCAGCTCAACACCGCCCCATTCCTCGTGGGGCCGAACTACGCCGGCAGCCAGGACGTCACCCAGATATTCAAGATCGCTCCGGGCGAGACGTTCGGCGTCATCTACGGGACGAAGATCGTGCGCAGCTTCGCCGAGTTGTGCGACGATCCGGCGAAGCGGGCGGCGGGCTGTGGCCCGGGCCAGACCTTTGACCCCGCGAACTACGTCGTGAACGAGGATGGGTATCTCGTGACCACGGCCGGCTACCACACCCGCGGCGAGCGGTTCATCGGCTACGTCGATCCCCAGGGGAACACGTCCGTCAGGATCGCCGACGTGAACCCCGACTTCAACGCGAGCTTCACGACGTCGTTCCGGTTCAAGAACTTCGCGGCGTACGCCCTGGTGGACTGGGTGCAGGGTGGGAACATCTACAACGGGACGCGGCAGTGGCCCTTCTTCGAGTATCGCGACCGCGTCTACGACCAGACGAGCAAGCCGGCGGTGGATTGCACCGGGAACCTCGACCCTCACTGCCCGTACAGCACCGGCAAGAAGGCGACCGACTACTATCAGGCCATCTATAACGGCATCAATCCGATCGACTTCTTCGTCGAGTCGGGCACGTATGTGAAGATCAAGGAGCTCAACGTCAGCTATACCTTCGGCCGCAGCGCGATGGAGAAGCTTGGTCTCGGAATCAGCAGCCTTCGCTTGGGCGTGATCGGGCGCAACCTGTTCACGTTCACCAAGTACTCCGGTTACGATCCAGAAGTGGCCGGCCTGTCGGGGGACCCGTACTCGTTCCGGTTTGACGGCTTCTCGTACCCCAACTTCCGGACCTTCACCGGCTTTGCGGAGATCAACTTTTGACCCCGCGGACCAACCTTCTCAGGAGCTCGACTACTATGAGCCTGATCAAGAGCGCTCCGCGGGCCTTGGGCCTCTGCGCGGCCCTGATCCTCGCGGCTGCATGCGATTCGCTGAACGTCGTCAACCCGAACGCGCCGCACTCCAAGAACGATGCGCTGCAGGACCCGGGCACGGTGAAGGCCATCGCGTTCGGCGCCATGCGGACCTGGTATCTCACGTCGCAGGGCGGCCTGGGGCAGGACATGTACCCGAGCCTCACCCTGGCGGTCATGGCGCGCAGTCACGTCGCGGCCTGGAACAACTTCAATATCCGGTTCTACACCGGCTGCACCAACGCCAATTGGGACGTGTACACCACCGCCACGAGGGGCACCTGCGGCACCGAGGACCTGGGCGCCCTCTACCCGCGTGTCGAGTGGCAGAACAACCCAGGCTCGGCGCAACGGACGCAGATCGAGCCGTTGTGGTACGGGAGCTACGCGGCCCTGTCATCGGCCAATGGCGTCCTCACCGCCATTCGGGCGAACGGTCTCCTGATCGACGACCCTGAGACGACCACGATGGTGGAGACCATGGCCGTGTTGGTGCAGGCGTTGTCTTTCAGTGGACTCGCGCTGAACTACGACAAGGCCTTCATCGTCGATTACACCACCGACATCACCAGTCTAACGTTCTCGACGCGGACCCAGCTGCGCGACGCCGCGCTGGCCAAGTTCGACGAAGCCATCGCGCTGGCGAACGGCGCCACGTTCGACGTTCCCGGAGACTTCTTCGGTTCGCCGGGCGTGTCTTACGACAACGTGAAGATCGCCCAGATCGCCAACACGATGGCGGCGCGCACGCTGGCCTATTTCCCGCGCGACGGGGCGGAGAATGCCACGGTGGACTGGACCCGGGTGAAGAACTACGCCCAGAACGGTATCAGCTCCGGGACACCGTTCAACTTGATCTTCCATCAGGACGCATGCTTCAACTGGTGCGACTTCCTGAAGGTCTGGAGCAACGACATGACCACCATGCGGATCCATAGCCGCGTGGCGCACCTGCTGGATCCCGCGACGCAGCCCGACCCGTGGGAGATCAGCACTAACTCGGCTCCCAGGTCGCCCGATGCCCGCTTGGGCGACGGGACGTTTCGGGGTCCCGCGTCCTACGCAAAGGCGATCATCGAGGCCTTCCCGGACACGAACTGCGCCAAGCCCGTAGGGTGCACTGGCGGCACGGACTTCGTCTGGAGCTTCGACCGGGAGATTCAGAACACCTCACGGGGAGCGTGGCACCAGAACGCCGTCGGACAAATCCGCTATGACAGCCTGCCCGGATGCGGCGACAATCCGCAGGGGTCGTCGAACCCCGGCGACAAGGACGCCCCGGTGGTGTTGGCGGCTGAAAACGATTTGCTGTGGGCGGAGGCCCTGATCCGGGGTCCCACACCGGACCTCGCGACGGCCGCGACGCTCATCAACAAGACACGGGTTGGTCGGGGTAACGCGAGCCTAGCGAAGCCGGGGTTCCTCCCGGCGACCGCGGGTGACCCGAACCTGCTCGTGGAGCTGCAGTACGAGCAAGATGTGGAGCTCATCGGCTCGAACATGGCCCCGTTTTACAACCAGCGGCGGATCGACAAGCTCGAGCCGCTCACGCCGCACGAGATGCCGATCCCGGCGAAGGAGTTGGGCGTGCTGGGGCTGGGGCTCTACACGTGGGGCGGGGCGAGCAATCCGCCCAATAGCACTGCCCCGGCGCGCGCGTCGGCCAGCGTGGTCAGGGCGCTGGTCACGAACGCGCCGCAGGTGTGGGCAGACATGGAGCGGCGCTGGCAGGCTACGCAGCAGCAACGGCGCGCCGGCCTGAGGCGCCAGTAGCGCAACTCCGCAGCCGCACCTGGACGCCAACAGGCGCGTCGCTGCTCGGCGCGCCTGTTGGCTTTGCGGGCGTGCGGCGTGCCCTGGCTGCGGGGCTCGGGCTGGTGTCGTTGGGTGGGGCGTGCCGCCGTGCCGCGCCCCCGCCGGTCTGGCACGATGAGGCGGGATATCGCTGGCGTGAGCTGAGCGTGCCCCGCAGTGGTCGTGCCGGGTTCGCCGAGTTGGCGCCGTCACGGACCGGAATTCGATTCACCAACTCCATCACACTCGACAGTGCGCTCTGGAACCGTCACCTGACGCAGGGCGGCGGCGTGGCGCTGGGGGACGTGGATGGAGACGGCCGTCCCGACATCTACCTCACCAGCAACCAGGGTTCGAATGCGCTGTACCGCAACCTGGGCGATTGGCGCTTCGAGGACATCACGACCTCGGCTGGCGTCGCGATGACCGGCCGCCACTCGACCGGCGCCGTCTTCGCCGATGTCGACGGCGACGGCAACGTGGACCTGCTCGTCAGCACGCTCGGCGGGGGCGTGGCGTTGTTCGTCAACGACGGGCACGGCGTGTTCACCGAGCGGACCGTCCAGGCCGGACTCGGCGCGCCCAGCGGCAGCATGACCATGACGCTGACTGATGTGGACGGCGACGGCCACCTCGACCTGTACGTCGCCAACTACAAGACCCGCTCCGCGATGGACGTCTATCCGCCCCAGGAGCGGGCCTTCGATCAGGTGGTGCGCGAAGTGCGGCCCCAGCATTTCGAGGTCGTCCCGAAGTTTCGCAACGACTACCGCGTGGTGGATCGTCCCGAATACAACCTGGTGTCCATGCAGCAACGCGCCGATCCGGACGGCTTCTACCTGAACGACGGCGCCGGGCACTTCACGCTCGTTCCCTGGACCTCGGGCAGATTCCTCGATGAAGACGGCAAACCGCTCAAGGCGGCCCCGGAGTACTTCGCCCTCTCGGCCAAGTTCACCGACGTGGACGGCGACGGCGCGCCGGATCTGTACGTGTGCGACGACTTCGAGGACCCCGACCTGTTCTGGCTCAACGATGGCACGGGGACGTTCCGGGCCGTCCCCCGCCTCGGGGTCCGGAATACCAGCAATTCCTCGATGGGCGTCGATTTTTCCGACGTGGACCGCGACGGCAACGTCGACATCGTCGTCGTGGACATGCTGGGGCGCGGCCCACGACGCAAGAGCGAGGTCCCCACCCACACGCCCTTGCCTAAGCTGATCGGCCGGATTGACGACCGCCCCCAGTGGCAGCGCAACACACTGCTGTGGAACAGGGGGGACGGGACATTCGCACAGATCGCCGGCTACGCAGGGATCGAGGCATCCGACTGGTCGTGGGATGCCCTATTCCTCGACGTCGACCTGGACGGGTACGAAGACGTCCTGGTGACCACGGGCCACCTGTGGGACGTGATGGACGCGGATACCTGGGAGCGCATTCGGGCGACGTTCACGGGGCTGGAGTGGCGGCGCGAGCTCGCGTTGTTCCCCAAGCTGGCACTGAAGAGCGTGGCCTTTCGCAACAACGGGGACCTCACATTCAGCGATGCCGGCGCCAAGTGGGGGTTTGCCGGCGAGGATGCCATCTCGCACGGTATGGCGACCGCGGACCTGGACGGGGATGGGGCGCTGGATATGGTCGTCAACCGCCTGGACGCACCCACCGCGGTGTTCCAGAACCTCGCGAGCGCCCCCCGGGTGGCCGTGCGGCTGCGCGGGCGGGCACCCAACACGTCCGGCGCCGGCTCCAAGATCCGGGTGCTCGGGGGACCGGTGCCGGTGCAGCAGAAGGAGGTCGTCCTCGGCGGGACGTACCTGTCGGGATCGGATCCGCTCTACACGTTCGCGACCGGCACGGCCCAGGACCTGACCATCGAGGTCGACTGGCGGAGAGGCGGACATTCGGTGGTGCGCGGCGTACGGCCGAATCGCGAGTACGAGATCGAGGAGCCGGCGCCCACCGCGAACTCGCGGCCGGGCTCGGCACGGCCACCGCGCGCCGCGCCGTGGTTTCGGGATGTGTCGGCCCTGCTCGGTCACCGGCACGTCGAGACGCCGTTCAATGACTGGGCCCGCCAGCCGCTCTTGCCGCAGGCGTTCAGCCAGCTCGGGCCCGGCGTCTCGTGGTACGACGTGGACGGCGACGGTGCCGAGGACCTGTTGATCGGGTCGGGACGGGGCGGCACATTGGCCTACTATCGCAACGACCACGGCCGGCTTTCCCGGGTCGATCTCCACCTCGCTCCCGCGCGCTACGACGAGACGACCGTTCTCCCCGTGCCCGACGGCAAGGGCGGGAGCACGCTGCTCGTGGGCCAGTCCAACTATGAGTCGCGCTCGCCGGCGGAAGCCGCCGAGCTGCCGGGGGTGCTGGCAGTCGCGCCGAACAGCGGCCGGGTGACGCCGGTCGTGCCGGGGGACGTCGCGAGCGTCGGAGCGTTGGCCGTCGCCGACGTGGACGGCGACGGCGACTTGGACCTGTTCGTGGGCGGCCGCGTGGCGCCGGGCGCCTACCCTGGTCCCGTGTCGTCGCGCCTGTTCCGCAACGAGGGTGGGCGGTTCGTGCTGGACACGGCGAATAGCAGCCTGTTCGTGAGCATCGGCCTGATATCGGCGGCCGTCTTCTCGGACATCAACGGGGACGGCTGGCCGGATCTGATCCTCGCGCCGGAGTGGGGGTCACTTAGGCTGTACCTCAATGAGCATGGACGGTTGCGCGATGCTACGGCCGAATGGGGATTGGACCGGGTCGTCGGTCGCTGGAACGGGGTGACGACCGGGGATCTCGATGGGGACGGTCGCCTCGACGTTGTCGCGACGAGCTGGGGTCGGAACACGACGTACCACGTCGACGCCGCTCATCCCCTGCTCCTGTATTACGGCGACTTTACCGGGTCCCGCCGGTGGGACATGATCGAGGCCCAGTACGACGACCGGCTGCACGGGATCGCTCCGCTCACGTCGCTCGGCCGGTTGATGACCGGACTGCCGTCCGTGCGACTCGGCACGCGGACGTTCGCAGCGTACGCCAACGCGACGCTCGAGGATGTGCTCGGCCCCGCGTTCAGCGGCGCCAAACACCTCGAAGCGCGAACGCTCGATCATTACGTATTCCTCAATCGCGGCGGCACATTCGAGGCCAAGCCGCTCCCCGCGGAAGCACAGTTTGCGCCCGCGTTCTACGCGGGCGTGGCGGACCTGGACGGCGACGGCCACGAGGACCTGTTCCTCGCGCAGAATTTTTTCCCGACCGACCTCGGGACGCCCCGCTACGACGCGGGGCGCGGGCTGGTGCTGCGGGGCAGGGGCGACGGGACGCTCGAGCCGGTGCCGGGTCAAGTCTCCGGAATCCTGGTGTACGGCGATCAGCGGGGCGCGGCCCTCGCGGACTACGATGGGGACGGCCGGATCGACCTCGTGGTGTCGCAGAACGGTGCGGAGACCAAGCTGTATCACAACGAACACGCCCGGCCGGGCGTGCGGGTGCGCCTAGCCGGCGGGCCGCTCAACCCGCACGCGATCGGGGGAGTGGTGCGGCTGGTGTACCACGGATCACGCGGTCCGGCGCGAGAGATTCACGGCGGCTCGGGTTATTGGTCCCAGGACGGGGCGATCCAGGTACTCGGAGTGGAAGAGGGGAAGCATCCGGTGGCCGTGTGGGTCCGGTGGCCGGGCGGCAGCGAGACCGTTGTGCCGCTCCTCACCGGCCAAGGGGAGATCACGATTCGCCGGCCGTAGCTAGCGACAAACAGTCGTGCTGGTAACGAGCGGCGCCACAAAGCTACCGTGGATCGACAGCAGTGCGAGGGGGTCGGTGTAGAAGTCGGACCGCTGTGCCGAGTAAGTGAAGCGGCCGCTGATCGCTTGACCGTTCGCGACCACCACGATCTGGGTGATGCCGAGCTCGCCGCCGCGCCGCGAGTAGGCGAAGATGCCCGCGGGCCGGGCCGCCCAAAGGGCCCAGGGGCGGGGCGCACTGCACACCGCCGGCGGCGCGACTCCCGAGGCGACATCCTCGCCCGGGTTCAGCGAATCGATCGTGTACAGACCGGTCGCGATCACGGAGTCGGGGTTGGTGATCTGGACGACTTGGCTGGGCGAAGTCGCCGAACCGAAGGTACCGCGCAATTGAAACGCCTGCTTGCCATGGGCCGCCACGTAGTTCCTAGCGAGCACCCGGCCCCCGACATGGGAAATCGCCGTGCCGCGCACGGAGAAGAAGAACTTGCCCCCCGTCGTGTCCGTCAGGCTGACAACCTCCACCGCCCCGGTGTCGGCGAGCGCGTCCGCGTGGACGATGTAGGGGAACGGCCCGCCGGCCGTGAGGGCGGTGATCTTCCCGCCCGCATCGATACTATACGCCGGATTGGACGGTGCTTCGAACGACACCACAGCTGGAAGACTGCTTCGCTTGAGCACAACGACCGGCACCGTCAGCGTGTCGTTCGGCATCACGTACACGGTGTCGAGCAGCAACGTGATGTCCAGCGTGTCCGACACGACGACGAGGGCGCTGGCAGCAAGGCCCTGCGCTTGGGCCACGATCAACACCGCGCCGCGCTTCCGAGCGGTGACCCGGCCAGTCGCGTCGATCCGGGCGATGGAGCTGTCGAGGCTGCTCCACGTGATAGCTCCCGCTGGTCCGGGCTTGCCGTCGACGTCAAAAAAGGTGACCTGGTGTGGCAGGGCTTGGTCCCCGACGAACAGCGAATCGAGGAGCGGCGACACCCCGAGGAATCCGCCGGTGCGGACTCCACCGAGGTCGCCACAGGCGCCCAAGGCGGCGGCACAAAGCAACGCAAGCGCGGGTCGGCTCATAGTCAGGACCAACGGTAAGCCCGGCGGAGCCGTGCGGCTAGTACACGCCGACGCTCGAGCGCTGCAGGTCGGTCTCGAGCGTCCACTCGATATACTGGCCCGGCTGGACGACGAGCGTTTCCGTACGAGCGGTCGTCTGGCCGCCGATGGGATGGCCTAACAGCAGGATCTCGCGGCCCATCCCCAGCAGGCGGGGGCGCAGGTAGAACAGCTGGGAGGACGATCCCGTGACCGTGCCAACCCGCGTTTGCTGCCCGTCGTGCAGCACGTAGATGACCACGTCGAGGTAATTGTGATTCGTCACGCTAAGGGCGATCTCGCTTTCGGGAGGCGCCGCGGCTCGCTGACCAGACTTGCCGCGGTTGAAAACAAAGCAGGCAGACCCGGCGATCAGCAAGGCAGTCATGGCCGCAGTACGGAGACCGTGAGCGGGAGCCATGCGCGCGAAGCTACCGCCCACGGGTGCGACTCGAAAGACACCGGGCGGCGTGCGGAGATCACTTTTTTCTGGCACGATAGTCCCGCGTGCGCGCGTTCCATATTGGAACACCGGAGAGGTCCCAACCGCTCTGGCGGGCTCGGCGAATCGGTGATATAAGTGCGCGTGGGCGGTGATGATCCGTCCCGACCTAGGTCACGGTCAACCGCGCGCGTCTTGTGGTTCCCCCCGTCGTCGTGCGCGCGCGTCATTACGGGGTGTAGTGTCGGTCGGAGTTTGCGCCGAGGCGCCCACGCGGGCGTCGTCGGTCGTTGGTGTCACACTTCCCGTCGGAGGGGACATGCAACTCACACGCAGTCGGGTTGTACCCATCATTCTCAGCGCATTCCTCGCGCTGCCGGCCCTGCTCGCCGCGCAGGAGCCGGTGACTATCTCTGGCAAAGTCACGAGCGATGCCGGCCTGCCGCTCGGCCAGGTCGGGGTCTCGATTCCCGCCTTGGGCGTCGGAGGGCTCAGCAGGGATGACGGCACGTATGCGATCGTCATCCCCGGCGCGCGGGTCTCAGGGCAGACGGTGACGGTCACGGCGCGACGCCTGGGCTACAAGGCCCAGAGCGCTGAGATCACGCTCACCTCGGGCCGCGTCACGCACGACTTCGTGCTCGCGGCCAACCCGCTGCAGCTCGGCGAGGTTGTGATCACCGGCGCCGGCACGGTGTCGGCGGCCGAGAAGCTCGGCAGCGTCCGCAACAACGTGGACTCGTCGCTCATCCAGCGCAGCAACGAGATGAACATCGTCGCGGCCCTGGCGGGGAAGGCGCCCAACGTGGAAGTGCAGTCGCAGGCGGGCGATCCCGGCGCCTCCGCCGTCATCCGTATCCGGGGCGCACGGACGCTCAACGGCACCGGCCAGCCACTGATCGTGGTGGACGGCGTGCCGATCGACAATTCCACCAACGCACCCGCCGCCGACATCAATGACCAGCGCTATCTCGGCAGCACGGTCTCGCCCAATCGCGCGTCGGATGTGAATCCCAACGACATCGCATCGGTTGAGATCCTGAAGGGTGCGGCAAGCGGGGCCATCTACGGGGCGCGGGCCGGTCAGGGAGTGATCCTCATCACGACCAAGAGCGGCCAGCCGGGTCCCACGAAGTACTCCCTGAGAAGCTCCTTCTCGGTGGACCATGTAACCCACGGCGTTCCGCTGCAGACGAAGTACGGACAAGGGACGGAGGGCGTCGCCGCCACGTGCGGGGCCGTCGGGTGCAGACTGACGTCCGGAAGCTGGGGCGCGCAGCTGGCGCCGGGGACGCCGGTCTACGATCACTTCCAAGATCTGTTCCAGACCGGGTACATCACGGACAACAACCTCACCATCTCCGGCGGGAACGACCGCACGCTGTTCTATCTCTCCGGCGAGGGGATGTACAACCGTGGCGACATGGTCGGGCCGAACAACCACTACCAGCGCGCGACCGTACGACTCAAGGGCGAGCACCGCGTGCGCGACAACCTCACGGTCCGTGGGAACGTGGCGTATTCCGACGACCGCGGGGCCTTCATCCAGAAGGGCTCGAACATCAGCGGGCTGCTGCTCGGCTCGCTGCGGACGCCGCCCGAGTTCAACAACGCAGACTACATCGACCCGGCGACGGGGTTCCACCGGTCCTATCGCTATCCGCAGCCGTCGCTCACATCGCAGACCGCAACCCGCGGGTATGACAACCCGTTCTTTGTGCTGAACCGGGATGACGCGACGGGCCGGACCGGTCACACGTTCGGCAACGTGAGCAGCAGCTTCGTGCCGGTGAGCTGGCTCAAGCTCGACGGCAACGTGGGGGTGGACTATTCCGCCGACGAGCGGCTCGAAGCGCTGGCGCAGTCGAGCTCGGGCTTCCCCGGCGGGCAGGTGATCAGCGCCGACTTCAAGCGGTTGCAGATCGACCAGGCCCTCACGGCCACCGCCAGCTACACGCTGAACCCCGACGTCTCCGGGACCTTTACGCTGGGCGAAGGCGTGAACAGCCGCACCTTGCATCAGATTTTCGTCACCGGCAACAACCTGATCACGCCATCGCCGTTCAAGCTGGCGAATACGGTGGACCGCTCCACGCCGAGCGACGCGGAGACGCGCAGGCACACGACCTCCTTTTTTGCGCAGCTCACGGTGGACTTGAAGCAGCAGTTGTACCTGACAGGAGGGGTCCGGAACGACGGTTCCTCGACCTTCGGCGCTTCGGCCCAACGGCACTGGTTCCCCAAGGCGAGCCTGGCGTGGGACTTCACGGCCGCGCTGGGAACAGGCCGGCCTTCCTGGTTGAGCTATGGCAAGCTCCGCGGAGCCTACGGCCAGACCGGACAGGAGCCAGACCCCTACCAGACGGTGGCGACGTTGAGCACCACCGACTTCGGTGACGGTGGCTGGGGCCCGTCCATCAGCCCGACGCAGGGTGGGAGGGCCGGGCTGTATACCAACAACGTCCTGCCGCAGCCCAACATCAAGCCCGAGCGTACGCGGGAGTTCGAGGGCGGCGCCGATCTCGCGTTCTTCCAGGAGCGCGTGGACCTGCACGTCACGCACTACGACGACAAGTCGACAGACGTGATTTTCCTGACGCCGATTCCGACGAGCACGGGCTACGGGTTCCAGGCCCAGAACGCGGGTGTCATCAAGAATGTGGGCCAGGAAGTGTCCTTCAACGTCCGCCCGCTGCAGACGCGGGACGCATCCTGGGAAGTCGGGTTGCAGTGGGGCAGGAACAACAACCGCGTCGTGAGCCTGGCCGGAGCGCAGTTCGTATTCCTGCCTGGCGGGTTCGAGGGCTCGAGCGCGGCCGCGGTGACGGGCTCGCGCGTCGGCGTGATCTACGGCACCGACTTCATCCGCTGCGGCCGCGGGATCATCGACCCGACGGAAGGCAACATCGACGCGCTGTGCGGCGCCAACGCGCCCAAGGACGCGGTATATCTCGCGGCCGACGGGTACCCGCGCACCGACGTCGCCAACCGGGTCATCGGCGACCCCACGCCCGACTGGACCGGCAGCGTGCGGACGTCGTTCCAGTACAAGAAATGGCAGATCTCGGGTCTCTTGGACGTGTCGCACGGTGGGCAGAAGTGGAACGGGACGAAGGGTGCGCTCTATCAGTTCGGCACCCACAAAGACACGGACATCCGCGGGCAAACGCGCACCTTCGGCGTGGACTACTACGACCAGTTCCAGTTCGCCGGCCCTGGGAAGGGTACGGCGGTGCTGATCGACCAGGACAACTGGTTCCAGGCGGAAGGGAGCGGGTTCAACGGCCCATCGTCGCAGTTCGTGGAAGACGCGGGTTGGGTGAAGCTCCGCGAGGTGTCGCTGGGCTATACGCTCGACAACGACTGGGTGCGCAACACGCTCGGCCTGAACAGCATCGACGTGCGCGTGTCGGGTCGCAACCTGGTGACGTGGACGAACTACACGGGCATCGATCCCGAGTCGACGTTGGAGGGCGCGGAGATCGGGTACCGCGGGAGCGATTACTTCAATCACCCGCAGACCCGGTCGTTCGTGTTCACACTCGTCCTGAACCGCTAGCTCAAGGGGACCACAACCATGCGTAGCTCATTCGTGCAGTTTGGGCTCGGTGCGCTGCTGGCCCTCGGCTCCATCGGGTGTAACGACTACCTGAGGGGGACCGGGCTGAGCGGCGATCCGAACAACCCCAGTCCGAGCGATGCCACCATCGATGAGTTGTTCGTGGCGGCGCAGACGTCGCTCACCGGTCAGCTGACTGGGGAGCTGGCCCGTGCCTCGTGCATGTATACGCAGCAGTGCGCCGGGACGGATCGGCAATATCAGGCGATCGGTACGTACGTGATCGACGCGTCGGTCTTCGCGTCGTCGTTCGACCGCTTCTACACCGGGGGTGGGCTCGTCGATCTGCGCAACATTGAGACCAAGGCGCGGACATCCGCCACACCCGACAGCATCCATCTGGGCATCGCACTCGTGATGGAAGCGTGGATGATCGGTACCGCGGCCGACCTGTGGGGAGACGTTCCCTACTCGGAAGCCGCGGATCCTTTCGCTCACCCGATGCCGCACTACGACAACCAGTTGAGCATCTATGCCGCGCTGCAGACGGTGCTGGACGATGCCATCAAAGCGCTCAACGGCTCGACGGGGGTCGGTCCGCGCTCGAACGATCTCGTGTATGGTGGGGACAAGACCAAATGGCGGGCGCTGGCGCACATGCTGAAGGCGCGCTACTACCTGCACGTGGCGGAGGCCAACGGGCCCGCCAACTACGCGAGTGCACTGGCCCAGGCCAACCAGGGGATCTCCACCGGGGCGAACGACTACTTGTCGTATCAGAGCTCCGCGACCACGGAGGGGAACTTCTGGTACCAGTTCCAGATCGTGCAACGCGACAGCTACCTCAGGTTCGGCAAGCGGCTGGTGGATCTGATGGTGGCGCGCAACGATCCCCGTCTAAACGCGTACTTCGACAAAACCGCGACCGCAGCATGGGCCGCGGCAAAGAAGTACACGGTGGGGGCGCGGATCCTTGACTCGAACAACAATGTCGAGCAGGCGACCGCGGTAACGTTGGACAGCCTCTCGGGCGCCACCCAACCCACGTGGGCGACGACAGTGGGTGCGACTACCGCCGACAACCACGTTACGTGGACGAACAAAGGCGTGCCGTGGGGTGGGGCGGATCCGGGTCAGCAGCTCAACCCGGCCACCATGTCGAACCTCAAGGGTTGCGGCGCCGACGGTGCGAGTGGAACCCGCTGCGGTCCGGACTTCCGCCAGCCGCTCGCGACGCACGCCGAGAACCAGCTGATCATCGCCGAGGCGGCGTATCGCACCAGCGATGAGACGACGGCGCGCGACAGTCTCAATTCCGAGCGCGTCGCCGCCGGGTTGCTGGCGGTCCCAGGGACGGTCACGGGGACGGCGCTACTGGATTCGATCATGACGGAGAAGTACGTCGTGACGTTCCAGAGCATCGAAGCGTGGAGCGACTACAAGCGGACGTGCATTCCGGCGCTGGTACCGGCTGCGGGCACCGCGGTCATCGGGCGGCTTCCCTACTCAATCAACGAAGTGAATACCAACCCGAACGTGCCGTCGCCGGAGCCGGCGCGGAACAGTAACGACCCGAACGCCTGTTAGCGATCGGCGGCGGGGCTTGAAGCCTATGCGCCTCCGCTGCAACTTGGTTCAGCGGGAAACACGCTGGATCGGGTTGCAGCGGAGGCGTCGCCGGTACTCGTAGAAAGCAGGTGATATCAATGTTCCTGCCGCGTGGCCTTGGAATCGCCATCACGCTGTTCGCGCTCGCGGGGTGCTATCGCCTCGTGCCCGTCGCAACCACGGAGCCGCTGCCGGGCACGCACGTCGCGGCGGCGCTCACCGACGCCGGTAGCACCGAGCTTGCGCAGTATCTCGGCCTCAACGTCGCCAGCGTGGGCGGGCGGCTGGTGCGCAGTTCTCAAGAAGACCTTCAGATCTCGGTGCTCAGCGTCGCCGCCAGGGACGGGCAGGAGAGTTTCTGGAAGGGAGAAATGGTGACCCTGCCGCGCCGGCTGATTGCCAACGTCCAGGAGCGGAGGTTTTCAACCAGCCGGAGCGGGTTCGTCGCCACTCTCGGGGTGGTGGCCGGGGTGGGCTTGCTGCGGGCCTTCGGTGTCCTCTCGGCAGGTGGCAACTCGGGCGGCGGCGGGGGCGTCGTGACGAAATAGCAGCCGACCGTCCTCCCAACCCTTAGTACACCGCCACCGACGAGCGGCGCAGTTCCGGCTCGAGCGTCCACTCGATTTGCTGCCCCGGCTGGACGACGATCTGCTCCGTTTCAGCATGATCCCTGCCGCCGATTGGATCTCCAAACAAGCGGATCTCACGCCCCTGGCCGAGCGAGTGGGCCGGGAGGATGAACGCGGCGGATGACGCCGCCGTCACGGTTCCGACCCGCGTGCGCACGCCGTCGTGCACCAGGTAGATGACCACGTCGAGGGTGGCGTGATTCAGGACCCTCAACGCGACCTCGCCCTCCCCGAAGTCGGCCGCACGCCGCGCCCCAGGCTTACGGCCGAAGCAGGCCGGCCCGACGAGAAGCAGAAGAGCCAGCGCCATGTAGGCCGGGCGTAACGCCGTGCGCGCTTTCATGGGAGGCCTCGCGGCTGTGAGGACAATCGCGGGTCCGTTGTCGCCCTATACTCAGGTCGCGTCGGAACAGGGTCAAGATGCGGTGCGCCCACCCCGGTCATGACAATTCCCGGACAGCCAGGCATGGCGTAGCCATTACGCGCGCGTTCCGTTCTGTAACGTCGTTGATCTTGCGACCCTCCGCGACCGCCGACAACTTAGCCGGGCCCTTTTACTTCCCTCTATCACCGTCATAGGAGGGTGGCTTCATGCGTCACACCTGGTCCGCCGCTCGTCGATATGGTCCCCCCGTCGTCTGTCCCGGAGTGCCATGCAGATGTAGTCGCCGGTAGGCCGTCGGAGCTGGCCTACCGGATTCCTGCTTGACCGAATCACCGCGCCGCTTCGCGGGCGCCACAGCGTGTGTCCGCGCCGGCCGGATCCCGTTCCAAGACCCCTTGGATGAGGACACGCTCCATGAACCTTCTTTGCATTCGCCAATTGCTCGGCAGCGCGGCAGCGCTCCTGCTGCTCGCGGCGGTGGTCGCCGAGCCGCTGCAGGCCCAGCAGGGTACAGTGGCTGGGCAGGTGACGGACAAGTCGAATCAGCAGCCGGTGGCGGGCGCTTCGGTGCTCATCATCGGTACGAGCCTGCAGGCACGCACCAGCCGTGAAGGGCGCTACACCATCACCAAGGTGCCCGCCGGCCGGTACAACATGCAGGTGCGGCTGATCGGATACGCCACGGCGACACAGCCGTTGACGGTGGCCGGCGGTGAGACCGCGACCGTCGATTTCGCCATGACGGCCGCGGCGGTGCCGCTCGATGCGGTGACGATTTCGGCCACGGGCGTCGAGCAGTTGAAGCGCGAGCTCGGGAATACCGTGGGGTCGATCGCCGACGTGGCGAAGCTCGTACAGAATGCCGCGCCATCCAACGCATCCGACCTGCTCAACTCGCGGATTCCAGGTGTCGAGGTGATGCAGAGCGGCGGAACCACGGGCACGGGATCCCGGATCCGGATCCGCGGCGCCACGAGTCTGTCACTGCGCAATGAGCCGATCATCGTGGTCGACGGCGTGCGCATCGACGCCACGCCTCAGGCCGGGAACCTCGAGAACTTCACGGGCGGCCAGGCGGCGTCACGTCTGAACGACTTGAACCCGGACGACATCGAGTCCATTGAGGTGGTGAAAGGCCCATCCGCCGCGGCGCTATACGGCACCGATGCGGCGAACGGCGTCATCCAGATCCGCACGAAGCAGGGGCGCCCTGGGCCGACCAAGTGGACCGCCTCCCTCGGGGGCGGCACCCTGAACGACCGGGGTGACTGGCCCGCGAACTACTTCTCGCGGCGGGCCAACGGCACGTCGTGCCGGCTGTCGTCGCAAGCCCAGACGAACCCCGCCACAGGACTCCCCATTTGCACGATCGTCGCGGTCGACAGCTTCAACCCGCTGGTGCAGAACACGCCGTTCCGCCAAGGAGTGCGCCAGCAGTATGACTTGAGCGCGTCAGGCGGCAACGAGGCCACCACGTTCTTCGTCTCGGGCGGCTTTGAGCGCGAGCGCGGCATCTTCCAGTCGAACGACCTCCACAAGACCACCCTGCGCGCCAACATGCGCAACCAGGTCAGCCGGTTGATGGACATCACAGTGGGGGCGGGCTACGTCTCGAGCGTGCTGGCGTTGCCCCAGAACGACAACAACGATCAGGGGATCGTGGCGAGCGGGTTGCTGGGCTATCCGTTCGATACCGCGGCGCCGGCGGTGGGCGTCCCGGACGCCAACGGCGGGTACCGCTTCCTCACGCCTGCGCAAGCCTTCCAGATCGGGGTTTCCCAGCGGATCGAGCGTTTCACGGGCAACCTCAACATCAACTTCCGGCCGGCGAGCTTCCTCACCATGATCGGGACGGCCGGCTACGACGTGACCAATCAAGGGGACAACCAGCTCACCCCGCCGGGCGTGATTCCGCTCGATCAGAACCGGTTGGACGGGAACGCGAACGCGAACCGCGCGCAGAGCTTCGCCTACACCGCGACGTTCGCAACCAAAGCGTCGTTCCGCCTTTCGCCGGTCATCAATTCCAACACGACCGTCGGTCTCCAATACTTCAAGAGCGTGTTCCAGCAGGTGCAGGCCTCGGGGCGGAAGGTCGTCGCCGGTACCAGCGGCCTCGGCGGCATCGTGGTGCCGGCGGTCGGCGATACGACGGCACCGTTCGTCACCCTGGGCGGCTACGTCGAAGAGCAGGTCGGCGTGCGCGACCGGCTGTACTTCACGGCCGCCGTGCGAGCCGACAAGAATTCGTCGTTCGGCACGAATTTCAGCAACATCTTGTACCCGAAGCTGTCCGGCTCGTGGGTGATCTCGGAGGAGCCGTTCTTCCCCCGCATGGGCTGGCTCTCGAGCCTGCGGCTGCGCGCAGCGTGGGGCAAGTCGGGCCGCGCGCCGGGCACGCTCGACGCTTTGCACTTCTTCCGTCCGGTCGCTGTAGCGGCGAACGGGACCGACGTTCCCGGGATTACCATCGGAGGGGCGGGCAACGCCAACCTGAAGCCGGAGCAGACGCGGGAGTTCGAGACCGGGTTCGACGCCGACTTCATTCAACAGCGGTTTCACCTCGAGGCCACGTACTACAACAAGGACTCGAGGGACGGCCTCATCGCCGTCCAGCTCGCGCCATCCATCGGCGAGAGTTTCACGCGGTTCGACAACCTGGGCGAAGTCAGCAACAAGGGGTACGAGCTGCTGCTGACCGCTCAAGTGCTCAATCGACCGAACTTGCAGTGGAACGTGACGGCCAGCGCCTGGGGAAACAAGAACCGCGTTCTCAAGACGGACTCGATCGGGACTCCCATCATCTTCGGGTTGGGCGGCTCCACGCAACGCCATCAGGTCGGGTACCCGGCGGGCGGATACTGGGGCACGCCGTACACGTTCGCGGACACCAGCGGCGACGGCTTGATCAAGCCTGCCGAGATCACGTTCGGCTCCGCGGACACGTTCCAGGGATCCTCGGTCCCGACCCACGGCGCTTCGCTGTCCACCGAGGTCAACTTCCTGACGCATTTCCGGCTGTTCGGGCAGTTCGACGGCCGGTGGGGGAACAAGCTGGACAACTCGACGGAGTCGTTCCGCTGCATCTTCGGCATCTGCCGCGCTGCCCGGGCCCCGGGGTCGTCGCTGGCCGATCAGGCCGCGGCGATCACGGCGCCCTCGGTGGAAACCGGATTTTTCGAGGACGGCGGATTCATCAAGCTGCGGGAAGTGTCGCTGACCTACTTCGCCCCGGCGGAATGGGCGTCGAAGTTCGGCGCGAGCTCGCTGAGCTTCACGGCCACGGGACGCAACCTCGTGACCTGGACCAATTACCGCGGCCCGGATCCCGAGGTCAACGACATCGGGCAGTTCAACTTCAGTGTCGCCGACTTCCTGACGCAGCCGCCGGTCCGGCAGTTCATGGCTCGCGTCAACGTGACCTTCTGAGCCCGAGGATAACACCATGAGGCATACAACGAAGCTGCTCGCGCTCGTAGGGGTCGCGTTACTGGTGCCGCTGGCCAGCTGCAACGACCCCCTGCAGGTCAGCATACCGGACATCGTGCAGCCGGGTCAGCTGGGCGATTCGGCCTCTCTGGGGACGGTTCGCGCCGGCGTGCTCGGCGACTTCAGCATCGCGTACACCGGGGATCACCCGGATGGGTCGGGGACGAATGCCAGCGAAGGCGTGATCATGTACGGCGGCTTGCTGGCGGACGAATGGATCAACTCGGAGACGTTTCCGACGCGCATCGAGGTCGACGCGCGCACCATCCAGGTGACCAACGCGGACGTGGACCTCTGGTACCGCCGCATGCACCAGGCCCGGAACAGTGCCGAGAAGGCCGCCGCGCAGTTCGCGCAGTTCTCAGCCACGGACCCCGGTCATGCGGAGATGCTCACCCTGGCGGGGCTCACGTATGTGTTCCTTGCCGAGACGTGGTGCGCCGGGGTTACCATCAGTCACCTGAATGCGGACGGCAGCATCGCCTACGGCATGCCGCTCACGACGCATCAGATTCTCGATACAGCGATCGCCCGGTTCGACGCCGCGATCGCGGCCACGACCGACCCGGACATGACTGCGTTCGCGGCCGTGGCGAAGGCGCGTGCTCTGATCGACAGCGGTGGCTTCGCAGCGGCCGGTGCGCTGGCGGCGACCGTGCCCACCAGCTTCGCGTACATACAAGAGCACTCCGAAAACACCGATCGCCAGAACAACGGGGTGTTCAACGGCAACTTCCCTGACCAGCGGTACGCCGTGGCCGATTCCGAGGGGGTGAACGGATTTCCGTTCCGGTCGGTCGCGGACCGCCGGACGTCATTCATAGCGCCGAAGGATCCGACAACCGGCGATACACTCACTGGCTTCGACGGCGCGACGACGCTGTGGACCCAACAGCGTTACGGCAGCCGCAAGACGCCGATTACCGTGGCCACCGGCGTTGAGGCGAGGCTCATACAGGCCGAGGTGGCGCTGAAAGCCGGGGATACCCTGGCCGGTGGTCAGTTCCTCGCCCAGTTGAACGATCCGCGGACGAACGGCAATCGGGGGTATTTCGATCCCAACCCATTCGTCCCGACGGACCCGACCACGCAGCCGATCGGTGCGCTGCCAGCTCTGACGGTTGCGGACATCGCCCCGGCGGGTGGTGCCGTGAAGCTGCTGTTCGCCGAGCGCGCCCGCTGGCTGTGGTTCACGGCGCACCGCCTGGGCGACATGCGCCGGTTGGTTCGGCCGGTCGCGCAGGGCGGGTACGGGTTGCCCGCCAATGGCCCCGGCGGCGTGTTGCCGTGGGGGCCGTATTTCAAGGTGAATTTCGCGACCTACGGCACCGACGTGAACTTCCCGATTCCCATTACCGAGAAGCAGAACCCGAACTTTACGGCCTGCCTGGACCGCAATCCGTAGCAGAGGTTGGGATGCAGGATGTAGAAAACGGGGGAGGGAGCGACAGACTCCCTCCCCGTTGTGCTCAGGACTGGCGCCCGTCCTTCGTCTTGATCACAACCACGCCGCTCGCCGCATTGGTCCCGTAGTAGGTCGTTCCTTCCACGCCGTCGTAAATGAGAATCGTGAAGATTGACCTCGCGTCGATGCTCTCGAGCGCGTGGAAGTCGGGGACCCGCACGCCGTCGAGCATGATCATGGGCGCTTCGTCGAGCACGAAGCTCGACTGCCCGCGCCGACTCATGCTCGCCGGGCGGCCGTTGCGGTCCTCGCGCATCGTCAGCATCGGCGCCTTCTCCCGGAGGACCTGCCAGGCGCTGTGTGCGCCGGACTTCTCGATTTGTTCGGCGGTGATCAGGTACGTGCCCGGAGCCGCGAGGTTGGAATCATTTTGGCTGAGCGCGGGGCCGCAGCCCAGTAGCGCGAGCATCAGTGACGCGGGAAGTGGCTTCATGGAAGGCCTCGCGTTTCGAGTGCGACGGCGCGTCCGTTGCAACCCTATACTCACGCCCCCCGGCGCGAGCGTCAAGGTATCGCGCGCG
>Ga0137358_10000163_pt1 | contig 25147 bp, 35 predicted proteins | sample Mad1_20_16metaG_FD_105551 | JGI IMG/M metagenome (GOLD analysis project Ga0137358, IMG submission 105551) | Vadose zone soil microbial communities from Angelo Coast Range Reserve, California, USA - Mad1_20_16 metaG | ecosystem: Environmental > Terrestrial > Soil > Vadose zone | place: USA... | reverse complement strand
GCTGTATTTCCGGTCGATTTGGTCGATACGCATGGAAAAGATATTATTGTAGGTCCGAACGAAACTAGTCGGACCAGCTCTCCGGCACCCCCACCTCTATCTGCACCTGCCAGCAGCGGCGCCTCAGGGCCTGCGAAAAAGGTCGCTGCACCCTCACAGAAGATCAACACATCTGTGGTCAACGTCGAGGCCACGTTTCGGGCGTCAGCAGATGACCTGTTTTCTCTGCTCACGGACGAGAAGCGGATTCCGACGTGGTCGCGTGCGCCGGCCAAGGTGATTTTACAGCGCTAGTGAAGTTGCGTGTTCATATGCTCATGATCTCTTGTAGAGCGCAGCTGCGCCAGATACAGAGTACGAGTTATTTGGAGGCGGCGTGCGTGGAAAATACGTTTCACTTACACCCGGCAAGGAAATCAAGCAGACCTGGGCACTGCAAAGCCCGACCTGGCCAGATGGTAAAACTGCGATTTCCAGATGTATTGTCGTCTGACACCCACTCCTGTTCATGTACAGGACATGCGGCAACACTAACAACTGTTCTTGAACAATCGACCGATTCGACGAAAGTTACTTTCACACTCGATGGTGTGCCAACGGGCATGGAAGATGAAACTCGCCGGAACCTTGAAGGATATTAGTATGTTCATTTCTTTTTGTTGTCAAGAACCCATACTAATCGACATTGGGTAGCGTTCTTGGGTTTAAGTCGATTGGGTACGTACAACTCATCCTTGCCCCGCCGTTCGCACCGTTACCTTTGCGGCGGACGAGCGGGAATAAGCAGGGGCGGGAGGTGGCGCGGCCGCCTATACTGTCACCGCTAGTCATGTCAATCGGTTTTGGGGTGCTCATTCTCGGGGCTGCACTTCTTGTGCCCCACTTCCGTTTACCCTCCTCTCCTCAGTAAATTGTTTTGAAGCAAGGCACTGAGCGTACGTATGTATACAGGTTGGGAACGATGCTTCAATAGTCATGGTGTTTTGCTTTTGAGGAAGGCCTCAAGACGTTGATGACCATACCAAGAATGAAGCCAGGGCTGGCGGGCTTGTTTTCGGATGATCCAAAGAGCTGACAGAGGTGAGAACACAAGCAGATAATTTAGAATAATAATGTACAAGGGAAAGCAAATGTGGGGGGTTATAGAATAACATTGTTGTCTCCCTCTGTATGACTAGATCACGAGTCACGGCACTACTATACTGGGCTACCCCCGCTTTCCTTACGTCCTCCCCACGACCACCGACGATCCTTTTAGGCAGACACGGCACGATCCGGAACGGATTGTGATCAGGAATGGCTCTTGGGTAGTCATTATAGGCAGATGGGCTATGGGTAGACGGTGAGAGGGCCACTTTCAACCCTCACCACCGTCTTATGCGCCACTCGCAGGTGAGTAGTAATGTCTGAATTTCTATGTTGCATCTTTGTCAATTAGATTCAGAACAATATCTGACACTTGCTGTGTATACGAATTGCTACTGGTGCGGGACAATGGATCTGTGTGTCTGTGGGCGAAAATTTGCCGAGACAAGGAACCTGCGACGGCATGAACGCGCATGCCGGATCCTAAAAGTGCATAATAGAAGAGTTCAGGATGCGGGATCGAACAATAACTGGCAGCACCCAGATATGGACTCAGATGACGACTCTGACCTTTTCATGGGTATCACTCGTCGCAAGAAGAAACCGAAGAAATCCGAGCCAGCCAGTATAAACAATACAGTAAAGCAAGAAATACGTGATGCCCCTGATATGTCGGACATGGGACTACGCGATAACACTCCAGTGGTACGTCGCGGCGTTATTGAGCAGTCTGAGAATGCTTCCAGATAACGCTGAGCTGACTCGGATTACTTAGGATGACACTTCCATTGGGTCTACAAACGACGTTCCCATGGCACAGCCGCCAGCTGAACCCGTCATTCCTGCGCTTCCTGATCAGCGAGGTCGTAGTCGGTCTCCCACACGGACATCTTTCTCGCAGATGTCTTCCTCCGGTGCTGGCCTGAGTGGCCAGCCTTCTCTTTTTGCCTCTGGGTTATCCCGCCCCACCAGTCCTGCTCACACCTCGGAAGGATACGTGGAGGACAATGACAACGCCAGACATCCCTCTGATGAGGAACACAACACATCCGCCAATAGGTATTTCTTCTATAACTATTCTATCTAGTCGTATTAATGTTTTGTATAGTAAATCCAACGATTATTTGACATTTAAAGGCCGGATTATAGGCCGATTCCGATTAATGTGGGACAATTTTAGTCCCATTCTCGAAGAAGGATTATTGGGATGTTCTGGGAGCATTGTTAGGTAAGAACGCTCATTTGTTTGGGATGGCTTTTGATATTGTCTAGGCGCCGTCGATGGGAGAAAGAATACCAAGACTTGGTAAACCTTGCACCAATCGTGACGGATCTTGTGAGGGCCTCTGGGGGAAATATTCTGAATGTTTCGGTCCAGGTAATGTGCATTTGTGCGCGTCAATTGAGCAATCAATAATGTCTTCAACGTGTAGCTTGAGAGAGCTAGGTCACAGGCTCGTGCTGCAGACGTTAGCTCTGTTAAACGGAGCGTACACCGGTGGTACAAGTTTGAACCACAAATCGATGCTGTGGAGGGTCGTCATCTGTTGGGCTTCAATCACCCGATAACTGGACGCATGCTATGTCCTATAGACCTTGACTGGGACGACGTAAGGTATGTTAGGCATAATTATCAACTCTGAACCGAACATGGACGTCTCTAGTGTTCGCCAAATGCTTCAAGATGGTACACAGAGAGTCAACCCAACTGCCTTTCCTCGTTTTCTATGGAAGGACGAAAGAGCGTCATCCACGGACATCTTCCATGGGTTCATGCAAGGGAAGATGGTCTTAAGTGTATTGTTTTTTCTTCTTGGGTCGACGCTGTGCTCACATTATTGACAGACGTATCTTCACATCTTTGTCGGGCCCAGTGCCGTGCTAGCATCATCAAGCAACTACTCTACGAGGAAGGGAAACGCTGCACTCCATGGAATCCAAAAGGTCAGCCTCTATTCTATCGCATATGCCGCAACTATTGTAAGTCCTTTTATTATGTTCATATGGTTATTCATCTGTGGAACTGACGAAACTTTCAAAGTTCCGCTTCGTGATATCGGGACAAGGCATCCTTAGCCAAGGTGGTCATACAAAAGGTCGTTGGGCATACAAGGAATTCTACAATGAGCTCATCCGCGCCATGAAAGAAATGGAGCACGATGACCTTCAAGACTTGATTGGATGGTGGCAAGAGTGCGTCATCAATACCCCCACAGGTGATGCAGCTACTAACTGCTATCCCTATAGCACTGTATTTGGTGGAATTGAGGATAACACGGAGGGGGATGATGATGGTAACAGTGTGGCTGCTCAGATGCGTGCACAGGCAGCAGAAAAGCGGGCTCAGAAGGCTGCTGAGGCTGCCGCGAGGCAGTGACAATACTCTTGCGTCGGGAGTCAGAGAGATCGATAACAGCGGGAGGGTAGGCGCAGTTAGATACAGGTTTACAATGCGATTCTGAAACGTTCCGTCTGCAATATATCTTGTTCAAAACCAATTCCATGTGTGATCTAGCAGGAAAAGGGAGCTAACATACAATATGGATAACTCATAACCGTAATATGGTCTGTCCATGAGGTCTGTGATGTGGACTTACGTACTTAGGTGGTATTTTGTACATTATGAGCATACCATGGTACCTGGACCATCTTGCCGATGGGCAACTCACTTGCCAACATTTTTTTGTGAGACTCGCAATGGTGGGAGTTGCGGCGCCAAAACATGGACAAATTTTGTCTTGGAAGCGAAATCACGCCTGTCGTCGTTCTTTCCCTCTCCTACTCAGTCCTCCGGCCCCCTCGCTCCTTTCTTTTCTTTCTAGCTGCCGACAGTCACGCTACCAATGGCCACCGCAGATGTTCAAGAGATTCGTGCAACGTCTTACGTTGGTTTCGACTCGATTACCCAACAAATCGAGCACAAACTGCTTAAGCGCGGTTTCCAGTTCAATGTTATAGTCGTTGGTATGTCCCGTCCCCTCTTTTTCAGCCTAGTATCTTCCGAGCCGGCTGCTTTTTTCGTGGAAGAGCAATCTTTAATCCATCGGTTTATGGCTACTAGGTCAAACTGGTTTGGGAAAGTCGACCCTCATCAACACTGTGTTCGCGTCACACCTCATCGACTCGAAGGGTAGGCGTGAGGCTGATGAGCCTGTGCGTCAGACCACGGAGATTCAGACGGTCTCTCATGGTGCGGTATTTTCTCTACTGTCTCGAGGTCATTGACGTGGCGGCGACGCCACTCACGTGTATGCCTCGACGTAGTCATCACAGAAAACGGGGTGCGGCTGCGCCTTAATATCGTGGATACTCCCGGTTATGGTGATCAGGTTAACAATGAGAATTGGCAAGTGTCACTCACTTTCCTTTTCAAGTCTCGTGAAAAGTGGGTATTGACAAAACGTGTTGTCAATGTTGTAGCTGGGACCCAATTGTGAAATACATCAAGGACCAGCACAGCGCATACCTTCGCAAGGAGCTCACGGCCATGCGTGACCGTTACATCCAGGACACGCGCATCCACTGCTGCTTGTACTTCATCAACCCAACCGGACATTCGCTCCGTCCTATAGATGTGATTGTCATGAAAAAACTCAGTGAAGTTGTCAACGTCGTTCCGGTTATTGCCAAAGCCGACAGTCTCACTCTGGAGGAGCGCGAGTCGTTCAAACAAAAGGTTAGTACCGTATCCAGTGGCGTTGGTGGAGGCGTTGGTGCTGATGATCCTGGTCGTCGGCCGGACTTAGATCCGGGCAGAGCTCTTCCATCACAGCATCCGTCTCTATCCATTTGATACTGACGAGTATGACGAAGAAGAGGTGCAACTCAATGAGAGCATCCGTGTATGTTTCGGTTCCATCAGTGATAACATTTTGTGTGCCTAACTAGCGCGCAGAACATGATACCATTTGCCGTGGTTGGATCTGAGAGGAACGTGATCATTGGCGGCAAGGCTGTGCGCGGACGGAAAAACCGTTGGGGAGTGGTAAACGTTGAGGATGAGGCGCATTGCAAGTTCGTGTCCCTGCGCAACTTCTTGACCAGGTAGGTGGCTTAAAACAAATTTGTGCGGATGTGGAAACAAGGATGGATGACGTTCTTCAGGACTCATTTGCAAGATCTCATCGAGACCACGGCCCAAATCCATTACGAGGCTTTCCGCTCTAAACAACTGCTCGCGCTCAAGGAGAACGCGCGACCACAACAGGCGTAAATGGAGGAATTGTGTACACCCGACCCGAGCAATCCCGGCTCTCGGCGATGTTGATTGGACCGGCATCTTTTCGTGCCGTTTCGCGTTTCGTCGACAATACGTATGTGTGAAAGGTGATACCCTGCGTGAGCTTGGCGTTAGTTTATTAGTTGTTGATCTTGTTAGTTACCCGCCCCAATAAGAGGACACTGGACTCTTTGTCATTTCGAAAATGATACGATCATAAACGCGTGTACTCCGCCCCGGTTGAATCGGATGAGTCAGCGGAGTGATGGCGACTGGGCGCCAGGTGTGTAATCCATGTTTGTCTCGGCCCTCGGAACGGGTGGCCTTTTCGGCGTTCACGGCAGGTAGGGGCTCAGCGAGCGTCCCCATTCAATTACATTACACACCGCCAATCAATCATCCCTACCCTTTCTCTCTCCCCTCCACCATGCCCAAACCAACGGGCTTCGTTGCCTGGTACGACAGGCTCCTCTCGTCGTTTTCAATAGAGGATCTCTTTGTCCGCAAACGGCCCCCCGGACCGCCCCGCACTATACACATCAATGAGCCCCTCCCCGACTCGTATTATGACCATAAACACAGGGTCCTCAAGGAGAACCAGTATCACTCAAATCAGGTCATCACCTCAAAGTACACTCTCCTCACGTTCTTTCCTCGTAATTTACTAGAGCAATACCGTCGGGTTGCTAATGTGTAAGCCGCTCCGACTCCTCGCATCCCCTTCGCTCACTATTCGCAATCTCCGTGTAGATTTTTCACCGTTATTGCCATCCTCCAATTCCTCCCCAAGTTCAAAACCGTCTCTCCTGGCTTGGTCATCCTTCCCTTGATCATCGTTCTGGGCATGACTGCGATCAAAGATGCGTACGAGGACATCAAGCGCCATCAATCCGATCGAGTCGTCAACTTTTCTGAAGTACATGTCCTCGAAGGGGAAGGATATGTCAACCCCAATCCAATGGAGCCGAAGAGCAAGACCTTCGTCCGCGCTCTAACCAAGCGTATCGGAAGAGAGAAGCTTACAAAGACCATTAATCAGACCGCACAAGCGCTCGCGAACCCTGCCCCACCTGAAACCCTTGAGAAGACTACGTCCCCGGCCACCAGTGACGACCCGGACTCCGAATACGACGACGATCCTGCTTCCGATCACAGTAACAAGGCATCCCGACCACACTGGCAGAAAACCACCTGGGAAGACCTCCGCGTCGGCGACTTTGTCAAGATTTTCGACCATGAGAGCATCCCTGCCGACATACTCATTTGCGCCACGAGCGAGGATGAGAATGTCGCCTTCGTCGAGACCAAAAATCTGGACGGCGAGACCAATCTCAAGTCGCGCAATCCCGTCCCGGCGCTCACACACCTGCGCAATGCTGTGGTCTGCGCCGACCCAAAGAACGTTTTCAAGGTTGAATGCGACCGCCCTGAAGTTCTGATGCACAAGCTCGCTGCCGCGGTCGATATCAACGGCGAGCGTCATCCGGTTGATTTGCAAACGACGTTGCTGCGTGGTACCGTACTGCGGAATACCACGTGGGTCATCGGCATCGTCATGTACACCGGTCTCGACACCAAGCTTGTTCTCAACTCAGGCGGTACTCCCAGTAAGCGGGGTAAGGTTGAGCGCCAGATGAACCCCATGGTTTTGGCAAACTTGGTGATTCTCGGTATCATGGCTGCTATCTGCGGTGTCATCGACTCGGTCCTTGAACACCATTACTTCCCGAGACAAGCACCGTGGCTGTTTGACGATAACAGGAGCGGAGACAACCCGTCAATGAATGGGTTGATCACCTTCTTGTTTGCCTTGATCACGTTCGTAGCCTGCCCTCACGCTGCGGTGAAAATGTGAATTCGTGCTGACTTGCATCTGGTGTCTTTCAGGTTCCAGAATATCGTCCCCATCTCGCTCTACATCTCCATCGAAGCTGTTCGGGCTGGTCAAGCGGCATTCATCTACTTTGATACGGACATGTACTACAAGAAAACCGATTCGCCTGCATTGGCACGAACTTTCACACTTTCTGATGACCTTGGGCAAATCGAATACATCTTCTCGGACAAGACCGGAACGCTAACCCAGGTGAGTTGGAGCTGCTTGCTCAGGCCGGCTGATCCTTACTAATCGGGACAGAACGCGATGGTGTTTCGGCGTGCTTCTGTTGGGGGTGAAATATACGTCGACGAGGAACCGGACGAAGACGTTAGCCGTGAGGTGGCCAAGTCTCCAGCATCTACATCTACCTCTTCCGGCGATGGTACTTCCCCACAAGAACCGGCAAACCTTGCCGAGGTGGGGCACGTACAACTGGCTGGCGGCGTACTCCGGCATTTCCGATCTGCCCAGGTTTCCCGCGAAATGGAAGCAGCTGCCGCAGATCCTCGGTCTCCGGATCGTGATCGTCACGGAAACTACTGGACGACCCTCGCGCTCTGTCACACTGTCCTTGTTGGCGTCGATCCAAGGACCGGTATGCTCCAATACAAGGCGCAAAGTCCGGACGAAGCCGCTCTCGTTCAGGCCGCAGCTGACGTCGGATTCGAGTTCCGGGGCCGTGACCGCGACGTCATGCTCTTGCGCACACCGTTTGCACGCGAGCCCCTACGCTTCCGGTTGCTCAATATCCTAGAGTTCACTAGCGCGCGGAAGCGTATGAGCGTCATTGTCCGCCAGCTTGGAGAAAATGACCAACCCGGGAACAACCCCATACTATTGCTATGCAAGGGTGCAGATAACGTCATCTTCGAGCGTCTCGCCCCAGGCGGAGAGGAACTCAAGGCAGTAACGGAGGATCAACTCGATTCGTTTGCACGCGAGGGTCTGCGCACTCTCACGCTTGCGCACCGCATCATACCGGAGGATGAGTACGACTCATGGGTCGAACGGTATCGGAGCGCTCTTGTGTCCGTCGATGATAGGGACAGCGAGATTGAGCGCGTGTCGGACGAGGCCGAGCGACAGATGTTGCTCTTGGGCGCAACTGCAATTGAGGACAAGCTGCAGGATGGTGTACCTGAAGCAATTGCCGGTCTTAAAGAGGCCGGCATCAAAATCTGGGTTCTGACGGGTGACAAGCTGGAGACTGCTATTGGTATGTTCTGTCATAGCCCTTATCTCCTCACGGGTTCGTATTGATGCCCCATGATTAGCCATTGGAAAGAGCACAAATCTCATCGGTCGTGAAGCAAATATCATCATTATTCGTGGAGGCGGTGAAGGCGCCAGTATTTACAATCAGATGTTGCGCGCCGCCGAAGAGTATTTCCCAGAGAGCACCATCACCGATGATCCTGAGGTGAACGCGGAGGCTCTTGGCTCCCGTGATGAGGAGAATGCCCCTCGTGGCTCGCAGCTGTATCCACTACGTCGAGTCACCACTGGTGCTACATCCCTGGTCGGTTCAATGAATGGCCAGCGGCCGGGTGGATTCGTTTTGGTTATCGATGGACTGGCTCTGACTGATGCGAGTATCTTCTTTCCGCTACCTTGGCCTTGATTGGCTGATCGGGTTCACTTTTCTAGGCTCTTAAGGACGAGCTCCACAGGCACTTGCTTCTTCGTCTGGGGATGTTGTGCGAAGGTGTGGTGTGTTGCCGCGTATCCCCGAAGCAGAAGGCATTGGTGGTCCTACTCGTCAAGAACGGTCTTGATACGGTGACGCTCGCAATCGGTGATGGCGCGAACGATGTTAGTATGATCCAGGTGGCAGACGTCGGCGTCGGCATTTCTGGCGAGGAAGGTTTGCAGGCGGTCAACTCGTCGGATTATGCGATTGCGCAGTTCCGATTCTTGAAACGTTTGGTACTCGTCCATGGACACTGGTCATATGCTCGCAACGGTAACATGTGAGTACCCTCCAAAACCGATGACTACTTGTGGTTCTGACAGGCTTTCTGGCAGGATCAATAACTTCTTTTACAAAAACATCATCTGCATCGGTGTATTATGGTGGTTCATGTTCTACTGCAGTTGGTCATCAGCTTTGTAAGTGATGCTACCCTTTTGTGTCACCTTTTCCCCTAACGGGTTGTCTTCAAGTGTATTTGAGTACACTTACCTGATATTCTGGAATTCCTTCTGGACACTATGCCCTGTAATTGCTATTGGCTTGTTCGATCGGATTGTTGGTGCGTATAGTGCACTACTGATAAGCGATACTGGGATTTACCGCCATACAGATGACCATGTACTGATGGCTCTCCCGCAATTGTATCGCTACGGACGAGAAGGAAAGTGGTTCGGAGTCAAGTTGTTCACAGTCTTCATGATGGAGGGTGTCGTACAGGTGGGTCTAAAATTGTGCTTTTAATTCACCAACGAATGACATTCGCCTCGCAGTCCGTCGTTATCTTTTTCATTCTCCTTTACGGTTATTTCTCTCCATCTGCCCGGGATGATGGATATGATGTCGGTGGTTTTGAGTTCTCGACGACGATGGTCATCTCCGCAGCTATGGTGGCAAATCTCTTCAACGGTCTCAATACAAGGTTTTGGACCGCTTGGGTGTTTTTCGCTGTGTTTATTGGCATCATACTCATCTGGGCATACACCGTACGTTCCCTGTCTTTCCATCCTCGACTTGTGCTGTAATCGTTCTAACCCGCGGTTTTAGGCCATCTATTCAATTATCCCCCCTTCGTTGATTTCCACCTCTGTCTACGGCAACGACCACTTCTTGTTTCATTCTGCTATCTTCTGGTTAGGTCTTCCTATCACAATCGTACTCGCGCTCCTCCCGAGGTACCTCTACATGGCGTGGTCTTTTGGCTTCAACCCTAGTGACCTGGATATCCTTAATTGGAACTACAAAATCAAACCGAACATGGACCTTATTCATGAAGCCTACCTACACAGCGGAGAACAGGTGGAAGACCGCGTTCAAGTTCTGGACTCTGTGGCACCTCGCAGCGAATCGCCCACTCAATTAGCGATGCCGTCGATGCAGGGCAGCCATATCGATATGTCTACTGGACAGCGTTCGCAGTCACGTGGATACAGCTTCGCCCAAGAGGAAAATGGCGTTGCTATGCGCCGCATGCAGAGCAATCTCTCTGGCGCATTGCCAATTACGACGGCGCGCAGGAGCCGTGGAACCGCTTTGTTACGTTCCATTCGTCATCCCCTACGTCGGAAACAGCCCCCTGGCGAGCCATAACGTTGACGTGAGGCCGGGATAAGATGAGACTGATGACTTCATGACTAATGTTCACCTATTTTCTTTTTTCTTTCCTTCTCTTCTGCTCTGCTGGAGGACGCTCTCTTCTTTACGATTTGCCAACGGTCTTCATGCTCATATATACATATTTTGGTTGTTCCCATTTTGTAATTTCCCTTCTCTCTCATCTTTCTTGTTGTCCTTCGCATTGTACTTGATTTTGCCATGATCATAATAATCAGACAGACACATCACGTCGGTTGCGTGCCACATCAGTCGCTGCTCGTAATTCTGTCTCGCACATTTTCCTTGACGTTGGATGGGTGAAGCAAGCCGAAAGACTTCCATATAATAACCCCGAAAGTTGCTATTCCTCCGTGATGTCGTAGCGCGGAGGGAACGTGCAGGTGAGTCCGAAGACTCCGAACGGACAGAGATTAGGTCTAGCAGAGAAGGGGGGCGTTAGCACTAGATGGGATGACAAAGACACACGACGGCTCGTTGGCTCGGTTTCACATTTGGTCGTGCTCAAGTCTTAGTGCAATGAGCAGGGAAAAGAAAAAGAGTGTCGCGCGCGAAATCGAGGAAAGGGGACCTGCGTCTAATAAACGCTTTGAGAGCATGCTTAAATACGTCCCCTCTGTATCTACTAGTCCAAATTCGACGAGCAGGAGGGCGAGCGAACAACAGGAAGAAGGGTGGAAGATGGACTCAGTCGAGTCATGAACGCATGGCAACCCGACTGTATCCAGGTCAACTGACATGTCTCATCTGTCTCATCAACACCTGACACTCGCGACGAACTAAAAAGTCTATAGGAAAAAGGGGGTGTGCATGCTGTAAAATAAGAAATCCAGACTCGAAATAAAGCTAGGCCAAACGAAGGATAAATGAAGACGAAAAAGAGGATAGGAGAGGTAGGTACTAGAGAGTGGGCGACGTGAACCAATAACAGAAGAGAAAGGATTACTGTACTGTACATCACTAAGTGCTCATTTCGGCTCTTTCTGCCTTATTATTTGTCACTGTAGTGATTTCTTTCATTTCTTTAGTCTCAGTCTGACCCCGTCTTGTCTCCGAAAAACAGGCCTTTGTCACCTTATAAAAAGTGTCTTCGTGTCTGAGTGCACCCACTACACGACGAGCAAAAGACTGAGCCCGTAAAACCTGGAATGAATGCGAAGAAAGCCATACGACCATACTACATACAAGGCGACACGAACAAGGCGTTTGCCTTGTCACTCCGCAAATTTAATGGTTCGTATCTTCTTTAATGGGGGGCTTTCCTCTGTCACCGTCTCTCGCGCTTCTGAGGATGGTCGTTCGTCCTCTACGGCCACGATCGCATCCGACGCCGACTCAGGGTTGTGCGACATTGCTTCGGCGGCGGACCCCCCAAGGAACGGGATATTGAGGATCACCGGTTCGTACGCTTTTTCTTCCATGAAACTCGGATTCTTATAAGAGAAGAGAAGGACTGTGAGATCCTTCTTGTTGATGGAGGGGGGGGGAAGTCACCTACCGAGATGAAATTTCTCATGGTGAAGTCATCTGTAAAGGAGGATACCTTTTGGTCCTGGCCTTTGAGCTGGGCACGGCGAGATATCATCAGTTCTTCTGCTGAATTCCGAATGGCGAGCGTTTTGACTGTATGTGGTGGAGGTGTGAGAATGGGAAGTTAACCATGAAGGTCGTGGACTCGCCAGTGATTGATTTGGTCTGGCCGATTCGATGAACTCGCTATTCGTTGGGCAGATCGATCGTCAGCAAAATAACACAAAGGTCTTTCAGGGCAAGTTGCATAAGATTGCCGACAACAATTACCTTGACAGCCTGTGCTTCAACATCCGCTTTCCAAACTGGTTCGCAAAATATGACCCGAGATGCCGAAATCAGGTTTCTATATGCAGGTTTTCAGATCGAAAGGCGTGAGTAAATGGGGTGCCAGTTGTGCTCACAAACCGCGAGAGCCATGTTTCAATTCCATGAGGAATACTCTATATTTGTCAGACGTCTCAAACGTCGTGATATATTGTTGACGAATGTGCACCGGTGAGGCAGTTGTGTACTGAAGGAACATGATACCCATAAGAGCAAGAGCATCCGCGACATGAGCCAGTGTTAAGGGCATGCTGGAAAATATTAAGAATTTCTCCGTCGGGGAGTGTTCCAAAACCTAGGCGGAATAAGCGATGCAGACAAAACGAAGTATTGGAAAAAAAGCCCGTGCCTCCTTCAGCAAATAGTTGAGCTTGGATGACCTTGAAGTAACCACACGGGCATGGGCTAACGGGCTCCTTGACATCGGCATCTGCCAGGCAGGGCCTGAGGATCTATTGAACGCTGTTCCACCCTTAATCCTCTGGGTAGCGGTAGGAGATTTGGGTGCATGCTTTTCTGTCACGAGACGCAGTTCGTTCTGCATTTCGAGTACTTTGTCATGAGGCTGGCGGGCGGCTTCTTCGACCTTGCGAGTCTCCCGTACGTTCTCCTCGACGACACGTCTCTTATTCGTTCCTTTGGCTTTCTCTTTCTTGCGGAGGGATTCCAGGACGAGCGCTGTGCGGGCCTGGTCTTCTTTTACCTGGGCATAAACTAGTTCAACGAGTTTGTCTTCGTTTATGAACGGTCGGGCGAGAACAAGGTCACGGAGCTTTACGAGCCGTAGGGGGAACATAATGAATGGTGTTAGAGACGAGTCAACGAAAGATGCGGGAGCTGTGCAAGGAAGCTCAGAGCACACTTCTGATACTCGATGTGGAATTCCCGAGACAACAAAGGGTACTTCGGGGGTAGAGCTTGTCTGAACATCGCGCCATAACTTGTCATTCGTAGCCAAGATTCTATTCGAGATGAGGTTTGTAACCAGAAAAGTAACTCGATAGCTCACATATGTTTCTTAGCTTCCCGGAGGTCAATTATATCTTGCGGAGACCTTCCTCTTTCCTGTGCTTTCTCCACCATCGTATCGCTGGTCTTGAAAAGCTCGTCAATGTTGTATTTCCTCTCATCGACGTGCCAGAACATCAACCTTTGATACGTCAATTGACGGGAAAACCAGATTGGTCCAGCAGACGTACTGTGACATGTTGTCCACTAGTTGTTTCAGAAATGCAGCATTCTAGACGGAGTCAGTCATGCAGTCAAACGACCAGGGCGAACTTGACGACTCACATTCGGATGAAACAGATAATCCTGGAAAATGGTTTGATAAGTAATGACTTGGTAGATAAATGAAGTCCCTCGCCTGATCCTTGCGCTCCGAGTCGACGGCATTTATCGTGATCGCCGCTTGAAGTGCATTGTAAGACTTCACCGCAAGCGGATCTAAATCCAACAGTACGGTCTCTTCCATCAACGGGGGTAATGATACGTCAGCCTCGATGTCCTGAATTCTGAAAGAAGGTCACACGACCACTTAAATGAAGCAGGCGAAACCTTACTGATGCCGAATCATAATATAATTCATGACCTGTGTCAGGACTTGAATAGAGCCGGGTTGAGGACCGCTGTGACCGAACAACGAGTGCACTACGTGGCTGCTGAACAACCGACTTTCTGCAGCGAACCTGGGAATTTGTAGAAATGCTATCATCATTGTCCCGAGCCTTCGAAGATCTTCCCTGTCATATCTCGTCCAGATCCGAGGTTGCAGCACCTCCGCGTTGGCGATGTGAACACTATTTTGGTCGGGGGATTCGGAGCCCGGATCCAGGTCGTCCCATGCTGGCAGGAAATCATCCTCACTGGGAGATTTGTCGTCCGGGTACTGAAGCTCAGGACCCAGCTCTGAGCTGCGTAGGTTGATGCCAAGTAGGTTTGTAGTGGGTGTGCCGGTGACAAGCCATCTCCTCTCTACACTGAGCAGGCTCGCGACTTTGCTGATGTTTGTTTTGTCTGTTCCGTGGATGTGACCTTCGTCAACCACAAGCCGTTTCCAGCGGGTTTGGAACAGAGGAGAAAACTTGGGCGGATCACATTGGCAGTCCGGAACGCGGGTGTCGTTGTGACCAGGACACTTGCAGATCTTCCACGTGAAAGCCTTTGCACGATCGAATTTAGACTCTTCTCTGCCAAATGCTGTCGTGGATCACAGATTTGTAAACGTAATGAAATGGCATTCAACTCACTCTCGTGGTTAAGAAGCACGATCTAATGACGTAACGGTTAGTGCTGATTGAGTCATACATCAAGTACTGACATCATAATTCGACGCAAGCAGCCTTGCTGCAGGCAATTCTTCTTTTGGATTTACGACGAGGAAACGAAGGGCATCGTCTCTTTCTTCTGGTCCGAGACAATGTTTCATTATTTCCGATTTCCACTGGGCCAACAAATTTGGAGGAACCACTATCAAAGTGGCCGAAGTGAGGTACATCGTACGGAAACCACGGTTAGCACCCTTCCTAAGTGGACGTGCCACTGCTACGGGCCCAGGTTCCTGACTTTCTAGGTAGAAGGGAACATTGAGATCGATGAGAGACAGTAGCCCTCGATTTTGCAACCACTCCACGTTTTGGCGAAGCTGGATGCCGTCTGGGGATATTCGTACATAATGAAGCATGATTTCCATCAGACGTGGAAACGAATTTTCATCTTGCGCCGGTGCTCGCGACCGGCGAGGAGACAGACGTTTGCGCGCAGCCTCGAACTGGGGATGAGGAAAATGACGGAAGGCTAGTGGTGTCATAACTGGTCGAGCATCATGGATGGACTCCTCCGGTTTGGAAAGCTGGTCTATGGTCGCTAACACCAGGGCAAGTACCATGATAGTCTTTCCCGTACCTATCAATGAGTTCAATCAATAGTTCTACGCAACGGTGGAAGTCAAGATAATTACCGAGTTCCTCGCAGAGCACACCTCCGTGGTGAGCAGCAACCATGGGGCAGTCTCGTAAGATTTCCATGGTGGCGGGTTGCAGATAAAAAACTGTCTTGTCGATTCCAGTGACCAGAATATATAGAGGATCGGGTACGTCGGACTCGGACATTTCCCTGAGAAGCATGGCTGACACTGATTCTCTCTGATACGGGTGAAGACGGCTTCGTAAACCTGCGATTTGATGACCGAGTGTAAGTCTATGTATCGTGTCATGCAAGTCAGGAGATTCTGATAGTTGAGGATTCAGTGTTGATGATGGGGAGGGAAGGTCACTGTAGATCTCTGCCAGGGTGCGATTGTCCTAGTTTGATTTGCTAAGTTTCCAGAAAGAATAAACCATAGGAGACCTACCGTCTTGGAGTCTAAAAAGTAACTTGGTGAACTTGGCGAAGGGTCAAGATCATGGGCATCCCAGAGGCTTTTTTCCTGTGTGATTCGAGGCAGTACATTCCGCAGACACATTCTGGCTGGCTTGAGCTCTGAAGTTTCATCCCGGACTCTGAGCTTTCCTTGGACACCTGGAAGGTCATATGGAATGATGTATACACGAAGTATGAGCACTGTTCCAGAGTCTCCGAGCTTGCATTGGATGATGAGAAACTTGTGCTCGACCAAGAAGTCCAAGTGACGGCATAATGTTTCATTTTCTTGGTCCATCAGGTAGGAAAGCAGGGCCTTGCCAGGGAAGGGGTGCCAACCCCCGGTGATGTGAGTATGATCGCATATATTTCCGAGGTCTGGTTGGGAAATTGGCAGCAACAGTGTGCCTGCCGGAAGAAGATTTTGTACCGCGAAAGGCCCGGCGGCGGCATTATTAGGACTCGGTTGGGATGCACATGATAAGCAACAGATAGAGCACTGGCTCCGCGAGATCATAGCTTTTGGTTATCGCACAGCGCGCAGTTGTTACCGTTGGCCTGGTGGTCGGAGCACCTCCCACAATAGCAAGTAAAGTGGTGTTTGAGGTTCGAGTCAGCCTCCGAGTCAGCGACGCGGCGACGTGCCAGTGCTGTGCTATGTGACGCGGACCGACCGGACCGGGAACGAAATAGTTGGGGAGGCACGTGCGTCAATTCTATTCGTCTTCTTTCCACTAGGACAATTACCCATGGCCTCTACTCCCCTTCGGCTCTCACCAGCAGCGTCGCATTGCGTGTCGCGGAGAAATATTCTCGTATTCAGTTCTCGGAAAAATGTGCTATCGTCAATCCGCTTCCAGTCGACGGATGCATCGCAGGGAGCTGAGAACACGCTACCCTGGTCAGAGTATCTCGCGATTCGGCGGGCAAAGCGGAAATGGGAAATGGTAAGCTTTTTTGATATTTCGGAGCTGTACTTGAGACGATGTGACTGATTCTTTTTCCCTCCTCTCTTCTAGGCGTTGACCATACCATGTGTACTAGCAGGATTGGCTGGCGGCGTAGCGTACTTTGGCTCGATGGAGCTGGACGCAACGAAGCCTATCATGGTGCGAGGATCCCCGTTCATACAGGTACTGCATGGCTCACCTTTCCACAGGGCATTGATCCACTTCTCTTTTTCGGCGGCGCGACCATGGGTTGCATGGGCACGTACCTATATGTTCATCCTTCGGTTTCATTTGCCGACCAACTTTTCTCGTATCTAGGTGCGGGATACCTCGCTGGCCCTATACTTGGTTCTACCCTTTGGCGTGTAACGCATCGGCGCACCATGGCACTCATTGAGGAGCGAGACCGCGAGTTCCATCGGCATATAGTCAGAAACCGTGTCGACCCTACAGCACAGAGTGCTACGAATCCCGTCCCAGACTTTTATGGTGAGCTTGCGCATGATCGTGCTTCTTATGTGTATTAAGGTACATCTCTACAGGAGAGAAAATCGGCTCCCTCCATCAATATAGACAGGTCGGACTAGTTTCATTCCTACCCTGTCTTCCTCAGTTCTGACATTCGTAACACAGTGGCTGAGGGACCAAGCTAGATATAAACGGAAAGCGCAGTGGCCGGAAGACCAACAGTAGATAGTCTACCTCTCCTGGCTATCAGCATATTATCTTCCAAAATATAATAGACATCATTCTCGCATGCTTTAGAGTCATTTCTGCAACAGGAAGTGCTCTCCTCAGCCTGCATTAAAATTTAGTATGAACGTGGAGTATATTCACCTCCTCACGAGTGGTACATAATAGTAGTTACAGTACGGCCACACAGTCAACGTGGTTCGTACGCAGTAATAGGTAGATAAAGCTATAGGTCTGACTAGCAGGACTGACGAAGCGAAGGTCCGAAGAACCTTTGCACCAGTGCGAGATATCCGGGACCGAGATACATATGGTGGAAGGCATAGTTGTGCTATCCTTTACCAACCACCAGAGAAATGAAATAGAATAAAAAACATATTAGTAAATAAAGGAGTGTCGAGGATTATGGAATACAGTGATGAAATGGTGTCTATAGCACCAGCATCGAGGGTTCATTACACGACCGTGGATGTCAGGGAGGGAAGTTGTCGGTTTGCGACAAGCGCTACTTGCGACGTACAGTGTTGAAGATGGAATTCGAGAGCCTCACATAGTTCTTGACCACGCGTGGGCGTTCGGACAGACAGAAGCGTGGAACGACACCCCTTTCTGTGAGGCGACCGATATGCTGCACCAAGCACCACTCGTCATCGAACTCTCTGATGAGGCGCAGAGTCTCGCCAGCGCGCAATCTAAGCTCGTCAGGACGAGTCGGCTCGAAGGAGGCTGTGACGATCATAAGTCGTGGGAATGGCTTTAGTGAGGTGACAGACGCGAGACTTGCTCGGGGTGTGGGTGCAGGGGGGGTATTCGAGAGAGCTTGAAAAGATGCAGAGCGTGGGCTCGGGCTCGGGCCGGGGGTGGGTGGCAAATCGAATGATTCGCGCACCGGGGCGTAGACTGTCCTTCCGGGACTCCTATGCATAGGGGTGGGAGGTGGAATGTCAGCGGGTGCTGATTCCTTTGGGGGTGAGGGAAGGGGGATGGTGTGGAGACCCAGGATGCGATAAGCGGGTGGCGGAGAAGGTAACGGCGACAGTGAGGGTCCACTTTTTGGTGCCGGAGAAAACTCATCTTGCAGTTTTGGGGAACGCTCAGGGTAGGTAACGGCTATGGGAGGAACAGTGACACCGGAGGGAAGAGTGACACTTTGGATTTGAGGTTTCCAACGAATAAAGGGGTCAAATGGTGCAGAGTTCAACAGTGCAGTCTTGCGAGGTTCATCATCATCCGTCACGTCCGTGAAGGAAACGAAGGCCGGCTTCTCTTTGATCCCATACATATAAGAGAAGCGAGCCCGCGCTGTGCCGGCAGCACGAGCCTTTCTACGCCTGTAGATGGCACGCAACTGCCAAATGATGATAGCTGCGAACAAGTTCAGTGTCAGCGGATCAGGGGCTGTGCCGTGCAAGCGTACAGACCTAAGAGTATGGCTCCCACGACACCACCTACTCCTATCAATGACTTTGACGAGGTCGCAAGCTTTGTCTGACTTGGGTCCGAGGACGTCACAGGCGTGCTTGCAGACCCCATTGGCGCGGACGAGCCTACAGCTGACACACCCCGAGCACCATGGCGCAAGTAACTGATTCCCTTTGGAACATACATAGGACAAATGACGTCAAGATGGGGCGGTGAGCACTGGTAAAGCGCAGAAGCGAAAAGGGAAAGAGAGAGAGGTAGAAAAGTTTTGAGCACCGCAATGGAGAAGCAAGCATCTTAAGCATCTTAAGATATGGCCAGCGAGACATGGAGACGATCATTATTTAGTATCTGATGCCCATGAAAATTGGGGACAATGATTGCACGCACGGTTAACAGCCTGAGCTCTGTGGCCGCGGCCCATCCACAATCGCAATTGACATCAGCTCATAACTTGAGATCCACCATCAAGATACGCCACCCCATCAATTTCGCAAATCCACTGCTCCATCACGACATACCCTGGGGTCATCACAACGGAACACATCTGAAGAACAAGGCAGGTCAATACGACTACGACGAGTACTGTACGACGTGCGGATGTACCGCGTGGTCCTGAGTCGGAGTCGGAGTCGGATTGCCCCGATCCGATCATCGATGATACGCGGATCCGAGGTGTTCAAGCTGCAAATACAATCTGCAATCTGCAAATACAATCTGCACCATGTGCACCATTTACAGTACAGCAGAGACATCGCAGTTAGTAGACATCGTACAGTGTCGACACAAAACAATTCTAGTGGCACGGGTCGCATTCTGCATCGAGTCTGCACCGCCGAGAACTCAAGGCGACGCATCGGCAGCGCTTGACCCATTATTCCGACGCAGTTACACGTGGACTCGAAGCGAAGCGGTATTGCGAACTTTTACTCAACGCCGGGAGTTCGGGCTCTCAGTGGAAGGGTAGTAATTATGTATTATATTGTTCTACAAGTTCAGGTATGTCCATGAGCGAGGAAGAAACAGCACGATAGAGCGAGCGTGCACCCTCTTCGGGGATGTAACGCTCAATGATCGCTTTACGTGAGACACGCTCCACGACATTGGGGGAGACGAAATACGACTGATCTCCGCCAAGTGTATAGAAAGCCTCAGTTGCTATTGCCATCAGCTCAGCCTCAGTAAACGGGACAAAAGGAAGTATCGTCGTAACACGTGAGCTCAGAGAAGCCTGCAATTAAGGGTCAATGACGACGCGAATGTCAGTAGTGTTACATACTCCAAGGCTGTGTGATATCTCCGGACGTAAAAGCTGGGCCAATTCCAGATATTCTTCGCGTGTCATAGTTTTTCCTGACGACGATCCGCAGCATTCAAATACGAGATCATGGCCAATATTCGACGTCCCAAGCCAAATTACTTGGCGGACATCGACTTGACGATGTTCTGCCAGTAGCGAGCAGCGTCCTGAACCGCCTGCGTTAGGAAAGGGGGTGTTCAAGCCAGCGACGGTCTTACCGAGCTCCCAGGGCATTAACAGTGAGTACAACATTTTAGGTTCCTCTACCTTCTCTATCTCCTGCAAGTTCATGAGTCAGTTTTCTTTGGAAGAGTTGCAAAGCGCTGGCTTCTTACATCCAAAACTACCACGCATCGTTTCCCTTCATTTTCAATCAGGAACTGAGAAAGCGTGCTCGTGGACAACTCCTGTACAAATACTGGGTCTTGCAAGATGACTTCATGGAATAAAAGCATACCTCGTAGGGACTCATTGAACACGAATCCCACAGGTCGTGCGTGGATCGTAAGGTCGTTACATTCACGGTATGGGTCGGAATATTGAGAAGAGGGCCCACTTGACAACGAGTTCGGCTCGCGTAAGAAATAAAAACAAATATATCAGAAGGCAGACGCACTTCTTCGTGCCAGGAAGCTCTTTCCGTGTCCACTAGGCCCTGTAAAGGCAACTCGCTTATTTGACTGCCCCCGTCTAAGACTGATATGAATGCACTTACCACAGAGTAAAATGACAAGAGGGGCCGCTAAATGTGTCCTAGAATGTTGGTTAAGCACGGTGAATAGCTGCTCAAAGACTTGATCTTGTCCAACAATATCATAGCGAGCCCGAGCCAAGGGGTGAAAGGTCGACTGTTGGAGGAGCTTTGATATGCGACGCGTTTGCGGTGCTTCGGCCCTAGAGACGTAGTATCTTCCCCCAGATACATATGAACATCATGCAATAGCTAGCGCACGGATAGGGACATACCGCAATGCTGGATCCATTACTTCAAGAGTCGTAGTTGGCGGTGGTGAGAGAAGCATCGAGTCGTCAGCTGCTGAAATATTTCGAAGAGGAGGGTTAAGTATGGGATCGCGAAGCGCCATTGGGTCCGCCCCATATGCGAGCAGCGCTTTCACGATGTCTAGTTTGTGAGCCAGACGCTCATTCGTAAGTGCGAAAGCCAGAGCGGACTGCGGACCCATTGATTCATTTGGGTCCGCATGATCGTGCTCGAGCACATAATGGACGGACGTTGCGTCGTCGCTGGCGATAGCAAATATCAGACTGTGCTCTTGCATGGTTGTTGGCGTGGAATCAAGAGAAAGTAGGGATGATTTCCGTCGTGGAGCAAGCGCCGAAGTGGGAAGAGGTGCTGGCCCTCGGGTTAATGTGCGAAGAAGGTCCGCGTTCTCGGGAATATTGTCGTCGATGTCTGTCCCTTCTGAGGGATGGTTCGTTGGCTGTCCAAAGTAAAGGTTAGATTGAGGGTTGGTATGGAATGAGTTATGCCAGTTCTCTATATGGTCTAATTGGGTCAATTGCAGGGTATCATGTGTAGGTGAGTTCGGGTCGTGATGTTCAGAGTCGAGAGAACGGCGGACTTGACTATGCTGTGAAAGGCGTGGGGAATGTGGGGGAGAAGATGCAACCTATTAATTTTACGTTAAACAACAGATCGGTAAGTTGACGGCGTGCTCACAGAACGAGGTTGGTAGTCCGATGGACCGGAAAGCACATTTGTAGCAGAGGCGAGAGATTCATTATGCGAGCTGGGAAGGAAGGTGAAACCAGTCTGGGAAAGGCGGGACTAATATTTCGTTGGCACGTGGCGGGTGAGCTAGAAAAACCATGGCGAACATACAAGGTGGAGAGGCCGAGCCCAGCTTGTCTTTGACCGTGATGGCTCAGAGGAGAAACTGCGAGCACTGACAGGTGTCTCATGACGGTCAATGAATGGGGAAGGAGGCAAAGAATTCAGGGCACTTGGGCGCTTCCGGGTCCTTGGGGCGACTGCAGGAGGGTGACCCCTGTTAACCTTCCCGCCAACGTCAACTTACAAGTCCGTTGAGTTGGAAAACAACAAACACACCACCGTTGAGTGACGGAAGCCGAAAGGGACCCTTCTTGAAGTGGATACACGACTCCATTTACTCCTGGTAGGCTCCGCCTCCGGACGGTCACTCAGAGTAGACGTTACGTTTCTCAAGGGTGCAGGACTTGGCGCGGACTGAGGTGAAATGTTGTCAGAATGGAACCAAGAGGGTTTCGAGGTGGATGTCGATGAGCTACAATCCCGATAAGAATAGAGAGACCGGGCTCACATGAACAGATGGCACAGAAGTATCAGCCTGGCTTGAGCTAGGAGATAAAGGTGTCTCCAGAAGTGGACTAGAGGTGCGACTATTATATTCAGATACCGAAACTGGCTTGACTTGCAAGTCCCATGGACGCGACCATGGAAGTACATCGGCGGCTGAGTGGGGACGTTCCGGTATATCATCAAGCGCGGATGCGGGGCAACGCGCTAAGATGGCCCTTGCTGGCAGGGTTGAGGGGCCTGGGCGAGAGGCCCACGACATACGCTTCGCCGCTGCTTCCTCTGGCGACATGACCAGGCACTGATACAGAGCCTCACGGCCCGGCTCTGCGACTTTTGCGACCATTTTTAAAGAAATCGGCGATGAAAGTGGTCCGATAGCACGAGGGGAAGTCATCTTAGTGACCGTTGAATGTGGGGTATCAATAAGATGGTCGGGCTGCTCTAAGGCTGAAGAAGCTTCATCTGTTCCTACGGCTGCGGGTGAAGTACCTTCTTCCCGTTCGCTTGAAGAATCCTTGTGAGGGATGTCATCAATAGCAAGCTGGGGGTCAACAACGTCCTCAGAAGATGTCACAGGGGCAGGATGCTTCAGGACAGGAATGTTGGAAGGAGGTACTGGAAAGAGAAGGGTTTCTGGGGGTGACCTGATTGACAGAGCCATAGGTGGATCCGATTCACCAAATACCAGGTCCGTATCCTCTGTCTCTCCCTGTCCGGATGAAGTAGGATGAGGTGAAGGCTGTTGCGTCTCCGTAGCATACATCATCCTGATGCTATCCAGAGAAGTACGGGAGGAGACGGTATCTTGGTGGGCAATTGTGGAGACAGGTGGGGAAACAAGGTCAATGGAATCGTCACGTGGGGTAGGAGAGCTAGTTTGACGAGTAGGATGAGAGTACCGCCTTGGCAACACACGAGACAAAGGTCCAAACGGGGATGACAGTAAATCCAGCGTCGAGCTTGGCTGGTTCAACTGGGGTGGAGAAAGGGAAAATGGTGTTGGACCAACCCAAGTTTCGGCATAGCCCGAGTCAATGGAGTCCTCCCGGGAGAGTGTCGCATCCAATGCCACATGAGGGAATTGAAAGGGAGAATCTGGACCAATCTGCACTGGAGATAGAAGGCCGGGAGGGGAAATTGTATCATTTTGCGGATCCTCGGGCATCTCATCGTCGACAGCAAGGCAAGTCGCGTCGGAAATATCCTCCTCACTGGCCTGCACGGGCTCATTGTCCAAATTTCCATCTGGGACGGGAGCGCCATGGGAAAGGGGAGAAACGTCAGACGTGTCGACTGACGGAACGTCTCCCTCATGAGCGGTAAACTCTGCTTTCACCGGAGAAACGGGTCCAATGATACCTTGGAGAGCAGAAAGGAGGCTGGTCATGCGAGGGGTACGTGCGGGAGAGGGTGATGGGGTAGGCGAATGGACTGCAACAGCGGGGGGTGGCTTCACAGTTGAACCCATTGAAGCCATGGAATTCCTCGAGGATTCGGCATTGAATGAGCTAGTGAGCTCTTGATCGACCGAGCTCTTGATTTTGACGTCGTGTAAAAAACCACAGGACTCTGAGAAAACGCAACGTCCTTGGGAATAAAATGGACATGGACGAGCTGTCGGAGCACGGGATGTCAAAGGAACGGAGGAGACGCAGAGAACACGCGACTCACTTCTTTTCTTCCATGGCGGGTCAGGAATACTCATTGAAATCGCATCAACGCCAACGCGTGCGGGCAGGTCTAGACAGAAATTCTGAAGGATGGCATGGGAGATGCGCCGTCGCCAGAGGTTTTGTTCTTAGCGGAATTACCGACTCCACGAGCGTTTCACCGTTTACGTTATCATGGCCAGCCTTCCGACCAGACTTGCCCGTCTCACACTCTTCTCAGGGACAAATTGTTCACTTTGCGACGTATATATATTTGTTCGCATTCTATCCTGTTCTTATCACATCACAGGTCGCTAAGGCTGAGCTTACAAAGATCAGGCAAACGGTGAGCACATCATCTCGTTTCTTCGGTTGTGGCGGTTCATTGACTCAGACCGTGACGTACATTTGGTTGGACTTTCCCTTGTCTGTAGCGCAATTTTGAACTTGAGATCGTCAACATCCACGATCCAGGGCAAGAACACTGGAGGAAGAAGTATGTCTATTGGATCCCGGCTCTGCACATCGACGGCAAAGAAGTCGCGAAGGGCCGCTGGGACGGACAGACCGTAACCCAAGCCCTGAACGCATGGCAGAAGACCCTGGATGGCACTCCGGAGGACAGTTCCAAGAGGCAGTCATAACCGAATTCCCAATTTTTATTGATGAACATGGCGATCCTAGCAACTATCTCTACTTGACCTCTTCCCCCGTCTATGAGCGATGCAGCCCCGACGTTCTTGGCGCTGACATAGAGGATGTATTCCATGAAGGTGTCAGCCACTGTTTCAATTGTGGCTCGACTCATCATCTCGTTTCTTCCTGTCCCGCTCCCCATAATACCGAACTTATTGCACTTTCGCGTCAAATGTTCAACTTTTTCAAACCATCTCGATTTATAGAGCTAATGACGCTTTCTGCTGCTGCAGAATTCAAACACCAGCGATACGAATGGATCGATAGCTTCGAACCCGGTCATGTCCGGAGTCCCTTGTTACGCGAAGCCCTCGGTCTTCATGACGATGATGTGTGCTCTAATCTACCTTGGCTTAAGAATATGGCGGATTGGGGGTATCCATCAGGATGGTTTAGTGAGCAAGATCCTCGGGAGCAAGTCCTCCAATGG